>Ga0126304_10000556_pt1 | contig 15575 bp, 12 predicted proteins | sample Plot25_FD_92538 | JGI IMG/M metagenome (GOLD analysis project Ga0126304, IMG submission 92538) | Serpentine soil microbial communities from UC McLaughlin Reserve, CA, USA - Plot25 | ecosystem: Environmental > Terrestrial > Soil > Grasslands | place: USA: UC McLaughlin Reserve, Lake County... | reverse complement strand
AAGACGACGACCTGCTTTATTACATCAAAACGCGGCCGGGCGACGTTTTTAACCGCGCGGCACTCGAACGTGATTTACAGGAGCTTCTCTCGCTGAACTTTTTCGATAAAGTTAAAACCCGTGTTTTAACCGAAGAAGGCGTGCGCGGCGGCGTTAATGTTATTTTCGAAGTTGCCGAGCTTCCGATTATTCGTGATTTACAATTCGAAGGCTTGAAAGCCGTTCCCGAATCGGAAATTCTGAAGGCTTTCCGCGAACAGCGCGTCGGGATTTCGAAAGAATCGATATACAATCCCGTCAACGCCCAGAAAGGTATCCGCGTGATTCGCGAACAGCTCGCGTCGAAAGGTTATCCGAATGCCAAGGTCACGGTTCGTGAAGAGGAAGTTTCGGCGACTTCGACCGCCGTGACGTTCGATGTCGATCAGGGAAATCGGTCGCGTATCGTCGAAATCGACTTCGAAGGCAATCAGGTTTTCAAGGACGGCGAACTGCGCGCGCAGCTCCAGCTCGTCCGCGAAACCGGCTTGATTTCGCGCTTTAAGGGACAGGACATTCTCGACCTTCGCAAACTCCAGTACGATTTACGCAAAAACGTCCAATCGTACATGTTTTCGAAAGGCTATTTTCAGGCGCGTATCGGTGAGCCGGTTGTTGAGGGCCTAGGTTACAAACGAACGGGATTTCCGATTATAAACCTTCTTCCGCTTCCGATTGTGACCTCGAAAGACGACACTTTGAAAATCATTGTTCCTGTCACTGAAGGAAAGATTTTCCGCGTCGGCGAGCTGAAAGTCGAAGGCAACTCGATTTTCTCCGAGCAGCAGATTCTAAGTTACGTCGGTTTGAAAAAAGGTGAAGTCGCGGATGGAAAACGTCTCCAGGACGCGGTTTACGAAGATTTGAAAAAGGTTTACGGCTCGCAGGGATTCGTTCTTTACAACGCCGAATTCGACCCGGTTTTTAAGGATAATCCGGCAAATCCGAACGAGGGAATCGTTGACGTGACCATCACGATTGACGAAGGCAAGCAGTTTCGTCTGCGCCGCCTCGAATTTACGGGTAATACGTTTACCCGCGATAAAATCCTGCGCCGCGAAGTCTTAATCAACGAAGGCGATATTTATAACCAAATCGCGCTTGAAACGTCCGTCATCCGTCTTAATCAAAGCGGTTATTTCGACCCGATTGATAAAGATCAGGACGTTGAAATCCGCACTGACGAAGAACAGGGCGACGTCGATCTCGTCGTTAAAGTTAAAGAAAAAGGTCGCCAGCAAATTTCCTTAAACGGCGGTATTTCCGGCATCGGCGGTTCGTTTTTCGGTTTGGAATATTCGACCAACAACCTTCTCGGGCGCGGTGAAACGGTTTCGTTTCAATTCGGACTCGGCAACCGCCAGCAGAGTTTTCAATTAACTTTCCAGGAGCCGTACTTCAAAGACCGCCCGATTTCCGTCGGATTTTCGCTTTTCGCAACGCGTTATAAATTCTTCGGCGAAGGAACCACGCTTTCACAGAACGCGGATTTGATTACCGATATTTTAACCAATCCGCTTAGTACGGTAACGACCGATGAGGAAAATCTTTTTACGCAGAGCACATACGGCGCATCGGTTTTTGCGACCGCGCCGCTTTCCGAGCTTTTCTTCAAAAAACGCCGCTTCACGCAATTTTCGCGCGTCGGTTTGACCTATCAATTTTCGGCGACGACTATTACGCAGCCCGCGGTCAATGAACAAGGCAATGAGGGAATCGATATTCCGGTCATTTATGCACAGCCGAATATCATTACGAGCCGCGTTACGGGAAGCTTTGTTTACGATTCGCGGCAGCCTGCCGAAAACGGCATCGACACCCTGCGCGGAACGCAGCTTTCGGCTTCATTTGCTTTCTCCGGTTTGTTCGGCGACGTCAGGACTTATCATCCGAACATTTCCTACATGTCGTTTATTCCAGTCAGACGTAAACGCTCGAAAAACGCCGAAGTTTTCGGTTTTCGTATTATCGCGGGAACAATCGGAAGCTTTGCGACGACTGATAAAATCCGCAACGCCAATTCGTTATCGTTCGTCGGCGGCGTCCCGATTTACGAGCGCTACTTCCTGGGAAGCGAATACGACATCCGTGGTTATAACGTCCGCTCAATCGGACCGATCGCGCCGTTTGACCGCTATATCTCAACGCGCAACGTCGTTGCCGCAAGTAATAGCAGCGGAATTCCGCCGACGCCGATTGAGGGCTTAGACCCGGCAAGAGCCGCCGAGATCGCCGCACTCGGACTTTTGACCGGTCCGAGCGGCGCAAATCCGGCGCTGGTGGCTAATTCGTACCAATTTATCGGCGGCGACACGCAGCTTCTCGGCAACTTCGAATATCGCATCCCGATTTTCGGACCCGCCAGTTTAGCGTTGTTTGCCGACATCGGTACGGTTTTCGATCTGCGGAAAACCGGAACGCAGCAAATTAACAGTGAATTCATACGAGACGACACGTTTCTGGGTCCCGGCGTCGTGACGGCGTTGTCGCTCAGAAACACGCCTAATCTGGAAAGCAGCTTCAGCAGTTTATTGCTCTATAACAATCAAATTCTTACGAAAACGCAGTTTGTCGATACTTTCTGTCGCGGCAATCGTTTGGGCTGCCCGGTGAGCTTGCCGGAAGGCATCCAACAGGTTTTCCTGCGCGGCGAAGTGCAGCGCAACGACCTGGTTCGTGTTGACGATGCGGCGTTTAACAGCTTCGGTGATTTTCGTTCGAGTATCGGCGTCGAACTTCGCGTGCAGGTGCCGATTGTCAATGTGCCGTTTCGCTTGATTTATTTTTACAACCCGAATGCGAAAATTGGCTTCAGAGAAGAATTGCCAAATCTCTTTTTGCCGGGTAAACGAAGCGGCTTCCGCTTTACGGTCGGCAGGACATTTTAAGCAATTGACAACAGTTGCCTGATAACATACGATTATTTTTCCCAAAATAATCGTAAACTTCAGGCAACAATTTTAAGATTTTAGGTTTCAAAGGATATAGTTAGAATAATAACAACTAGCCTTTTTATAATTTAAGGAGTATCAATAAAAAAATGAAAACAGTTCGTTTAATCGCCGTTAGTGTATTTTTCGCGGCAATTTTAGCGGTTTCGGCATTTGCCCAAACCACCGGTGGCAAAATCGGTTTAATCAACACTCAGGCTTTTGATGATGACAAAGCCGGCATCACAAAATATGTGACCGCTATGAATAGTCTTGAAACCGAATTCAAGCCGACATTCACTGAATTGCAGACTTTAGGAACTAAAATTCAGGCTTTGGAAAAAGAAATCGCAGGTTACCGAGAAATCATTCAGAAAGGTGGGAAAATTCCTATCTCCGACGCGGATCTGAACAAAAAGATTGAAGACTACGAAAAATCGGTTCGTGAATATAAATACAAGGAAGAACAGGCGAAGGCGAGCTATCAGCGCCGTGAAGCGGTGGTCTTGGGTCCGATTCGTCAGGATATCGGCAATGCAATCCAAGAGTATACCAAGAAAAACGGCTATACACTTATGCTCGACGTCGCCAAGCTCGACAACGCCGGATTGATTCTCGGTTTGGACGAAACGGCTGATGTGACCAAAGCGTTCATCACCTTTTACAATGCTCGTCCGGCAACGACCGCAACCGTCACCAAATAAGAAAAAGTAAAAAGGCTTGAAGTTATAACGCTAGTATTCAAAAGGCTGACGTCTTAGTACGGCAGCCTTTTGTCACTTTAAGGAGCATTATTAGGATGAAAAAGATACGTTTTGTTGTCGGTAGTTTTATTTTCGTGGCTGTTTCAGCAATTTCGATTTTTGCGCAAACGCAGCAAACCCCGTCGTTTAAGGTCGGAATGATTAATACTTTAGCTTTTGACGACGCTAAAGCGGGGATTACCAAGTATGCGGCGGCGATGAGCGGCGTCAATGCCGGATTTAAGAAAGAACTGGACGATTTAAATGCCTCGGTGGTCAGGCTGCAGAATCTGGAAAAGGAACTGACAGCCTTACAAAAGCAGTTAACTACGACAACTCCGGGCGTGCCGGTTAACAACACCCAGCTTCAAACCACGTTTAATACGAAGGTCGAAGAGTATGATAAATTGGGGCGCGAATATAAATTCAAACAAGAAGATGTCAGAACCCGTTACCAGCGCCGCCGGCAGGAAGTGCTCGGACCGATTTTGCTCGACATTGGTAAAGCAATGCAGGAATTTGCTAAACAGAGAGGCTTTTCAATTCTTCTCGATGCATCGAAACTCGACGAAAGCGGAACTCTGCTCGCGCTCGACGATAAAGTCGATTTGACCAAAGATTTTATAACTTTTTACAATACTCGTCCGGCAACGGTAGCAAATCCGGTCAAATAAACTACTGCCGGTTAAAAAATTAAGTCAGAGGCCGCTTTAACGAGCCGGCTTCTGACTTAATTTTTTATGTGCTAAATTTTACAGAACCGGTTTTATTATTTAACATTAAAATTTGCTTTGAGCATCTATGAGTATTCTTGATTCACGCGCTATTCAGGAAATTTTGCCGCATCGCTACCCGTTTCTGCTGGTTGATAAAATCATCGAACTCGAACCGCGGCAGCGCATCGTCGGGATCAAACAGGTCACCATCAACGAGTATTTTTTTCAGGGGCATTTCCCGGATGCACCCGTCATGCCCGGCGTCCTGCAAATCGAAGCGCTGGCACAGGTCGGCGCTATCTTGGCGCTGCGCGAATTTGAAGATAGGAACAATAAAATTCCGTTTTTCAGCGGTATCGAGAATGCGCGTTTTCGCCGTCCGGTCGTGCCGGGCGATACCTTAATGCTCGAAGTCACGGCGATTCGCATCGGCAGCAAAGTCCAAAAGATGCGAGGGATTGCCAAAGTTGACGGACAAATTACCGCCGAAGCAGAAATCATGTGCATCATCGGCGATCGCCCCGACAATAAATAATTTATGAAAATCGAATTTACATATCTTCAGTTGACGCTCATCGGCATGGGAGTCGGCTTAGTTTTGGGACTGATTCCTTTGATTCTGGGAATTATCAAAGGAAAAAAGAAACTGGCGATAATTGCCTTCCTCGCTTCGATTGCGGCAGGTGCCGCCTGGAGCTTGTTTTCTTTGGTCACGATAATTGTGTTTATCTGGCTGATTTTGCGAAAACCTGCTGAAAACAATCCCGTTGAAGCAGCGGCGGTAAATGAAAATCCAACAGACGTTTCCGTCAAAGATTCCGAAAATCCTGCCGATAATCAGATTCCGGATGCTTAATTTTTTACTTTTTACTTTTTACTTTCCCGCCGTCCTTTATGACATCTTTTATTCATCCGACAGCCGTTGTCAGCCCGCGTGCGAAAATCGGTGCCGATTGCCATATCGGTGCGTTTTGCGTTGTCGGCGATGAAGTCGTCCTTGGCGATAAAGTTCATCTCGAATCGCACGTCGTGATTGACGGGAAAACCTCCGTCGGCGACGAAACGCGCGTTTTCCCGTTCGCATCAATCGGACTTGCACCGCAGGATTTGAAATACAAGGGCGAGCCTACGCGGACGGAAATCGGGCGGCGCAATCACATTCGCGAATTCGTTACCGTCCATCGCGGAACAGCGGGCGGCGGCGGATTGACGCGCATCGGCGACGACAATCTGCTAATGGCGCAGGCACACGTCGCGCACGACTGCCAAATCGGCAACGAAGTCATCATGGCAAATGCCGCAACTCTTGCCGGACACGTCGAAATTGCCGATAAAGCCAATGTCGGTGCTTATTCGGGCGTTCATCAATTCTGCCGCGTCGGGCGCGAAGCTTTTGTCGGCGGTTATTCGGTCGTCGTCAAGGACGCGCTGCCGTTTGCGATTTCGCAGGGCAATCACGCGAAATGTTACGGCCTGAACCGCCTCGGAATGAAGCGGCGCGGGTATTCAAAGGAAACTATCGAAAAGCTTCATCACGCCTACCATCTTCTGCTTTCGTCAAAATTAAACACTTCGCAGGCGGTCGAGCGGATGAAAGAAGAAATCACGAACTGCGCGGAAGTCGATTATCTGATCGATTTTATCGAAACATCAAAACGCGGCGTCGTAAAATAAGTTCCAAGTTCCAAGTTGGATTTGTTTTTAACTTGGAACTTGGAACCTGGAACTTGGAGCTAATCGAGGAATTCGCGCATCCAGATTTCGAAATTCAAAAGCTGAAAGACCTGTAAATTAAAATCTTCCCGGCCCGATTGGTTGAGTTCGATAACCTGCCGAACTTCGCGAAAATCGAAAAGTCCGCGTCTTTTTATCGTTTCTTCTGAAAGCAAATCGTCAATCATCGGCTTTAAGCTCGTTCGCAGCCACGAGCGAATCGGCGCGCCGAAACCGGCTTTTTTGCGCCAGATTATTTCCTTCGGCAAAATGCTTTCGGCGGCTTTTTTCAAAATGTATTTGCGCTTTAAGCCTTTAATTTTAAGCTCCGCCGGGATTCGTTCCGATAACGAAACGAGCTCGTGATTGAGAAACGGAACGCGCACCTCGAGGTTTGCGGCCATCGAAGTTTTGTCGGTCGTGTCCAGATTCAAGGCGGGCATAAACGTCTTGAAATCGACGTACAAAAGGCGGTTTAGCGGAGAAGCCGCGCGGCAGTTTTCGAAATACTTTTTGTGATAGCGGTACGCGTCAAAATCCTTCATCGCGCCGCGCAGGTTTTCCGAATAAAGCCGCATTTTTCGCTCGTCGGTAAAATACGTTCCGAAACCCATGTAGCGATTTTCAAAATCCTGCCCGGCGCTGCGCGCGAATTTCTTCGCATTTCGAAGCGGCGCGGTAAGCTTTCCTCGAATGCCGCCGTAAAGCATCGAATCGACCGTTTTCATCAAAGGACGGCGCACGGCGGAAGGAATAAAATCGGTCGCGCCCGCCAACTTCATCGCCATCTGGCGCGGGTAACCGGCAAAAACTTCGTCGCCGCCCATGCCTGAAAGCATGACCTTTTGCGTCTCGCGCGACTGCTCGGAAATCAAAAAAGACGGGATTGCCATGTCAATAACGGGCGCGTCCATATGATAGACGAGCTTCGGCAAAAGTGCGGTCAAATCGGGCGAGAGAAGCGTTTCATGATAATCGACCGGCGGCAGCAGCTCAGCGACGCGTCGTGACCATTCAACGTCGTCGGGAATAATGTCGAATTCCAAATCTCCGGCGGAAATTCCGGTCGTATAAGTCGAAACTTTACGCGCGTGTTTCGTCATCAGCGCGACGATCGAAGAAGAAGCGACGCCGCCCGAAAGAAATGCGCCGAGCGGTACATCCGCAATCATCTCCATTTGGACGCTTTTTTCTAAAGTTTCCAAAACCTGCTCGCGCCAGAAATCTTCCCGATGCCCGTGTTCTTCGCGCGAAAAGTCCAAATCCCACCATTCCTTAACATTTATTTCGCCGTCTTGCCAGACGAGAAAATGCGCCGGCGGAAGCTGTTGGATTCCATTAAAAAGCGTGTGCGGCGGAACTGTCCAAAGAAACGTCAAAAATTGATGCAAGCCTTCAAAATCAAGCGCAGCCTTGATTAATTTTGAAGCCAAAATCGCCTTGATTTCCGACGCAAAGACAAATTTTTCGCCAATCTTTGCATAATACAGCGGCTTGATACCCGTCCGGTCGCGCACCAGCGTCAGCGTTTTGTCCCGCGTATCCCAAACGGCAAACGCGAACATCCCGTTCAATTTCGGCAGACAATCGGTTTGCCATTCCTGAAAGGCGTTTGCTAAAACTTCGGTGTCGCATTCGGTTTTGAATTGATAGCCTTTCGATTCGAGCTCCGCTTTGATTTCGAGATAATTGTAAAGCTCGCCGTTGTAGGTTAAAACATAACGTTCGTCAGCCGAGAAAAACGGCTGATGTCCGGCGGCGGACGTGTCGATGATCGAAAGCCGCCGGTGTCCGAGACACATCTTCAGCGCATCTTTGCCGAATCGGTCGGAAACAAAAACGCCTTCATCATCGAAGCCGCGATGCTCGATTGACCTGAGCATGTTTCCAATCCGATTTTCGGGTTGTTGGTGGATTAATCCGGCGATTCCGCACATTGTAAAATTTTAACGCAAAGAAATTTAAGTAAAAAGTAAAAAGTAAAAAGTAAAAAATCAGGATTTATTTTTGCCTTTTACTTTTTACTTTTTACTTTAACAGCTTTGCGTCTTAGCGTTAAATTGTTCTTATTTTTTTAGCCGGAACGCCCGCGACGATTGTGTCGGGCGGAACGTCTTTAGTGACGACCGCGCCGGCGCCGACGATTGCGTTTTCGCCGATGGTGACGCCCGCGATAATGACCGCGCCCGAGCCGATGCTCGCGCCTTTTCTGACGAGCGTCGGGACGACTTCCCAATCCTCTTCGGTTTGCTGCGAGCCGTCCCGGTTTGTCGCGCGCGGATATTTATCGTTGGTAAACATTACGCCGTGACCGATAAACACGCCGTCTTCAATTTCAACACCTTCACAGATAAACGTATGGCTCGAAATTTTGCAATTTTTACCGACGCGCGCGTTTTTTTGAATCTCGACAAACGCGCCGATTTTAGAATTGTCGTCTATCCGGCAGCCGTATGCGTTGACGAAAGAAAAGATTTTCACGTCTTTTCCGAGTTCGACATTATTCAGGCGAATAAAATTTTCTGTTAGATATTCGGCGGTCAAAATCGTTTCGCTCATTAAAGTGTAATTAGTTTGCCCTGATTTTTTATCGAGACTTCCGAGGCTTCAAGAATGCGCACGACGTTTAAGCCCGACGTGCCGTCCGTGAGCGGTTTTTTATCGTTTTTGATGCAGTCAATAAAATGCGCGGCGGCGAGGCTTAAAGCTTCTGTCTGTTCGATTTTCGGCGAGAGCATATCGCCCGTGCGGTATTGCACGAGCGTATCGTAAACGCCCTCGCGCGTCGTCACTTCGATGCCTTTGTCGTAGATTTTAAGCTTTTCGCTCGCTTCCGTGTCGTCGTAAACGATCATCGATTTTGTGCCGCCGATGAGCGTTTTGCGAATTTTCACGGGCGCGAGCCAGTTGACGTGAAAACTGGCAATCAGATTGTTTTCAAACTGCAAGGTCAGATACGCAATGTCTTCCAAATCGTTGCCGACGTGGCAACTTCCGATTGCCGAAACCGCCAGCGGGCGCTGCTCCAGAAGATAATCCATTATCGAAAGATCGTGCGGCGCCAAATCCCAGATGACGTTCACGTCGTGCTGAAAAAGCCCGAGATTAACGCGCACGGAATCGAAATAATAAAGCTCGCCGAGGCGTCCCGAAGTTATGATTTCCTTCATTTTCCGCACCGCGCCGGTGTAAATAAATGTATGGTCAACGAAGATTTTAAGATTGCTTTGTTCGGCTAGTACGATGAGCTCTTCGGCTTCCGCCACACTGACGGTCATCGGTTTTTCAATCCAGCAGTGTTTTCCCGCCGACAGAGATTTTTTGGCAATCTCGTAATGCAGCGAAACGGGCGTGGCAATCGCGACGATTTCGACGTCGGCGCGCCTGATAACTTCTTCGTAATCGGTCGAAGTTTCAATGCCGTGAAAAATCTTCTGCATTTTTGCGAGACGATTCGAGTCGCGGTCGCAGGCAATAACGTTTTCAACTTCTTCCTGGGACAAAAAATTTCTAATCAGATTCGGTCCCCAGTAACCGGCTCCGATAACAGCAACTTTCATTATTTAAAGGAACGGCCGTCATCACGGACGGCAAAGCGTCTGTAAAGACGCTAAAAACTTGTAATTTGTCTGGATTTTAGATTGCTCGCGCAATCTGTGCCGCCCGTGATGACGGCCGTTCCAAATTAATACCCGCCTTTCGCCAGAAGCATCACGGGAATTGTTCTGAAAATAATCTTCAAATCCAGCAGCGGCGACATATTATCGATATAAAACAGGTCAAGAATAACCATATCATTAAAATCGACCGCGCTTCTACCCGACACCTGCCATAATCCGGTACAGCCGGGAATGACCGAAAAACGTCGGCGATGCCACTCGTCGTATTGTTCCCACTCGTACGGCAGGCACGGTCGCGGTCCGACCACACTCATCTCGCCGCGCAGGACATTAAAGAGCTGCGGCAGCTCGTCAAGACTCGTTTTTCGCAGGAATTTTCCGACCCGCGTGACGCGTGGATCGTCGGTGATTTTTTTGATTTTTTCTTTTTTCTCCGTACCATTTTGCTTGATAAATTCGCTGACGAACTCGCGATGAATCGTGTCGTCGCTGTCCGTGTACATCGTTCTGAATTTATAAAACTCGAACGGCTTTCCGTCTTTGCCGATGCGCTTCGTGCGGAAAAATACGGGACCTTTCGACGAATATTTAATCAGCGCGGCGATGATTAAAAACGGGATTGCCAGAAACAACAGCGCGGCGACGGCAAAGACGAAATCGAAGACCCGTTTGTAAACGCTGAACAGCAGATTATTGTAATTCTGCGGCATCAAAACGACCGGCACGCCGAGGAATCTTTCGACAAAAATCTTTTCCGGAATAATGCGGTAAACATTGGACGCGAGCCGCACGTTCGCCTTCGTCGCTTTGGCTTTATCAATTAATTCGAGCAGTTTTTCGTGTGTGATTTCGCTTTGTGCGATGATGATGTCTTCGATTTCGTATTTTTTCACCAACGCTTTGAGCTGGCTGATTTTGCCGACGACGCACAAATCTTCAAAAACCTTTTCGCCTTTCGTGAGCTCATCGTCGGCAAAACCGACGATTTCAAAACCGTGACTTTCGTCCAAATCCATCTCAACCGCGACCATTTTCGCCGTCTCGTCCGTTCCGATTATCAGAACACGGCGGCGGAAAATTTTTTTTTGCGCGGCGAGCTGAAATAATTTGCGAAAAACCCCGGTGCGAAAGAGCGTAAGCGAGATAAAACTAAAGCCGACGAAATAAACGATCACGGCGCGCGAATCGACCCAATCCATGCCCTTGATAAAAAAGGACGCGACAATCATCCCGATAAGCCCGTAAATCAAGGCTTTGATAATCGCGATAGTTTGTTCGACGACTGTTAAGAAAACATTGATTTTGTAGAGATTAAAATGCTGAAAGATGACAATCCAGATGAACGAGTAAACGAGAATAAAAATAATTTGCGTTAGGAGAAAAGGCTGCGCCAAAAGCTGGTCGAGCGGTTTTTCGTAGAATCTTGTCCAGACCGCCAGCATGAACGAAACAATCAACAGGCTGTAATCAGCCAGCGCCAAAATGTATTTATATTTCGGATATTGTTTCAGCATTTCCCGATATTAAATCTTTTCCAGATAATGGTTTATTTGTTCCTTAACGAAACTTTCAACTCTGTCGGTCAAAGGCGTTTTGCCGGCGCTCGTTTCCTTTTCCAATTTGATTTTCGAAATATCTTCAGGTTTACGAATAAAAGTCATCAACCCGCGCTTTTCCATCGCCGCGTCGAGCGCGCCTTGTTTTCCCGCAAAGATACTATAAACGGGCGTGCCGAGCAACACCGCTTCGCGATTCATCGTGCCGCCGCCCGAAACAAGCAAATCGACGTTGGCGGCTAAATCCAGACCGTTGACCGCTTTTTCAATCAGAAAACATCTCGTCCTGTCTAATTTCAATTCTTTGATGAGCTGTTCGATTTCGTGTTTTTGTTCGCCGGTGCGCGGCAAAATCACGGTAAAGGTATTATCGTCACTCAAAAAATAACGCAAAAGCCCGCTCAGTAATTTTTCGCTTTCCGCGTTGTGATAATTGGCGGTCGTCGCAGGCGGACGCAGCGCGATTAAAATTTTGTCGTTTGAAACATCGAGATTGTTTTCAACGGTAAAATCACGCCGGAAAGTCTGGTTCGGTCGGTAATGATTTAAATAAAGCTCTTCTTTCAAACCTTCGTATTTCACGCGTCTAGCGGCGGGCAAATTTATCTCGTCGAGCGTTTCGTCGGTAATCTGGTCGGGAACCAAAACCTTATCGGAAAAACGGTTGAAAATCGAGGTTTCGGTAAATTCGTAATCATACATCGTAATGATCGGGATTTTCAGCCAGCGCGCGGCTAAAACCATCGAACGCGAACCGTGGCTGACGGCAACTTTGACGTCTGCGCCGTTTTTTTTGACTTTCCCGATATATGAAACTAATTGTTTGGCGCGAACCAGCAGACCGCGAACTTTGTTGAATTTATTTTTGCCGTAATGTCTGCCGATGACTTCGAATGTTCCGGCAAATCCTGCGTTTTCGAGCAGTTCAATCGTCTGTGCATGATTACGGGCGGTGAGAATGACTTCCGTCCCCGCATCGCGGTAAAACTCAATCAGCGGCGCAAAAAGCGGAACGTGCGGAGAATTATCAACATCAATCCAGATGGCTTTTTTCATTAGAATTTGAATCAGCCGCAGAGAACGCCGCAGTTCACAGAGTCTGTATTATTTCTCTGTACTCTGTCAGGATTCTCTGTAGCTAAAATTTAATTCGCCGCCGACAACGCAATCGCGTTTTTCAGGCTCCGGCAGACTTTTTCAATCATTTCTTCGGTCAAATCGGCATACATCGGCAGCGACAGGATTTTATCCATCTGCGCGTGCGCGACCGGAAAATCCGACGGATGAAAACCGCAATGCGTGTAAGCTTCAAGAAACGGCAGAGCGGTCGGGTAATGAGTTCCGGTTTCGATTTGGTCGTCACCCAGTTTTTGCTGAATCGCCTCGCGATTCGGAACCTGCACGACGTAAAGATGGTAGGTGTGCCGCGAATGTTCGGGCGCAAACGGAAGCTGCAAACCGCTGTCTTTAAGGAGTTCGTTGTAAATCGCGGCGTTTTTGCGGCGTGCTTCGAGCCACGTTTCAAGATGCGGCAATTTAACTGATAAAACCGCCGCCTGAATCCCGTCGAGCCGGCTGTTGCGACCTTCAAAAGCATGACGATTTTTGGCGATTTGCCCGTGATTGGCAATCAGCCGCGCCGTTTCCGCCGCTTCGGCATTGTTTGTGACAATTGCGCCCGCATCGCCGAACGCGCCGAGATTTTTGCTCGGGTAAAAGCTGAAAGTCGCGGCATCGCCGAATGTGCCGACCGTTTTCCCTTTATATGTCGCGCCGTGCGCCTGCGCGCAGTCTTCCAGAACTTTCAAGCCGTGTTTCCGGGCGAATACCATAATCTCATCCATTTCGGCAGGCAATCCGTAAAGATGAACCGGAATTATCGCCCTGGTGCGCGGCGTGATTTTTTCTTCCGCTTTTGCCGGGTCGAGATTATAAGTGCGCGGCTCAATATCAACGAAAACCGGTTTTGCGCCGACGTTGCCAACGGCTTCGGCAGTCGCAAAAAACGTGTTTGCCGGAACTAAAACTTCATCGCCTGCCTCAATGCCGATGGCTTTCAAACCGATTTCCAGCGCATCGGTTCCGTTCGCGACGCCGACGCAATACTTAGCTCCTAAGTATTCGGCAAACGCGTCTTCAAACGCTTTAGCGTATTTACCGCTGATAAACGCGGTTTCCGAAACGACCTTTAAAATGGCTTCATCAAATTCCTGTTTTAAACTTAAATACTGTGACCTTAAATCAACAAATGGTATATGCATTGTAATAAATATAATTGAATAAAATATTGATAGTTATTATTCATTATATTGTGCAAGGCAATTTATTTGGAAATTACAAAAACAAAAACAAAGGCAGAAACCAGGAGTGCGCGCCGAGCGTGCCTTCGTTATTGAACGTTTTGCACGCTCCCTTGCTGCCTCCGGTTTCCGCCTTTATCTTATACCTTCTTCTCTTTCCATTTTCCGCGTTTGAAAAGCAGCGCCGAAACGACTGCCAGAACAGAGAATGCAATCGTAATCGCCCAGAAAACGCCGTCGGCACCGAAACCGAATTGATATGACAATAGATATGCCAGCGGAATTTCAATCAGCCAAAAGATGAAAAGATTCAGATAAGTCGGCGTCCACGTGTCGCCCGCGCCGTTGAAAGCGGTTTCTAAAACCATCCCGAAACCGTAAAACACAAAGCCGTAGGCGACAATATGCAGGCAGTTTGTCCCGTATTCCAACACGAGCGCCTCATCGGTAAATATTCCGACAATCGGGCGTGAAAAGAACAAGAACACCAAACTCGTCACGCCGAGGATTGCCGCATTTAGAAATGCCGCTTTCCAGACGGACGATTCCGAGCGGTCGGGTTTTCCCGCGCCCAGGTTTTGTCCGACCAGCGTCGCCGCCGCGTTGCTCAAGCCGACCGCCGGAAGAAGGACGAACATAATGACGCGCAAGCCGATGACATAACCGGCAATCGCTTCGCTGCCGAAACCGGCGATAACCCTTACGAGCGCGCTCCAACTCGCCGTCGCAATCGTAAACTGCAAAACGGCAGGCGCGGCAATTTTGATGAGTCCCGACAGAATTTTTGAGTTAAATTGCCAATGCTCTTTGTGAATCGTGATTCGCCCGCCCGGACGAAACAGCCACCACGCCGCAAACAAAACGCCTGCGCCGCGTCCGATGGTCGTTCCGACTGCCGCGCCGGTCACGCCGAGTCTCGGAAAAATCCAATTATCGACGAGCCACTGCGGAGCATTAATGCCCAGAAAAGCAAAAATGTCGGGACCGTAAACGAAACACGGTGCGAGAAAGATGTTCAGCAAATTAGCCAGAATCAAAACGCGCATCGCAATCGCCGCATCACCCGCGCCGCGAAAAATCGCGTTCAGAAGAAACAGAAAAACGATGACCGCATTTCCGCCGAGCATAATCCGCGTGAAACTCGTTCCTATTTCGACGACCTGCGGCTGAGCGCCCAAAAGCCTGAGAAACGTCGGCGCGAAAATAATACCGACGAGGCTCATGACAACCGACACAAACACGCCGAGATAAATCGCGTGCGCCGCGCTGCGTGCCGCGCCTTCCGCATCTTTTTCGCCGGTTCTGCGCGCGACAGTCGCGGTTGCGCCGATGCTTAAACCGATGGCGACGGCGTAAAGAATCGCCAGCATCGATTCGGTCAAGCCGACAACCGCCACCGAATCAGCCCCCAAGTGACCGACGAAATAGATGTCCACGATAGCGAAAATGCTCTCCATCCCCATCTCCAAAATCATCGGAATTGCCAGAAGAAAAATCGCTATCCAAATCGAACCCTTTGTAAAATCGCGCGATGAACCGGCAACAGCTTCGCGCAGGATTGACCAAAATGAATTGTTCTCCGCCTCCAAGACGGAGCTTTCCATACTTTGTAGCATAAAAAAATACCTTAAATTGTATAAATGAAACTAAAACCTAAAAGCGAGTTTTGCTCTTTCGAGCGGGAAGCACGAAAGCAGCAAACGTAAAAGTTAGCGAGTGTCTTAGCGGATGCGGACAATGATTTTCATAGTTTTGCGAGTTTAGCAAAACAAATCGCGACAATGCAAATTTAAATTTCAAAAAAATTGCCCCGTCGCGCTTAAATTTTTATTAAATTTCACTAAGTACAGGACAAAAGCAGCGTAAGTTGTTGAAAACGTTCCTTTTCTCTTAAGTTTGTTTGAATCCGGCAGAAACAGTTTCGCAGTGTTTCAAATCCAAGTCGAAAAATGCTCTTT
>Ga0126304_10000555_pt1 | contig 15590 bp, 12 predicted proteins | sample Plot25_FD_92538 | JGI IMG/M metagenome (GOLD analysis project Ga0126304, IMG submission 92538) | Serpentine soil microbial communities from UC McLaughlin Reserve, CA, USA - Plot25 | ecosystem: Environmental > Terrestrial > Soil > Grasslands | place: USA: UC McLaughlin Reserve, Lake County... | reverse complement strand
GCCGCCCGGTTGAAAGGTGATCCGCAGCGCTCCGCACGTGCTCCGAAGGAGTGTCCCAGCACTCGGTGAGTGCCGAGGACGAGTCAGCGCCTTCGCCTGATCTCGGTCCGACATGGGGTCTCGCGGCGACAGCGCCGTGACGCGGGCCGGCTTCGACGGCGCGGCCGCGCCAACGCGGGGCAACGACATCGAAGCCGCCGAGATCAGTAGCGTCACCGCCTGTTGGCGGACGGTTTGGAGCTGAATCAGCCGCCGGTAGGATCGCCTCGATGGCGGGTCTAGTCTCGGGGCGGCCCGAGGTGGCGCCCGGGCTCTTAGCCGCACTTGTCGTGGCCGCACTCGCCGCCGACGCAGGCGGTTACAGCCCGACCAGCTGGGGCTGGAGTTCGATCGTCCTGCTGCTCGCGGCCGCTCTAACCTTTGCGTTCGGATCGCGCCGGCTCGCTCCACTCGAGTTGGCCCTGCCGGCGTTGCTCGCCGCCTTCGCCGCCTGGGGCTGGCTCTCCCTGCTCTGGTCGAGCGACGTGTCGGAGACGGTTCACGAAGGCGAACGAATGCTCGTGTACGTCGGGGGAGCGACGACGCTGGTCCTGCTGGGGCGCCGGTCGAGGGTCGAGTCGATCCTCGCTCTCCTCGCGGCTGCGATCACCTCAATTTGTGCCTATGCGCTCGCAACGCGGCTGTTCACGCCGGGCAGCGGCGCCTACCAGGTGGTCTCCGTTGATCCGGACACCGCGTTGAGGCTCGCGCGCCCGCTCGGCTACGCAAACGCACTCGGGGCCCTCGCAGCCCTCGGGATCCTCCTCTTGTTGGGGTTCGCCCTGCGCGGGAAAAGCGTCGTCGCGCGCGCGCTCGCCTCGGCTGCACTCGTCCTCCTGTTCCCGACCCTCTACTTCACCTATGGGCGCGGCGCGTGGCTCGCTCTTGCAGCGGGTCTGATGGTGCTTGTCGCGATCGAGCGGGGCCGGTTGGGGACCCTCGTCCGGCTGCTCGCGCTCACGGCGCCGGCCGCGGTCGCAGTCGTGCTCGCCTCCAGGGCGCACGAACTTACCCGGGTGCCGGCATCGGTTGCCGCCGCCACGCGAGATGGACACCGCCTCGCGGTCGCAATCGCAGTGCTGGGGCTCGTGGCAGCCCTCGTGCCGCTGGGTCTCGACCGCGTGGAGCGAAGGCTCGTTTTTGGCGCCTCGCTCCGCCGCGCGATCGTCGTGACGCTCGCCGTCGTACTTGCCGGAGCCGCAGCAACCGCGCTCGTCCGACTCGGCGGTCCGCAGGCTGCCGCACGCCGCGCCTACCACGCCTTCAACGCTCCCGCGCCACTCGTCAAGCAAGACACGAGCGAGCGGCTCTTCAGCCTTTCGGGCAACAGCCGCTCGGAGTACTGGCGAGTGGCGTGGCGCGAGCACGAGCACCACCCGTGGCTCGGCGGCGGTGCGGGAAGCTACCAGCGCTTCTGGCTTGCCTACAGGCCCTCCGCCCTGCCGGTACGGAATGCGCACAGCTTGTACCTCCAAACGTTCGCCGAGCTCGGGCCGCTCGGCCTTGCGTTGGTTGTCTGCGCGCTCGCCGTGCCCTTCGGCGCCGTCCGCGACGCGCGTCGTCACCCGCTGGCGCCGGCAGCTCTGGGCGCGTATGTCGCGTACCTTCTCCACGCCGGCATCGACTGGGACTGGGAGATGACTGCCGTCACGCTCGCCGCGCTCACCTGCGGGGTGGCGCTCCTCCTCGCAGCGCGAGGCGAGGAAGCACAGCCGCTGGGGCGTGGGTCGCGTGTCGTCGGCGCCGTGGTTGCCGCCGTCCTCTGCATGCTCGCGCTGCTCGGGTTCGTCGGCAACCGGGCCGCGGCCGCCGCGAGCGAGGCGCTCGACCGTGCCAATCCGAGCGCAGCCGAGACCCAGGCGCAGCGCGCCCGACGCTGGGAGCCCTGGTCACCCGAGCCGTGGCGGCTGCTCGGGGAGGCCCAGCTCGAGGTGGGGAAAATCGACCAGGCGAAGAGGAGTTTCCGCCACGGCCTCGGCAAGGATTCGGGTGATTGGGAGCTGTGGCTCGACCTCGCTCTGTCGAGCAGCGGTCGCGAGCGGCGCGCCGCCCTGTGGCACGTGAGCAGGCTCAACCCGCTCAGCCCGGAGCTCAAGGAGCTGCGGGGGTCTCTTTGAGCGAAGCCCGATGCACACAGCAAGATCGTCGAAGCTTTGACGTCAAGTGACCGAAGACCTCTGTCCTCGACCCCTCGGGGGGCTGCTTATGAATCAATTCCGGAAGTCCAGACGCGTTCGCTTCGCCGCCGCTGGAGCAGGAGCTCTAACCGTCGGCTTGCTCGCGTCGCTGGGGGGCGTCGGCTATGCCGCGAGCATCCTCGATGTTTCCGGCAGCGAGCCTGTCGCCGCCCAGTACCCGCCCGCGAAGGTGACGATCTGTCACCACACTCACTCCGCGAAAAATCCGTTCGTGACGATCACCGTCTCCGAGCGGGCATTGCCTGCCCACCTCGCCCACGGCGACACGGTCGGACCATGTCCGACGCAGACGGTTGCACCAAAGCAGAAGACAGCCAGTCAGTCGGCCAAGAAGCCGGGCAAAGCCCGGCATGCGCGCCACCAGCTCAAGACCAAGAAGAGCCACCCTGGCGGTCACGAGCGCTCAACCTTGAGGAACACGCTCAAGGGCAAGGGTCACGCCCAGGGCAACAAAAACGACCAAACCCCCGGTCAGGGCCAGGTTCACAGCCAGGCCGGCACGAACGGCCACGGCCAGGGTAAGGGCCACGCAAACGGCCACGCCTCAGGGAACGGCCGCGGCCAGGGCCAAGGCGTGACTCACGATCAGGGCCAAGGCAACGGGCAGGGTGATGACCACCGCAATCCCGGAGAGGGGAAAGGGCCGAACAAGTAGAAGCCGCAGGCACACTGGACTAGCTCGAGAGAGCCCCGGTTCGGGGCTCTCTCGCTAACGGGAGCAACTTTGCAAACACCGCACCTCTGCTGCGGCCCTTCACAGTCCAGGCAGCCGCTGGGGGCAATCGGCTCACGCGGCCGATACGAGTCAACGAGCCGCCGGATCGCGTAATCGGTTGTCAGTCCTGCGACGACGCCTTATCCACCCAGTCGCAGCGGAGAAGTGCTTCGAGGTCGGTGCCGGACGAACGCGCTGTTCACTCGCTTTTCGACGGCCTTTTCGGCATCTGGATCGTTGCGCTCCTCCCAGACCCGCGTCGTCGAAAGCACGCTGTACGTCAACCACGAGCAGAGTCGGCAGCGGCATTCGCAGAAGGATGCCACCCGCTCTTGCTTCGAGCCGTCGAGCGCGTTAGCTTCGGTGCGTCTACCAGGGGAGGATCGATGGGCAACCGTTTTGCGGCGCGGGCCGCTCTCTTCAGCGCCGTCGCCCTACTGACCTTGTCGCTGTCGGCCGACGCGCTGGGGGTCCCGACGAGAGTAATCGGTGGTCGATCGGCCGCGCACCACAGCACCCCCGTGAACCATTCGCCGATTCCCGGCGTGCTGGGGGTCGATCACTTCGGCATCACTGTGCCCGACGTCGCGCAGGCGCGCGACTGGTTCGTAGATGTTCTCGGTTGCGTGGCGCCGCTCCAGTTCGGCCCGTTCTTCGATCCGAATGGAAGCCTGATGAGGCGGCTCGTTGGTGTGCATCCGAGAACGGTCATCGATCAGATCGCCGAGCTCCGATGCGGCACCGGCTCGAGCATCGAGCTCTTCCAGTACACCGCCCGGCACCAGGACCAGACGTGGGCGAACAACTCGGACTTCGCCGGCCACCACGTGGCTCTCTACGTGACCGACATCGACCAGGCCGTTGCGTACCTCGAGCATCAGCCCGGCGTGCAGAAGTTCCTCGGGCCTTTCCCCGTCACGGGCGGGCCGGCCGCAGGCCAGGCGATCAACTACTTCAAGACGTTCTTCGGCCTTTACATCGAGCTGATCTCGTATCCGAACGGAATGGCCTACGAGACCACGGCGACGACGAGACTCTGGAATCCCGCCGACGTCGGAGCCACACCGTGGACGACGGGCCTCCCCGGTCTGCTCGGGGTCGACCACTTCGGGATGACCGTCCCCGACATCGCCAAGGCTCGTGCGTGGCTGGAGAGCACGCTCGGCTGCACCGCACCGCTCAACTTCGGGCCGTTTTTCGATCCCGTCGGCGACCTGATGACACAGCTTGTCGACGTGCACCCACGAGCGGTGATCCACCACATCAGCGAGCTGCGCTGCGGCGCGAACGGGGCGAACATCGAGCTCTTCCAGTATTCCTCGCCGGACCAGGATAAGCGAACGCCACTCAATTCGGACTGGGCTGGGAACCATTTCGCCGTCTACGTCACCAACATCGACTCCGCGACGGCGGCAATGGTCGGACGACGGACACGACCGTTTGTCGGACCGTTCCCGGTTACCGGCGGCCCTGCCGCAGGCCAATCGATCAACTACTACCTGCCACCGCTCGGGCACTACCTGGAGCTCATCTCCTATCCCAACGGAATGGCGTACGAGGCGACCGCACCAATCCCACTCTGGAGCCCGCGCAAGCCAGGAGGTTGATCCCCACTGCGAGCAGGCGGATGATCGGTCGACGAACCCAACGACGGTGCCTCCTGGGCACTACTCGGCGGGGCTCCTAGCGAGCTGCCGTCGACTTGTGCATGACCCAACCAAGGCTCCCGCTCGGCCGGTTGGGGAGCGAACGGAGATCCTCGAGCCCACGGCGGAGCTCTTCGCGCGACGTCCCGGGCAGCTGCGAGAGCGAGTCGAGAGCGCTTTCGATTACGTCGGCCGCGTAGTTCGCCTGGCCGGCCAGATCATCTCCGCGCCACGAGTACGGGCGCTCGCCCTCGTCCACGTCATGGAAGCCCGCTTCGTGGAGCCAGACCGGTAGCTGCGTGCCGGCGTCGCTCCAGCCCGACGCCGCCATGCCCTGCACCATGGCCCGAAACAAGGCCTCCAGCGCGGGCGAGGTTGGTTCGGCACGGCAGGTCGCGTAGTCGACCTCGATTGCCGTGATGCGGCCACCGGGAGCGAGGACACGCCTCGCTTCGCGCAGGACCTCGGGCGGGTCGGGCACGTGCTCGAGCAACCACATCATCCATACGTGGTCGAAGGACTGGTCGGCGAAGGGAAGCGCTCGCGCGTCAGCCTCGACCAAGGTTGCCTCGACTCCGGTTCGCTCGAGGTGCCCGCGCGCGAACGCGAGCTGCGTTGGCTCGATGTCGACACCGCTCAAGATGATTCCGGGGAACTCCTGGCCGAGAACCGCCAGCACCGCGCCGACACCGCAGCCGACCTCGAGCAATCGCGTGCCCGGCTCGAGCATGGTGCCGTTCGTGATCAGTCGATGGCGCCAGTGCTCCGCCTGCTCGACCAGGCGCTCCTGCTCACGCGTGCCGTAGCCGTGCACGTAGTCGGTCACGAACGCCTCCCGACCAAGTGAGGAGACATTCGTTCGACCATTCGCTCGACCGGGTTAGAGCCGACCACGTGACTGATCCTTCCTGATGAGTCACTCGCGCGGCGCGGTAGCGCTCACGCACGTCTATGGCGACGGCGGCCGCCCCGTACGCAAGCGCCGACGCACTGGCTCAGTCACCAAGGCGACGAGTTACCCAGACGATGTGCGAAACACCACGATCGCAGCTCCGCTCCGCGTGATCACGACGATGTCTCCGCTCCGGCCGGGAAGGGTCGTCACGACCGTCTCCGACGGCGGCGGCACGTTCACGCGGCAGGCGGTGATGCTGTTGCCGCTTGCCGTTCGGACCGTGATGCCAACCCCGTTGATCAGCGGGCCATTCTCGACGAACTGCACCTGACAGAACTGCTGTGGGACAGGACTCGCGCCTGCCACAGCGACGGCCGGCAGCGCAAGCGCAGCGACGGCCGTGACGACCAGTCGGATCCCCTTCATGGGCCGATCCTTTCCTCGTTTGCCGCAGAGACGCGATCATCTCACGATCCCCGGACGCGCAAGCGGTTCAATTCATGGGCTCGGCGGCGTTTGGATCGAGAACGGTGGCCGGTCGAGCGGACGATTGTTTGTTGGGGCATCGCCGGCCGTAGACATGCGAACCAGCCCGTGGTGCAATGTGAAGCGGCCCGCGGCCGTGGTCTAGTCAACGGCGTCCCACGCGCGAAAGACCAGGAGGTTGTATGGACACCTACCGGACTGTTCTCTACCTGCATCTGATCTCTTTGCTGATCGGCTTCGCCGCCGCCACCGTCATCGGGGTCTGCCTCTTCCATCTCCGCGCGGCCGGAACGCTCGCAGACGCAGTTCCCTGGGGCATGCTCGCCGGCAAGACGGAACGTGTTTTTCCAGTCGCGATCATCGGTCTCTTCGCGACCGGCGCCTACCTGACGAACGACCTCTGGACGTGGGACACACGCTGGATCGACGTCTCGATCGCAGCGCTCGTCGTGATGGCCCTTCAGGGACCAGGGATAGCCGGCCGCCGCGCCAAGGCGCTCGAGCGGACACTCAAGGAGAACGGCCCCGGGCCGCTCGGCAGTTCGGCACGGCGAATGACCCGCGACCCGGCGCTGTGGATCGTTGCTTTTGCGAACCCGGGCATCGTGCTCGGAATCATGTGGAACATGACGCAGAAGCCGGGCACCGCGGGGGCGATCGCCGCGGTTGTCATCGGATACGCCGTCGGTGCCGGCCTCGCGCTCCCGTTCACGAACGTCCGCGGCGCCGAGGAGCGGGCAGTCGCGGATCCGGCTGGCTAGCCGAGACCTGCACAAAACATCCTCATCCGCCTGAAAACGGCGATGGAGAGCTTGATCCGGGTGAGTGCTCGGCAGCGGCGAGGTGCGACGCCGTTCCGGCCGGCTATGGAGGTGCGTAGGAGGAACCCCATGGTTGCACGACGAAAGCTGAAAGGACCTCTTCCCTCGCTGGAAATGGCTTCACCTGCGCGCTACTGTATGAAAACCCCTGTTTGTGCGGCGTGCGGGGCATGAACATGAGACCGCCAGTCGCCCAGGTCACACCAGCACTCCCCGTCGGGCTTGCCGCGGGGATAGCGCTCGCGTTGTTCCTTCTCCCAACTGGGACCGCCCCACAGAGGTCTCTTCCTGTCGGCCCCGTCGTCGATCTCGTCACAGGGCCTGTCGTCGCTGCGCTCGAGCCTGCGGTGCGTCCGTCTGCGGCTCCCTCGCCCGCGTTCGAGCCCGCGCTCGCCGCTGAATCCGCGCCGAGCGTAAGCCATCCCCGGGCTGCCCGGCCCGTCCCGACACGCACGGCTCGTCCGGCCAACCGGCAGCGCCCCTTCCCGACGCATCCTTCTCTGCCGACCACGCCCGTTTTGGTTCCTCCCACGACGCCAGTGTCGGTTTCCGCTGCTCCCGAGGCCGCCACGACGCCCCAGGCGCACGGCAAGGGGAAGGCGCTCCGGCACGGGCATGCCCATTCGCCGCCTGGCCTGTCCAAATCCTCCGGAAGTCCTCCTCCAGCTGGGCCCGGTCGCTCGGCTGAGGAGCATAGGCACGCTGCGGGGCCGCCCCCCGCAGCGTCGGCCGGGAAGAGCCGCAACGGTGGAAGGGGCGGGCACGGAGGAGGCGGACGATAGGGGCCGCGGCCGGCAGCAGGCTTCGGCTTGCGGCAGCGCTGCTCCTCCTCGCGCTTCCGCTGGCTGTTGCCGTGTGGTCGTTCGGAAACTACGCGGCTCGTAGAGAGCGGGACAATGCCGATCAGCGGCTCGCCGGCGCTCTAGGAGCTGCTAGCGGGACGTACCGAAACATGCTCGAAAAAGCCGGGAAGCGCGCAAGAAGGATCGCAAACTCGTTGCCCGTGCAGCGAGCGTTCGTGAAGGGCGGTGAGAGCGAGCTCGCGCGAATCCAACGCACGAAGCTCAACGTCGTGCTCACGCGGAAGCCCTCCGGCGCGAAGCTGCCACCCAACGCAGGCACCCGCATCGTCGAGGTGCTGAGCGCCGGTCGCAGGATCGGCCGGGTGATCGCATTCGTGCCCCTGGACCGGCACCTGGCTGCGCGGCTCACCGGGACGACGACCGGACAGCAGGTGGCACTGAAGAACGGCGGAGTGCTGATCGAGCAGAACGGGCCCGTCCGCCTTCAGTCGCGCCTTCCGCTGGCGAATGCCCGCGACCTTCTGGTGGGCGGCACGAGTTACCGGGTCGTAGCAACTCGCCTCGGGGAGGGCCACGCCGTCGAGCTCGTCGCCCTGAAGCGAAGCTCGGCGATAGCTGGAGACGCCAACGCCGCCCGCTGGCGGGTGATCGGGGCCGGCTTCGGCCTGATCGCGGCGCTGCTCACGATCGCCTACGCGGTTGCCCCGGCAATCGCCAAGAACCGCCTCACGAGGCAGGAGCGCGACCAGGCGGAGCGCGTTCTCGCTCACGTCGGCGACGGCATCTTCCTCGTCGACCTGGACGGAGTCATCAGGCTGTGGAATCCGGCGGCGGAGGCGATCACCGGTCTTCGGGCCGACTCGATCCGCGGTCGGCCTGCGCAGGAGACGATCCCGGGCTGGAACGCGATCACAGCGATCGTCCCGGTGGCGGCCAAGCCGGGCGGGATGCACGATGCCTCCTCGAGCGCCGAGACGGTGCCTCTCGACATCGCCGGCAGGGAGATCTGGCTCTCGATCGTCGGCGTTGCCCTTGCCGACGGAACCGTCTACGCGTTTCGAGACGTGACCCGCGAGCGCCGGCTCGAGGACCAGCGGTCGGAGTTCGTCGCAACCATCTCCCACGAGCTTCGCACCCCCCTCGCCTCCCTTCACGGAGCCGCGCTAACGCTCCGCGAACATGGGCAGCAACTGAGCCCTCAGACGCAACACGATCTGCTGGACATGATCGCCGGCCAGTCGCGGCGCCTGGCCGACCTCATCGAGGAGATCCTGGTCGCCGGGCAGCTCGACAGCGGCTCCCTCCACGTGGTCAGCGAGCCGTTCGACCCGGAGGAGCTCGTGTGGGCGACCGCGGCCGCCGCTCGAGTGAGGGTCGACGAGAGCATGCAAATCGACGTCTCCATGAGCACGGTTCTCCCCATGGTCCGGGGTGACGCCAGACGGACGCGGCAGGTGCTCTCCAATCTCGTGGACAACGCGATCAAGTACTCGCCCGACGGGGGACGGATCGAGCTGATCGTGGACGCCGACGAGGACTACGTGCGCTTCTCGATCCGCGACGAGGGCATCGGGATCCCCCTCGGCGAGCAGAAGCGAATCTTCGACAAGTTCTACCGGCTCGATCCGGATCAGCGCCGCGGGATCGGCGGGAGCGGGCTCGGCCTCTACATCTGCCAGGCGCTCGTACGCTCGATGAACGGCCGGATCCACGTCGAGTCGGACCCGGGTGAGGGGGCGGTCTTCACCTTCGAGCTCCCAGTGGCCGAGCGCATCACGGCGACTTCGGCTGCCTGACCGACTGCGTTAGATCTTCTCGGCGAGGGCGAAGCGATCGTCCTGCGCGATCACCAGCGCGCCGTCGACTTGATGGCCTGAGCTGGTCAGGTAGCGCTGGGGCGCCGATCGCGCATCCTCGTACTCGTCGATCGTGAGGGGGATCCGCTCGAAGCAGCGCCTGTCGCTGCACTCGCAGAGGAACGGAATCGGGGGCTCCATCTGAAGCTCACGGGCCTTCGCGGCGATGCTCTCATTCGCTTCGCGGAAAACATCCTCGGTCTGCAATGCCGGCCTCCGGTGTGGCCTCGATTGGGAACCCACGCTCTCGCCCCATTCCTTGTTCGGCGAACGCAAAACTTGATTGGAGAATCAAGAAATTGAGAGGATGCGCACCGTGTCCGCCCGAGACGAACGTCTCGCCGGGAATGAAGCACTCTTCCGCGAGGTCAACGAACGCGTGGCCGAGGTCGCCACGCACTTCATCGAGGTCGAGACCCACACCGAGCCGGTCGATTTCACCTGCGAATGCGGACGCACGGAATGCGCCGAGCCGATAACGCTGACGATGGTCGATTACGAGGCGGTTCGCGCCAACGCGACCCACTTCGTGGTCGCTCCGAAACATGAACAGCCGGAGATCGAGGTCGTGATCGAGCGGCACCCGACCTACTTCGTCGTCGAGAAGCACGAGGCGGATGCTCGAGAAGTTGCCCGCGACACGGATCCGCGCGCCTAGCCTCCTAGCCCCTCGAGCCCCAGCCCCACACCGTCTGAACAGAGCGAGCGTTGGCGGCCGTGGAAAGAAGAGCCGTCCACGGCTCTACCGCCCCCGCTCCGACGTGCGGGTAACCACTAGGGTCAAGCCCTCGAGCTCTTCGATGCGGACGCTCTCACCCACGCCGGCTCCCTCGGCGCAGCGGGCCTCCCAGAGCTCGCCCTGAGCGCGGACGTGTCCGGTCGGGTGACACGGAGTGACGACTTCGGCTAGCCGGCCGATCATCGCCTCGGCGCCGGTCTGCGGTCGCCAGCGCCGAGCCAGCCGGAGACCCCAGACGAGCTCGACGACCTCGACGCCGACGCCGCCCGCCACCAAGATCAGGTTCCACGGCCAGGGCGCAAACAACGCGAGAATGATCGCGACGGTCAGCGCCATGAGCGATCAGAAACATACTCCCGGCGGGTGTTCCGGCAGGAGAAAAATGGCGAAGCATCAAGATCGACTGGCACGAAGCCGATAGTGGGGTATCACGCTTCGACGCTCGATCATCCTCCTCGCCCTGCTCGGCGCTCTGATCGTTCCGGGTCGTGCGGCCGCGTGCTCGCATGACGAAACGGCCTACTTCGAGACCTTCGTGGACACCAGCTGTATGCAGCTGCCGCTCTCGAACACAACACTCGACGCGCTCGGCGGTCTTCGCCTGACTACGAACGGCACAGCGGTGTCGACTCCGTGGAATACCGAAATCGACTTCGACAACGGCGTCAACTTCCAAGCGACGCTCTTCCCGCCGATCGGGGTGCGCACGCTCGCCCGCTCCGGGACCGGGACCGCGGCGACCCTCACGCTGCCCCCGACGCTGCTGCCGCTGACGCCGAACGTGGCGAACCCCGTGCTCGGCCCAACGTCGGCGACCGTCCTCGACAACGACAACGTCGACGACCCCGCGCTCGCGAAGGTCGGCTCGACCTACTACATGTGGTACTCGGGAACCTCCGAGGACGGCCGCCGCCCGGCGATCTTTCTCGCGACCTCGAGCGACGGCACGACGTGGGCAAGGGCAAACAGTGGCAACCCAGTGCTCCAAGGAACAGCGGGCGCCTTCGACGAAGACGGGGTGTACGGCGCCGGCGCCGTCTACGACCCCGCCGACTTGATCGCTCCGTTCAAGATGTGGTACTCCGGCCGGGCAGACGTCTTCGGCGGAATCGGTTATGCCACCTCGGTTGATGGTGTCACCTGGGTCAAGTACCTGGGCGGAGGCGCCGTGCCAGTCCCCGTCCTCAGTCGCGGTCCCGCCGGCTCGGCCGACAGTTTCAGCGCTGCCGATCCGTCCGTGCTCAAGGACGGCTCGACCTGGAAGATGTGGTACACGGGCGATGACTCGAGCAAGAAGCGGATCGCGTACGCAACCTCCTTGAACGGGATCGTATGGTCGAAGGGCGGGAAGGTGGTCGCCCCCGAGGATGCCGGGGTCAGCGCGAACCTTCAGTTCGGTGCGTTCGCCCCCACGGCCTGGAAGACGGCTAACGGCTACTCGATGCTGCTCACAGGGCGCAAGCTCGTCGGCGGCGGCGTCTTTCAGACGAAGATCCTGAAGGCGACGTCGACCGACGGCATCTCGTGGACGGGACCGAGCCCGGCGGTGAACCCCTCAGGCTCGAACACGAACTTCGACTATTCGAACCTCAACTCGCCGGACCTGCTCCAGGACGCGGGGTCGGCGAGCCCGTTCAAGCTCTACTACTCCGGTAACACGATCGATGCGAACGGCAACTTCCACACCCGCATCGGCCTCGCCACCTCGACCGACGGCAACAGCTTCAACAAGGTGAACGGCTCACAGAACGGCGGCTCGGTATTCGACGTCGGAGCCCTCGGGACGGCCTTCGATGCTCGCCAGGCCTCTGGTCTCTCGGTCGCTTCTCCCGCCGGGGGCAACCCCAAGTTCGCCGGCTTCTACTGGGGCACGCGCGGCAGCGACTTCAAGCCGCGACTGGGTGAGGCGACCTCGGCGGACGGCAGCTCCTGGACGAAGGTCTCCGTGTCAGGTCCGAACGGCGGCGGGCTCTTCGCTCTCGGGAACCCGGCCTCGTTCGACAACGGCGGCGAGCGCGATCCGAGTGTCCTCTACGACGCCGGCACCTACGCGCTCTACTTCACCGGCATCGACTCCGGCGGCATCCGGTCGATCGGGTTCGCGTCAGCTTCGCAGGACGGCACGACGAAGCAGCCCGATAACTCGACTTGGTCGAAAAACGGCAGCGCTCTCATCTCGAAGGGATCGTCGGGTGCGTTCGACTCGGCCGGCGTCTCGCATCCCTCGGTGCTCAAGGATGCGGCCGGCTCGTATTTCCTCTATTACGGCGGCTCTGATGGGACAGTCTCGAAGGTCGGGCGGGCAACCTCGAGCGCTGCGGGCGGGCCGTTCGCCAAAGACGCCGGTCCCGTGCTCGACCTCGGCGGAGCGGGACAGTTCGACGAGCTGGGCGTAAAGGACCCGACGGTCATCAAGGTCGCCGCAGGCGATTACCGGATGCTGTACACGGGAGTCGACGCTGGGGGGGTCGAACGCGTCGGCTACGCGACGTCGGCGAACGGGACGAGCTGGACGAAGCAGGGCGTCGTCCTCAACCCAAGCCTGCGCGCGTTCGCCGAGGATGAGTCCGGCGTCCAGCCGACCGGCATGCTCGTCGACGGCACGACGCTGCACGTCTGGACGAGCGGCGCCGACCGCAGCGGCCGAACGCGCGGCGGCCACGCGACCACCGCCTTCCCGACGCCCGGCTCACCGGCAGCGGGAATCCCGAGCGGCTGGGCCACCTACCAGCTCGGCAACACCTCGACAACGGTGCGCGATTTCCGTCAGATCGCCCGAACGTCCAGCGGCAGCACGGTTGCTCTCTGGATGAGCTTCCTCCAGCCGTACTCCTCCGGCGGGAACGAGTTCTGGTCCGACTACTTCCCGACGACCGTTTCCTCGTCGAGCGAGGTGCTCAACTTCCTGCTGACCGTCCACGGTATTCGCTGGCAGGCACGGCTCTCGACACCAGGCTCGTCGCCGAGCCTCGACAAGATCGAGCTGACGCACGCGCCGGTGAGCTTCTCTCCAACCGGCAGCGCCAGCTCCGGCCCCATCGCGGCCGCTTCCGGCCGCATGGTCACGGCCTGGTCCTCGCTCGTCGTCAACACCTCGATCTTCTCGCCCGCTGGCGCGGGAACAGGCAGCGGGACGGTCCGTGTGCTCGACGCAGCCAGCGGGGAACAGCTCGCTTCGGCCCCGCTCAACACCGGCGGTGACACGATCGTAAATCTCGGCGGCGTCTCGGCGCCTGCGCACCAGGCGCTCCGTCTGGCCTTCGACCTCCAGTCGGCCGACGGCCAGGCATCCCCGCGCGTGAACTCCTTCAAGGTGCTCTACACGACGACAACCCAGCCCGCGGCGATCGCGCTCACACTCGCGGTGTCAGCTCCGAGAGTGATCTTCGGCCAGGCAGTGACGCTGACCGGCACGCTCACACAGGGAACGGCGCCGTTAGGGGTTCAGGGCGTCGTCCTCTCCGGGCAGGGCGGCGGCGACCCCACATTCACGGCGCTGCCGCCGGCGACGACTGACGCGGCTGGCGCCTACTCGGCGCGTGTCGTGCCGACGAAAAAGACGACCTACAAGGCGCGCTACGCCGGTGCCACGTCGGAGCCGACCGTTTCCGTGTCCGTCGCGCATCTGGTCACGCTCTCGGTCGTGCGCAAGGGCGCGAAGGGGTACTTCCGAGGCAAGCTCGGCCCGAGCCATCCCGGGCGTCTTGTGATCATCCAGATCAGGAAGAGCTCGGGCTGGAGGACCTTCGCAAAGCTCAAGACCTCGAAGACGTCCGGCTTCAGCGCCGTTCGTAAGCTGAACCCGCGCGCGAAGTATCGGTTCAGGGCCTCGACGGCGGCCGATGGGCAGCACCTCGCGGGGATGAGCCCCATCGTCTATGTCGTCAAGATGAAGGTGTCGCTCGCGGTCAAGCTCGCGGGCCGCGAGGCGGTCCTCACCGGCACCGTCTCGCCTGCGCACCCGGGACGGATCGTCGTCATCCAGAAGCTCGTCGGCACCAAGTGGGTCGCGATCGGGAAAGCGAAGCTCTCCGCCAAATCGACGTTCCGCCTCGTGCGCACCCTCGCCCCGGGCACCTACGCTTTGCGAGCTGTGACCTCAGCCGACCGCGACCACTGGGGCGGCGAGAGCCGCACGCGCCGCGTGATCGTCGCCTAGCAAGCGAAGCTAGGGGCCGTTTTCGGGCAGATCCAGCGCAAGGCTTGTCGAGGGAGCGCTCGGGTGCGGCCGGCGGGGCTCACGGACGAATGAGTCGGGCGGCGGCTCCTCCAGCCAGTCGCCGCACTTGGAGGTTCGGCGGCGAAAAAGGAACGCAGCAACGCGATGAAGCACTCCGGGGCGACCACAGCCGGGCTTGTCCGGATCATGCCGTCCGATCACACGGTCCAGCGTACTACGGCCGGCCGCGGGCCTGGATTCTGTACACGACACCGGGGCCCCAGTCGGCGACGAGCACGCCGCCGCTGCGGTCGACGAGCAGGGCGAGCGGATGGGAAAAGCCGTCTGCGAAGGTGCTCACGCTGCGCGCCTGGCCGTTTGGCGCGAGGCGAACGCGCACGACGCGCCGGCCGAACCGGTGGCTCAGATACTCGCCCCACTCGGCGATGAAGACGTTCCCGGAGTAGCCGCGTGGGAAGCTGTGGCCGGTGTAGAAGACGAGCCCGTCGGCCGAGGAGTGCGGCTCGAGGTAGGCAGCCGGCGCCGTCACGCCGCGGCAGCGTCCACTCAGGCGCAGGGTGCGGGCATTTGGCCAACAACCGGGCCAGCCGTAGAAGGCGCCTCGCCGGACGACGACGAGCATCTCCGCCGGCTCGGGGTCGCTCCGCGTGCCGATCTCGTCCTGCCCGTTGACGGTCGCGTAGAGGCGACCCGTCCCGGGCTGAAACGCGAGGCCGTACGGATTGCGCAGCCCCCGCGCCACCACGCGCAGGTCGCTGCCGTCGGGGCGCAGCGAGAGGATCGTCGCGCTGCGTTTATCCCGTTCCCGGCAGACGTCGCACGTCGAGCCACTGCCCCAGTAGAGCCGGACGCCTCCCGGCCCGACCACGACGTTGTCCTGCTGGTGCCGGCCGAAGGGCAGGCCGCGGACGAGCACCCGCCGGTCGCGCAGGCGGCCACCGCTGAGCCGGAACCGCTCGAGCTTGCCCTGCTCGGAGACGAACAGCGTGCTGCCGTGCCAGGCAAGTCCGAGCGGCGTGCGCAAACCCCACACGAGCACACGAGGCGACCGCGTCCCGCGCCGGATCGCCACCAGTGTGCCCCCGGTCTGTGTCACGTAGATCCGCCCGTCCGGGCCATAGGCCATCGCAGTGGGCTTGCTCAGGCCGCTGGCAAAGGTCTCGACGCGGAATCCCGCCGGGACGCGGATCCCGAGCGTCCCCCCGGCGGCCG
>Ga0126304_10000554_pt1 | contig 15593 bp, 13 predicted proteins | sample Plot25_FD_92538 | JGI IMG/M metagenome (GOLD analysis project Ga0126304, IMG submission 92538) | Serpentine soil microbial communities from UC McLaughlin Reserve, CA, USA - Plot25 | ecosystem: Environmental > Terrestrial > Soil > Grasslands | place: USA: UC McLaughlin Reserve, Lake County... | reverse complement strand
CGTGGCGACCGCCTGGATGCCTCGTGCAGTCATTTCGCGCACGAGCGACTCCTCGCCCGCGACGCGCAACGAGTCATCGTTCGTGATCACGAGTGCAGCCACCTTCTTCCCCGCAAAGCTGACTGCTCCGGCGTCCAGTGATTTGAAGGTCGAGGTGAACCTGACCGCGGCTGAGAGCGTCGCGACCGCGGCCGCGATCGCAAGTGTCGTCAATGCGGTACGTCTGGAGCGTTTCATCATCATCGGTTCCTTCCGAGCTGCCACGCCTGAATCGGATCAGGACTCGTCCGGTTCATGAGGCCGAAGACCGGAGAGCAAGAAAGCGACCGACGCGGTACGACGGCGGTCCCAGAAAACCCTCTCAATGACGTGGTTTGCACGGCCGCTCACCGCATGCCGTCATCACCACGACCGCTCGCTGTCGGACCCGCGATCGAGCGTGGGCGAATGGTCGTAAGCCGCAGGGTGCGCCTATTCCTGTCGATGCATGGCCTCAACCTTCTATTTCCATGATGCACTCAATGCAGCCGTTGAGAACCAGCTGACCGCTACGGCCCGGCGGTCGCGCCGCGCATCTAAAGCCTTAGAGGTGTCGTGAAAACCGCATTGATGCTCACGCTCGTCATGGGCGCCGGATCCGTCGCGGCTGCCCAACCTGTTCAGCTGCGGCCGATTCGCCAGGTGAGTTTCACCGGAGATGACCCGGTCACCACGGAACTGATCGATGCGGTCCGCAAAGACGAGGGCGCCACTGGCGCTCCTGCATACGCGATGTGTGCATGCCTGCTCGAATTGCAAAGGATTGCCGAGTCGCAGGGCCGCCTTGATTTCGGTGTTGTCGTCGAGACCCACGGTGACAGCGATGCGACCGACGTGGCGGCCCATGTGCGGATGGGATCGCAGTACAGTGTGGGCCGCATTCACTTCACCGGGCATCGCGCCATCAACGACTCGACCCTACGGCGCGCCTTCACTCTGCGCGAGCGCGATCTGTTCGACGTCGGCAAGCTCCGTCGCAGCCTGGCGCGGCTCAACGACATCGGGCTGGCCAGGCCGGTCACCTTCGCCGACATCATCGTGACGAGGCAGACTGATGGCGCGACGGCCGACATCACGGTTCCACTCGGCACGCGAGGCCGGCGATGGTGGTCGCTGTCCGGCCCGATCATTCCGGGGCTCGGAGCGTACCAAGCGTCGATCTCGTCGCGCCTGCCAACATGGGGCCGCGGCGCCCTCGAGGCTTCAACCTATCTCGTCACCTTCAACGTACTGGCATTGGCTCACTCATCGCTTGGCGTCTTGACGTTGATGTCAAAAACGCCGCCCGCTGTAGTAATGCTCGAGCGCCCGTTGTTTCCGGGTCAGGAGTGGCTATCGGGGTTCGCCTTCTCACCCGCGTTGTCTGCGCAGACAACAGTCGCGTACTACGGACGCGCACATCTAGGGCGTGGCGTCCACGCGATGCTCGAGGATGAGACGAGAGATACGCTCGCGATGCCCGTTATCGGCGGCGGCCGTCCGGCAGGAGAGTTCCTGGTGTGCCAGTCACCACAGTCGCGATGGCGCTGGGTCCGCCGCGGCGCCGTTCACGCCATCGACACCGCGGTCAGAGTTCTGACAACTCCGTGAACTGCCCCGTGCTGTCTCCGAGCGTGTCGGCGGGAACACCGAGCCGGTTGAGAAGTGTCAGCTGCAGATTGGTCAGCGGCGTGTCCTGCGGATACACGAGGTGACGGCCCCCGGTGATCGCACCCGCTCCTCCACCGACCAGCAGTGTCGGCAGCGGGCCGTGCGTGTGTCGATCGCTGTTGCTGATGCCGCCGCCATAGAGCAGCATCACATGGTCGAGCAGCGAGCCATCGCCGTCTGGTGTCGCGCGCAGCTTCTCCAGATACGATGCAAACAACGCGACGTGATACAGCTGGATCTGGGTGCACTTTTCCATCTTCGCCGCGTCGTTCTGATGGTGCGTCAGCGGATGATGCGGCTCGGGGATCCCGATCTGCGGATACGGCCGGCCGGTCTGCTCGCGTCCGTACATGAAGGTGATCACACGTGTCAGATCGGACTGGTACGCCAGCAGCTGCAGGTCGTAGAGCAGCTTGACGTGCGGCTCGAAACCGTCGGGCACGCCTGAGGGCTGTTCAACCTCGGGACCCTGTTTCGTGCGCTGCTCCTCCGCTTTTTGAATCCGCCGTTCGGTGTCACGAAGCGACTCGAGGTAGTCGCTCAACTTCGAGTTGTCCGCGGGCCCTAGCGTCTGCTGCAGCTGTTTCACGCGCGCGGTGACCGAGTCGAGAATGCTGCGATCCTGCCGCAGTCGTCGCTCACGCACCGCGGCATCGGTGCTGTCGCTGGTGCCGAACAGCCGCTCGAACACGACGCGCGGGTTGTTCTCGGCCATCAACGGCAAGGTCGGCGTGCGCCACGACAACGTGCTGCTGTAGGCGCAGCTGTATCCGACATCGCACGCACCCACCAGGCTGTTGTCATCCGCCGTCAATTGCAGCGAGGACAGCTGCGTCTCTTTCTCGAGCGCCCTGGCCGCAATCTGGTCCATCGAGATGCCGTTCTCGACAATGCTGTCCGACTTCTTCACGTGGACGCCGGTCAGATAGGAGCCGGACGCGCGCGAATGATCGCCGCCGCCGTCGCCCAGCGCCTCGGCCTGGTGACTCGAGAGGTTGGTCACGATCACCAACTGATCCCGGAACGGCTCGAGCGGCGTTAGCGTGCGCGACAACACGAAGTCGCGACCAATACCTTTCGGCACCCAATTCTCGTAGATGACGCCGTTGGGATGGTAGACAACGCCGAAACGGCGGACCGCCTTCGCCGGCGTCTTCACCTGCGCCGTGAGCGCCGGCACCATCGCATCCAGAAGCGGCAGCGCCACAGCTGTCCCGATCCCGCGTAGCGCGGTCCGCCGCGACATCGCCTTCCTGGTAACGATCATGGTCGCGATCTCCTCATTTGAAACGGCGGGCTCTTGACGATGGCGAGGATCGTTGACGACCATCGGTAGTCATCGGCCGCCGCCGCTCGCACGATCGCGCGGATTGCAGGAGCATCGGAGTACTGCATCTCTCGGCCGATCGCGTATGTGAGCAGCTTGCCGGTCACCGTCCGCACGAACTGCTCCTTCTGCGCGACGAGCGCACGGCGAAGAGCCGCGGGACCGTCCACTTTCGTCCCATCGAGCAGGACCCCAGACGCGTCGATCGACCCGCCCCCATCCATCGTGCGCCAGTGACCAACGGCATCGAAGTTTTCGAGGCTGAAGCCGAGCGGGTCCATCCGCGCGTGACACGACGCACACACCGGATTCGCGCGATGCTGCTCCAGCATCTGCCGCACCGTCGTGGTTTTTCCCAACGTGCTCTCGTCCAGGTTGGTATTCGCGTTCGGCGGTGGCGGCGGTACCGGCGCTGCAAGGATGTTCTCGAGCAGCCACTTACCGCGAATCGTCGGCGAGGTGCGGGTCGGATACGACGTCACGGCGAGAATACTCGCCTTGCCCAGCAGTCCCCAGCGGTTCTCGTCCGCCAGCCTCACGCGCCGGAAGTGGCTTCCGTAGACACCAGACAAATCGTAGTGACGTGCGAGCTGCTCGTTCAGAAACGTCGAGTCCGACGTGAGTAACTCCACGATGCCGCGATCGCCTTTGAGTTGATCGTCGAGGAACAGCTCGGTCTCACGCACGATGGCGGATCGCAGGTTGTCGTCGAACCAGGGAAACTGCGTATTCGCATCGGGCGTGAGCAGCCAGACGTTGCGCGTCTGCAGCCACTGGCCGAAGAAGTTGTCCACCAACGCAGCGCGGGCGCGAGGCTCGGCCAGCATGCGCCGCACTTGCTGTTCGAGTACGCCCACATCACGCAACGTGCCGCGAATCGCCAGATCGAGCAGCTCTTCGTCGGGGCTGCTGCTCCACAGAAAGAACGACAGTCGCGAGGCGAGCTCGACGTCAGAAAGACGATACGCGGTTCCGGCCGGCACGGCAGCCGGATCGGATTCGATGCGGAACAGGAAGTCAGGACTGGTGAGCAGCCGTTCGAGCCCGGCACGAACGCCGTTGTCGAAATCGCGTTCCGCCCGTCCGCGCTGAAAAAATCCCATCAGCGTCTGGACATCGTCTGGCGTCACCTGGCGCCGATATGCCGTTCGCGCCAACGACGACACGATCTTCGTCGCACATTCAGTCTCCTCGCTCGCGCTCGCGGGGCGACATACAAAGATGCGCTGACGGCTCGGCGAGTCTTTCGGCACGTGTCCGTTGTAGGGGCCACCGATCAGCAGCGACGAGATGGCGAGCTCGGCGCTGTTGATGTCGCCTTCGCGATTCCAGATCGGGATCCGCGCAGGTCCGAGTCCCTCGGCCTTGCTGCCCTCCGTCTTGACGATGGTGGCGAGCACCTGATGAAGTCCGGCGGTCAATTGCGCGCGCACTTGCAGCACGTCATCGGCATCGTCTCGCGGTTCCGTCGAGCCGCCGCCAATCGTGAACTGTCCGATGCGCGCGCCATCGACTCGTATTTCGATCGTCGCTGGCGCGTTCAATCCCCGAATCGGGCCGGCGTACGTCCTCAATAGGCGGACTCTGAAGACGTACTCACCATCAACCGGGAAGTAATGGCGAGCGGCAATGCCGCCTCGCGATCCCAATGAAAACGATTCACCGAGGCGCTCGGTCTGCCAGAGCCAGGTCTGTTCGTTGGTATTGCCCCTCACCGCGGTATAGCGCTCGAATGCGGGGCGGATGGTGGGGTCACCAACGGCGACCCGCGCGATCTTGGCCGCCGCGGTCAGATAGCGATCGAGCAGCGCCGGCTCGACGCCAAGGGCGTCGGCATTGGTGTCGAAGCCGTGGGCCTGCGCATCGGGAGGCAGCATCGAGGTGGGGTCGATCTCAATGCCGAGCAGGTCGCGGACGGCGTTGGCGTACTCGGTGCGATTGAGACGATGGAGACCCGCCGGTCGTCCGGGATTCGGCCGGGCCGCCGCGGCGCGATCCAACTCGCTCTCCAACCAGGTGGCTACAGTGTCGTACGTCGCGTTGTCGGGCCGCGGCATGTTTGACGGCGGCATCGATCGGCCGCGCAACTGCACGACGACCCTTTCCCAGGTGTCCGATGCGTTGGCGATCTGATCGTCGGCCTTGTCGAGCAGAAGGTTCGCTGTCTTCAATCGCTCGCTGTGACAGGTGACGCAGTACTTCGAGACGAGCTCCCGCGCGGGACTCGGCAGCGTAGGCCGGGTCGTGCTTTGTAGACTCGGCGTGTCGGGGACGCGAGGCTGCGGCGCCCCCTCGATGCACACCGCTCCCACCCACGCGACGCACGCGCACATCGTCAACACTCGCTGCACACCGCCAGGCGACAGCATCACCGGCATCTGACCTGCGCCTGACACGGCTTACCGAGCTTCGGATCGGCACCGTGCTTCCGCAGAATATCGGCACCAGCGGTGTTGTAGAGCACGCCGCCAAGACGATCGCCGTATCCGGAGGCGGCCAGCCACGGAGTGATACCCGCCTTGCTCACCGCGTTGACGTCTGCGCCTTTCTCGATGAGCCGTTCCAGCAGCGTATTCCAGCCGTGATAGGCGGCGCCGAACAGCGCGTTCTCGCCGGTGGTCGTCGCGCCTTTCGCGTCGGCACCGAGCTCGAAGAGAAAAGTCACGGCATCGAGCGCCTGCGCTTCAGTGGTCGGACGCTCGCCGATGCTGCGGTTGAGACCGGAGGCCGCCATCACCGCTGTCGCCTTGGTATCGGTGACCAACCTGGAATCGGCGCCAGCGGCGTGCAGCAATCGCATCATCTCGAGATCGTCCGCAGCGCTGGCGAGAAGGAACGGTGTCGCGCCGGGTGCGTCCTCGTACCCGCCACCCAACCCCTGAAATCCCGGCGGCCGTCGTGTCATGCGCGCGTTCGGATTCGCGCCATGTGACAGCAGTGATTTCACAAGTGCGATTTTCTGCTGGCGATTCGGAATACCGCCCATCGGATCGGTAAATCCGTACACCTGGTTCGAGATGCCGCCTTCCCACGTACCCGACGCCCAATGCAGCGGGGTGAAGCCGGCATCGAGCACATTGGGATCGGCGCCCTGCTCGAGCAGAAACAGTGCGAGGGGCACATGACCTCTCACGGTCGCGACGAGCAACGGTGTGCTGCCCTCAGAGATCGTCGCCTGATACGCCGGACCTCGCGGCGCGACGGCTGCCGCGGCGGTGCCTGACGCCGTGCGTCCACCGTTTGAACTCACATTCGCGTCCCGGCCTGCTGGCGACGAGGCTTCGGGCCGCGACGTGATGTTGACGTGCACACCCGACGCCAGCAGATGTCGGACGCTGTCAACGTCGCCCTCACGCGCGGCGAAGTGGAGCGCGGTAAATCCCTTCTTGGTGTGCGCCTGGGTATTCGCTCCGGCTTCCACGAGAAGACGCACCACGTTCGGATGACGCTCCGAAGCGGCCCACATCAAGGCGTCCTGATTCTGCGATGGCTCTTTGCCGTTGACGTCGGCGCCTCGCGCGATGAGCGCGCGAACGGCGTCGGCGTTCCCCGTGCTCGCGCACGTCATGAGCGGCGTCTCGCCAGTCGCGATTCGTGTATTCGGGTTCGCACCGGCATTGAGCAGGAGCGCGACGAGCTCGGCGCTTCCGTTTGTGCAGGCTCGCGACAGTGGCGTCATGCCGAAATCGTTCGCGATGTTGGCGTCGGCGTGCGCGCGGACGAGCAGATCGGCGGTGGCGACGTCGTTCCAGTGCGCGGCCCACAAGAGGGCGGTGGATCCGTCCTCGGATCGAACGTTGATGTCGGGGGTGCTCGTGAGCAGAGACCGAACGCGCGCTTGATCCTGATCCCTGGCCGCATCGACCAGCCCACGAGCATCCGGCGCGGCGGTGAGGCCGGCGGCGGCGACCAACGTCACCAGGCACGCCGCGGCGACGACACCCCGTTCGTTTCTGGCGCGCATGGCCGTTCCTTTCTCGCCCGGGACGGCCCGGGCTTTCGGACAGACGGCCCCTACTTTATTACGGTTTATCGGCCTTCTTCATCGCGTTTGCGAAGGCCTCGGCCTCGTGCTCCTGCACGCACGTGACGTGGTCCATTTTGACCGTGGCCGTTCATTGGATGATGTCCTAGGCCCGCTCGTAGTGCTCGCGGAATCCCGGAAACATCTCCTCGACCGTGTCGATGGCTTTGGCGATGGCGAAGCTGAAGGCCGCGTCGCGAATGCGACTCAGGGTGTCAGTGACTCTCGGACCCATGCCTCTCGCAGCGGCAGCCAAGCCCATCGGCCGGCGCGATTCCCCCGAACCATCCACGCGGTCATCATCGCGAAGCATCGCCGCGGCAAGCATGCCCCCGCCGATCACGACGGCGCCCAGCACGAGCAACGAACCCAATGGATACGCGGAATCAGCGCTCTCGCCGGATTTCTTCGCGCTTGTGGTCGCGACGTGCTCGACCTGGTCGGCGGTGTTCCCAACTCGTTCGGTGTGTGAAGCCATTTCGATCTCCCGCACACGAAAATGCAAGGGCCGCGCCCGAGCACCGCGAGACATCGCCGAACTCAGCCTTTACGATTGCCCATGCCTCAACGGCTGCGGACTGGCGGTTGTCGCATTCGACGAGGGTGCGTCACTGGCAGGAAATGAGTCCACCGATTCCAGAGTCACGACGTCAGCGGCGGCCGAATCGTGACGCGAGCGTGCGATCCTCGGCGAGTACCGACTGGCAAGCCGCGCTGCCGCGCAGCTGAGCAAGCCCGCCCCGGTCGCCCGAAACCACATGCTCGAACGGCTTCGGCGGCTTGGTGAGAACGCGCCAAAAAAGAAAAGACCTGCACCGACGAACGCGAGCGACGCGCCCAATCTGTCATCGAGATATTGGCCCCGCCACCCACCCCGCTCCCACGCATCGGCATCGGAGCGATGCACTTGCAAGTTCATGAACTGTTCCGATTTCATGACGTCCCTCGCGAACATCGGGAGCATGTCCTGTACCAAGATGCTCTCGACTCGCGACCCTTGCTTGAGGTGGCAATCGCGGCTACTTGTTCCCGCTCGCCTCGGCGGCGCGCGACGCACTCAGCATGTTGCGCATCGCATAGTTGCCTTCATGGCACGCGTACTCGAACATCCCGTAGGCGGGCTCGCGCTTCCACGGAAACGACAGCGTCCAGGGTCGCGTCCACGTTCCCGGGTCGTCGATCGTCGCCGTGTACTGGAGCGTGTCCTTATCGAGCATCGTGAACCGCTCGGTGATCGTGAGCCGTTCGCTTGTCCGGCCGCCGCCGTTCCCACCAACACCAGTCATCCCGTTCAAGTTCTTCGTCACGATGACCAGCGTGTTTCCTTCCCAGTGACCACGCGAGTCACCCATGTACGACGTCACGTTCGCCGGGAGATGCGGACGGCCGTCGAGCGGCACCACGCGCGCCTCGTGAATCATCTCGTTGCGGATCACGACGTAGCCCGGCGCCTGCACGATCTCGTTCCCGTTGTTGTAGATGGTGGGCAGAAGCGATCCCATGACGCCCCGCGTGATGCAGCGGTCATACAGGCTGCGATCCAGATAGGTGTCCGCCTCGCGTCCCTGGAGTCGCGTGGTCCGAGCCTTGGCGTCCGCCTGCTGCTGCGCCTGACGCGCCTGGCCCTCGGCCGACAGCGGTGGCTGGCGACCGTCTGGTGGATCGACGATGAGGGATGCCTGTCGCGATGGTTTGCCGGTCTCTTGCCAGTGCGGCGTCGGCGACGTCGGGCAGCGGATGACGCACGGCGTGGTCACGTCGGCGGTGAACACGTCGATCTCGGCGAGAAGCGACTCTTCTTCGTTTTTGATCTCGCTGGCGCGCTTCGCGAACTCTTCTTCCGTCAGCAGGTTGCGTGTGCCGAATCGAGTCGGCCGCTGCAGCGGCACGCCCACCATGTCGACACTGGGCCAGAACCCCTGGAGATCGGGGTCGCCCCACGGCGTCTTCGGCTGGACGAATCCCGCCGCGGGTTGAGGTGTCGGCAGCGTGGCGGCACCTGTGCTGGTCGGGGTCGCATCGGCCGGCGGCCGCTGTTGAGCCGCAAGACCGGCCGAACTCAGTGCGAATCCAACGAGGAGGGCAACAACGTGTGTTTTCATTTGCTGGCTCCAGAGAACCAGCAAATGATATCGCGGCAACGATCAGCGCCGGCTGATCGTCAGTAGCCTGACCGCTGCCGGCTGAGTCTCTGGTACTTGGAGCTGTGGCATTGGCGTCGTCAGGAACAGACGCCGCGTGACGAGTCCCAGCCAACGCGCCCACCGCGTCGAGCGTGCGACGCGAGCACTGTCGGTCGCAATCCCGGTGTTGGCGTACATCTGGCGATACAGCCGCGACACCAGCACGAAGGCGACACGGGCCTTGAGGGACTTGACGACACTCGATCGCGCCCAGACATTGCGCCAGCTGTAGAAGCGATCCCAGGCGTGCTGCGTGCCGCGTCGAATGTCCTCCAACGACATGCGTGGATGCGGCGAATAGAGCTTCGGGCGCTGGTGCTTGGGAATCAGCCAGTGCGTCGTGATCGGAACACCTTCCACCTGCCGCTCACGGTTGCTTTCCTGGGCCGCCCACTTCTCAAAGTCGACCGTGCCCGGAAACGGCGTGAGCAACACGAACTGCGCGAAGGTGAGGTTCGCCCGCTCTGCCAGCGCCACCGTGGCATCAAAGGTTTCAGCGTCGTCGCTGGGGAGACCGAAGATGAAGGAACCCAGGACGTGAATGTCGTGTTCGCGGAAGGCACGGAGCCGTTCAACGAGCGCGTCGCCAGCCAGGTTGAATCCCTTGTACACATCTTTCAGGCCGGCGGCGGTGACGGACTCGACACCGACCAGCGCGCCGCGGATGTGGGCTCGGCGCATCGCGTCGAGAAACTCGCCGTCCTCGGCCGCTTCCATGGTGATCTGCGTGTAGAAAACGAGATCGTCAGGCAGTCGGGCGAGCTGCGCCATCAGCTCCATGCGTTCTTCGCGCAGCGCCTCGAGCTGTGCGAGTCGCGATGGGTCCGAGCGGCGGCGTGCCTGTGCGAGATCCTCGAAGCTGACCGGATAGAAATTGTCGTCGGCCAATGCGATGAAGCGGAATCCGCGTCGCCGCAGATCCACGACTTCGCGCACGACCTGGTCCACGCCACGCTGCCGCGGCTTCTGACCGTCGGTGCGCCAGACCGAACAGAACGAGCAGTGCTTCGGGCATCCGCGTACGGTCTGCACCGAGCCCCACATGTAACGACCCTCGGGAAGCAGATCCCACCGTGCCGCCGCGAAGTGTTCGGCATCGACGCGTCCGCCATCGTAGAGCGCCTTCGGTCGCCCGGCGAGACAGTCTTCGACGACCCGCGCCCAGATGACGTCGCCATCCCCCTTGACGACAGCGTGGGCCGCGCCCTGTTCATGCGCTTCGTCTGGAAAGAGCGTCGCGTGAATGCCACCGTAGACGACCCACGCGCCGCGTTCGCGCGCCATCTTGCCGATTGCGTAGCCGCGCAACGCATTGCCCGTGTGAATGCCGATTCCGACAACGTCTCCCGGCGAGACGACGGTGGGATCGATCAGGTCCAGCGTTTCATCGACGACGTTGGGATCTCCCCATCGATCGCCGGTCGCGGCGGCGAGGACGTACAGCCATCGCGGCGTAATGACGGCGACGCCGAACGAGACGTCGCTCGGGTTAATCAGGTGGACACGAGGCTGGGCAGCGGCGCGGTGATTCACCCCCGCTGCATCGACGGCGTCGGCGACGAGTCTCGTGTCTGTCATCTTGGGGAGCGGGGCTCACGGACGGCGAACTTCTGAACACACATAAACTCTCACAGGCCAGGCTTTGGTGAGGGCCAGGGCCAAAAGCCTCAGAGCTCAAAAAAGCAGATGAGTTCAGTATACGTCACTTCACGGCGTCGTAGCCTGGGGCCGTTGTTCAGATCAGGACCAGCGGCCCACGTGCGCACCGGTAGAGTTTCAGCATGACTATCGACCACCATCAGGACAACGAGCGTCAGGCGCGCGTTGATCGGATATCACAGAATTCCGCGAAGCCCACTCCCGGCGGTTTGGGAAACCAAACGGCAACGCCGTCGAGGCGACGTCGGAATCGATCGTGAAAGCACCACGCGGCGGCACTACAGTCTCACCGTTTCGCTTTCTTCTCGGGAGTCACCTGAGAAGATTGAATGACGGCGGCTGAGTTGGTGAGGGCGATGAATCCAAGATCCTTCGTGATGCCGCCTCTATAGGAATGCAGTGGATGCTCGTCGCAGTGCGTGTTCAGGTGCGCACAGGCGGCGGGGCTGGTTTCGTACGTTTGCCGCTCGCTCGAGCCGTGTCCCACAAGTACCGGCACATAGGGCAGAAAGCGCACTGTGTCACGTAACGCGTCAGCGTCACGAAGGCATGTGGTGATCCGCACCGCGGACAACCGACATGGCACCGAGCCGCTGGCAAAGGGAACAACATGACGAAGTCCAGTGTAGGCAATACGTGCCAAGCGCGCTATTCCGGACTGAACACGTCACCACACGGCGACTCGCCCGCGATTCCCTGAGCACCGCGAGTTGCGCAGGTTCCTCACGATGCACGATCCGACGCGCTCGTGATCGACCCAGGCCGCCGGCACCTTCACTCCTCCCAACTGCGCATCGCGGGATCCGACGGACCCGTGGCCGCACGCACGTCGCGTGAGATAATTGCGAATTGCCGATGCCGAAAGCACGCCGCGTTGAGTCAGGCAAGAAACGACCGGACTTCGACGCCGAGGCCTTCCTGACGTCGGCAGGTGCGGCGCGGCGCGTGGCGACGTATCCAAGAGGAAAAGTCGTCTTCTCGCAGGGTCAACCAAGCGACACCGTCATGTTCATCCAGAAGGGCGCCGTCAAGATCTCTGTGCTGTCCAGGACCGGCAAGGAAGCGGTTGTGGCGATGTTGGGCCCCGGCGATTTCTTCGGAGAGGGCGCGCTCACCGGTCAATCGATTCGGATCGGGACGGCAACTGCGACGATGCCGACAATCGTGCTCGTCATCGAGAAAGCCGTGATGGCGGGCCTGCTGGGCGACCAGCCGAGGTTCTCGGAACGGTTCATCTCGTACATGCTGGAGCGGAACCTCCGCATCGAAGCGGACCTCGTGGATCATCTCTTCAACTCCAGTGAAAAACGGCTGGCGCGAACGCTGCTCCTGCTGGCGCGGTACGGCGAGAAGGAGGGACCGGAGCAGCGGATACCAAAGATCTCGCAGGAAACGCTTGCCGAAATGGTCGGGACGACGCGTTCGCGCGTGAACTTCTTCATGAACAAGTTCAGAGACCTTGGATTCATCGCATACAACGGAGAGCTGACGGTCAATACCTCGCTTCTTAGCGTCGTCCTCCACGAGTAGTTCGTTCGCGGGACGGGTCCACTTCGGACTCGCCCGCCCATTGGCGAATCACCAGACGCAACTCATCGGCCTGGTCTTGCAATTGCCGCATCCGCTTCGCCTGGACCGCCAGGTCGCGACACATTTCCGTGATGTGGCCTTCAACAGCATTCAGCAGCTCGGTCGGTCGGGGCCACCGGAATTCTCGCCGCACTCCAACTGGGACTCCTGATTTGGGCATCGCATCCCTCTTACGCCGGTATCCTGTCAGTTTGGGATGGCCACGTATGTACTGTTTGGAACGCCAGCACGCTGAATGTTTTCACTGCCGTCGCGCTGGTGCCGCTGTGGACCTGCATAATGCCGTTCCGCGATTGTCTTCTGGGCTGGCAGCAGCACGTGACCAAGTTCGTGCGCGATCACAAGCCCGAGCGCGTCGCCATGCCCGACCGCCTGAATGATCCACCGAGGGGCCGACGCGTTCCCACAACATGTAGACACGCCGAGCATCCCCGTTCGCCTGCGCGCTAACGGGCACAAAAGATCGCTCCAATGGCGGCACTGCGCGATCGAAGGGGCTAGAGCAACCGACTTAGGAACGGATAGCCCCAGAACAGGCCGAGCACCGTCGAGACACAGCCAACCGCGAGAGAGAACGTGCGCACGACCGCACGATCGGATCCCATTCGCGCGATCTGCCAGCCCAGTAGACCTGACAGGGCCACCATCCCCAAAGTGGATCCGACACCAAAGAGCGCCAGATAGCCGAGCCTCGTCATCGTCGACGGGAGCGTGGCGACGACGAGCGCGGTGAGCGCGCCGCTTCCCGCCAGTCCGTGTACAGCGCCCACCAGCAGTGGTCGTGCGAGCGTCCACCGATCGACGTCAACGAGGCGCGACGTCGCTGGCCTCGCATGGGAATGCGTTCGACGTGGGACGAGGTTGCAGGCGGCCTGGTATATCGCGCGTGCGCCGAACCCGAGCAGCATCAGCACCACACCAAGTTCGAACGCCATCGTCACCGACACCGGCATTTCGGAACGGAAGACGACGAGAGCGGTGCCAGCCGCCAACAAGGTCAGGGTATGGCCCAGTCCCCAGCACGCGCCGAGCCACGCCGCTGTCGTACTCGTGCGCTCGCCGGTCATGAGGGTCGCTACCGCGGCGAGATGATCCGGTTCGAACGCGTGCTGCATACCGAGCAACGAGCCCAACGCGGCACTCGCGACGAATCCGATATTCGGCGCATTCCACTGTCCAAATGGAGCCACGTTGATCTGGTGAATCAGCCAGTAGCCGGCGAACGTAAAAGCGACGCCAAGGAGAAGCCACCCAACGTCAGGCTTTCCAGACGCCTTCAGCTCGACTGCCGTCCCGTGAGGAGTGGCTCGGTAGGCGTCGGCCCACGCGTCCCGACGCGTGAGGAGCGCAGTCGGATCGGTCAGACCCTTGGCCGTCACCATGCGCTCGAGAGCCGTCAACCAGTGCTCGTAGTAGCGAGAGCCGTCGTCTGGTTCCCCGCGCCTTGCTGCGGCCTGCAGTTCCTCGGCGAGACTGGCAGCCCATTCTTTCCAGGTGAAATGCCCCTGCTCTGAGAGCTTGACGGCGAGAGCGAAGGCCTGCGCCTGCCATGGCTCGGCGAACACTGGCCCGCCTTCGTCACGAGGCAGATGCGGAAGGTCGGATAGCACTAATGGGGACGCTACTCCTCTGCTCACGCAAAGGTCAACGAGGGCGATTGGTCGTTGCCTTGACAGCGACGCGGCGCTTCGCCAGGATCTGCATCGGACCCGGGCAAACGATGGCCAACGCTACGGACAGACCGGTTGGGCGGCGAAAGTTCCTGAGCGACGCGGTTGCGGGCGCAGCCAGCCTCGTCGCGACTCCACACATCGCATCGGCCAAGGCGGAGGTACCCGCGCCGGCGCAAGTCCAGGACCACCAGGCCGTTCCGTCGGACGTGGCGCTCCGTGTCAAAGCGCTCGAGTCGATTCTGGTCGAGAAGGGCATGATCGATCCGGCCACAATCGATGCGGTCATCGAGACGTACGAATCGAAGATCGGTCCTCGCAATGGCGCCCGCGTGATCGCGAAGGCGTGGGTCGATCCGGCCTACCGGAAGCGTTTGCTCGCCGATGGTACCGCTGCAATTGCTGAACTCGGGTACGGTGGATCGCAGAGCGAGCACATGGTGGTCGTTGAAAACACGGCGACCGTCCACAATCTCATCGTCTGCACGCTCTGCTCGTGCTATCCGTGGCCAGTGCTTGGCCTGCCCCCCACGTGGTACAAATCTGCGCCGTATCGGTCGCGAGCGGTCATCGACCCGCGCGGCGTGCTGCGCGAATTCGGCGTCACGCTGTCTGATGACGTCTCGGTCCGTGTGTGGGACAGCACGGCGGAGATTCGCTATCTCGTTCTTCCCGAGCGTCCGCTGGGAACGGAGAAGTTGAATGAGGAGCAGCTCGCTGCTCTCGTGACACGCAACGCGATGGTCGGCGTCGCAAAAGTGTCACGGCCCCGTGGAGCTGCCGCATGAACGGCATACATGACATGGGCGGCATGCATGGCATGGGGCCAATCGAAGTGCGCGAAGACGAGCGGCCATTCCATGCTGAATGGGAAGCGCGCGCATGGGGCCTGATTCGCGCCACGGGAGCTTTTGGCCCGACGCGCCGGCGGAACTTCCGCTACGAACATGAAATCCTGTCGGCAGCGCAGTATCTGCAGATGCAGTACTACGAGCGATTCATCAAGGTGCTCGTGGATCGCTTGATGGCAGCGAAGCTGCTGACGCAGGCAGAACTCGACAGCGGTCACGCCGATCCCGCATCTCCCAGATTCACGCCACGCGTCACCCCCGCGAACATCGCCGAGCAGCTCGCACGTCGTCGATCGCTACGTCGGGAAGACGTGAACATCCGACCACAGTTCAAGGTCGGCCAGCGCGTGCGGGCTCGCAACATCAACCCGGTCGGGCACACTCGACTGCCGCGCTACATGCGCGGCCATCGCGGAACGATTGTGGCCGACCACGGCGTGTTCGATTTTCAGGATACCGACGCCGAAGGTTACACGCTGCCCGATCGGCCCCAGCATGTGTACACAGTCGGGTTCACCGCGCGAGAGCTGTGGGGCGACGCGGCCAATGCACGAGACACGGTCCACGCCGAACTGTGGGAGGACTATCTCGAGCGCGTCT
>Ga0126304_10000553_pt1 | contig 15599 bp, 11 predicted proteins | sample Plot25_FD_92538 | JGI IMG/M metagenome (GOLD analysis project Ga0126304, IMG submission 92538) | Serpentine soil microbial communities from UC McLaughlin Reserve, CA, USA - Plot25 | ecosystem: Environmental > Terrestrial > Soil > Grasslands | place: USA: UC McLaughlin Reserve, Lake County... | reverse complement strand
TCGAACCCGACGCCCTCGACGTGGCCGGACTGCTCGCCGCCGAGCAGGTTGCCCGCGCCGCGGATCTCGAGGTCCTTCATCGCCACCTGCATCCCGGCTCCGAGGTCGGAGTGCGTGGCGATCGTCGCCAGCCGCTCGTGAGCCTCCTCGGTCATTGGCTTGTCCGGCGGATACATGAAGTACGCATAGGCGCGTTCCCGGCCCCGGCCGACCCGTCCACGCAGTTGATGCAGCTGGGAGAGGCCGAGCCGGTCCGGCCGGTCGACGACCAGGGTGTTCGCGTTGGAGATGTCCAGCCCGGTCTCGACGATCGTCGTGCACACGAGGACGTCGGTGTCACGTTCCCAGAAGCTCTCGATCACCTGCTCCAGCGTGTGCTCCCCCATCTGCCCGTGTGCCACCGCGACCCGCGCCTCGGGCACCAGCTCCCGAACTCGTGCCGCGACCTTCTCGATCGTCTCGACCCGGTTGTGGACGAAGAAGACCTGACCGTCCCGCATGAGCTCGCGGCGGATCGCGGCGCCGATGTGCTTCTCCTCGTACGGTCCGACGTACGTCAGCACCGGGTGCCGCTCCTCCGGCGGCGTGGTGATCGTGGACATGTCCCGGATCCCGGTGATCGACATCTCCAGCGTGCGCGGGATCGGTGTCGCCGACATGGTGAGCACATCGACGTCGGCCCGCATGTGCTTGAGCTTCTCCTTGTGCTCGACTCCGAAGCGCTGCTCTTCGTCGACGATGAGCAGCCCGAGGTCCTTGAACCGGACGTCGCCGGTGAGCAGCCGGTGGGTTCCTATGACGACGTCGACCGTGCCGTCGGCGAGGCCCTGCAGCGTGTCGGCGGCCTCGCGGTCGGACTGGAAGCGCGACAGGGCTCGCACGTTCACCGGGAACTGCGCATACCGCTCGGAGAACGTCGTGTAATGCTGTGAGACCAGCAGCGTCGTCGGCACCAGGACACCCACCTGTTTGCTGTCCTGGACGGCCTTGAACGCCGCCCGCACCGCGATCTCGGTCTTGCCGTAGCCGACGTCGCCGGCGATCACCCGGTCCATCGGGATCGTGCGCTCCATGTCGCGCTTGACCTCGTCGATGACCGTGAGCTGGTCGGGGGTCTCGACGTACGGAAACGCGTCCTCGAGCTCGCGCTGCCACGGCGTGTCCGCCTCGAAGGCATACCCGGGCGCGGCCTGGCGGGCAGCGTAGAGCTTGATCAGCTCGGCGGCGATCTCGCGCACCGCCTTGCGGGCGCGGCCCTTGCGCTTGGCCCAGTCCGAGCCGCCGATCCGATCCAGCGACGGCGTGTCGCCGCCGACGTACTTGGTCACCTGCTCGAGCTGGTCCGTCGGCACGTAGAGCCGGTCCGGTGGCTGACCCCGGCGTCCGGGTGCGTACTCCAGGACCAGGTACTCGCGCGTGGCGCCCTGGACGGTCCGGCTGGTCATCTCGACGTAACGGCCCACCCCGTGCTGGTCGTGCACGACGTAGTCACCCGGTCGCAGCTGAAGTGGGTCGACCTGGTTGCGGCGGCGGCTGGGCATCCGCCGCATGTCCTTGGTCGACGCGCGCTGCCCGGTCACGTCGTCCTCGGTCAGCACGACGAGAGCCGGCGTGACGAAGCCATGGGCGAGCGTGCCGGTGGTCACGTGGACGATGCCGGATTCGGGCAGCCCGTCGATGCTGTCGGTGGGCCGGGCCGGGATGTCGGCCTCGGCGAGCATCTCGACGACGCGCTGCGCTGTGCCGTGCCCACCGGTGACCAACACCATCCTGCGGCCGTCCGTGAGCCAGCCCTTCATGTCGGCGAGTGCGCGCTGAGTGTCGCCGCGGTACGAGGCGGCGGGCCGGGCATCGACGGTGCGGGTCTCGACACCCGGCTCGGGTTCGGCGAGCTCGTCGTCGGCACCGTACGGGCTCACGCTCCACCACGGCAGACCCAGCCTGATCGCGTGGGCCCGGACGTCGGCGAGCGTCCGGTACGCGGCGTCCCCTAGGTCGATCGGGGTCTTGCCGCCACCGGCCGCCGCGGCCCACGAGGCCTCGAGGAACTCCTGGCTGGTGGCGACGAGGTCGTGGGCCCGCGTGTGCACCCGCTCGGGGTCGCACACCAGCACGTGGGTTCCGGGCGGCAGCAGGTCGAGCAGCAACTCCATCTCGTCGACGAGTACCGGGGCGAGCGATTCCATGCCCTCCACGGCGACTCCTGCAGCGATCTTGTCGAAGAGGTCTTCAAGCTCGGTATGGCGCCTTGCGAGCTCGGCCGCCCGTTCGCGAACCTCGTCGGTCAACAGCAGCTCGCGGCACGGTGGCGCCCACAAGCCGTGCTCGGAAGGCTCGAGCGATCGCTGATCAGCCACCTTGAACCAACGGATCTCCTCGACCGTGTCACCCCAGAAGTCGACCCGCAGGGGATGCTCCTCCGTCGGCGGAAAGACATCGACGATGCCGCCTCGAACGGCGAACTCGCCGCGCCTCTCGACCAGGTCGACGCGCGTGTAAGCGGCCGCTACCAGCCGCTCGACCAGGTCGTCGAGGGCGATGTCGTCGCCGGTTCGCACGCGGACCGGGCGAAGGTCCGCCAGCCCCGCGACCTGGGGCTGCAACACGCTGCGGACCGGTGCGACCACGACCTGGAGCGGACCGGTCTCCTCGCCCGGCTCCGGGTGCACGAGCCGCCGCAAGACGGCGAGGCGACGTCCCACTGTGTCGCTGCGTGGCGAAAGCCGTTCGTGCGGCAACGTCTCCCAGGACGGGTACTCGGCAACCGTCTGCGGCGGCAGGAGGCATCGCAGGGCCTCGGCGAGGTCCTCGGCCTCGCGGGACGTGGCTGTCACGGCGAGGACCGGGCGCCCGGCGCCGGTGACATCGTCGGCCACGGCGCCGACCACGAACGGCCGCAGGGGCGCGGGAGCGGTCAGGTCCAAGGCCGTGACGTCGCCGGTCCGCGCATCGGCCGCCGCCGAGCGCATGGCGGTGTCGCCATCGTCGCCGAGCAGGGTGTGCAAAAGGCCGGTGAGGTTCATCGAGTCCTTCGTCTGCGTTGACGGGCACGCACGAGCGCCCCCAATCCGGGTGGATGGGGGGTAAAGGCAGGTTACGCCGCGGCACCGACACAGCGCACGACGCGGCAAGCCTGCTCGCCGCGGGCGCGGTGGCGGCGAAGGCGGCGGCCGTGGCGTGCCGCACGGATTTCGGGCCGTAGTCTCTTGGCGTGCGTCCCCCAGCTGACCCGAGAGAGGCAGTCGAGGGCTCTGCCCGTGCCCAGGTCCCGGCCATCCAGCCCCCTGTGGATGCACCCACCTACGTCGCCGACCCCGTGGTCATCGCGGAAGCCAGACTCCGGCTCACGAATCTCGTGTCCACCCGGCTCTCGTTGACGGTTCCGGCAGACGTGGCGAGCGCTGCCTGCCGCCACGGCTGGTTGATCCTGCACGACGACGAAGGGGCACCGCTGGCCGCGCTCGACCTGCGTGGAAACGCCCCACGCGTAGCGGGCAGGGGCGCCCGTCTGGTGGGCGACGTGGTTCCGCCGCCGGCTGACACCGCACAGATCACCGGGCCCTTTCCCGACCTGCGCCGGACACCCGAGCCGCGGATGTGGGCCGGTGCCGACGTGATCATCGGCCACGATCCGCCCGACATGCCGACCCTGGCCGCCACGTCGAGCGACGCAGCGGTGCTGATCGTCGTCCTGGACGGACCCCGTAGCAGGCCGGGACCGCCGACCGTCGACGTGATCCGCGCCGCCCGGTCGCTGGCTTCGCGGCTCGCCGGCCACCGCGCCCGTGGGGTCGACGTCTGCGTGGTTCCGGCCCCTGAGTACGGCGACGAGCGTGACGCCGACCTGGCACACGAGATCGCCGCGACGCTTGGTGCCCGGCTGGTGATTCCGGTGCGCACGGCGGACCGTCGACGGCTCATGGCCGCGCTCGACGGCCACGGCGACGTCCCGGCCGACGCCTGGCCGACCGAGAGCATGACCGCGTGGCGGGCGTGGCGGCCGCACCGGGAGCGCCGTGGCGTCGTCGTCTTCTTCACCGGGCTGTCCGGATCGGGGAAGTCGACGATCGCCCGGTCCGTCGTCGCCACGATCGAAGAAGAGGGCGCCAGGCGCGTAACCTCCCTCGACGGCGATGTCGTGAGGCGGATGCTGTCCTCGGGCCTCGGGTTCTCTCGCGAGGATCGGGACCTCAACGTCGTGCGGATCGGATACGTCGCCGCACAGATCGCTCGACACGGCGGCATCGCGGTCTGCACGCCGATCGCGCCGTTCGCCGCAACCCGTGCGCAGGTGCGGGCCATGGCCGAGGAACAGGCGGACTTCCTCCTGGTGCACGTCGCGACCCCACTCGCCGAGTGCGAAGGTCGCGACCGTAAAGGGCTCTACGCGCGGGCCCGAGCCGGCGAGCTCCCCGACTTCACCGGCATCTCCAGCCCCTACCAGGAACCGGACGACGCCGACCTGACGCTCGACACCGCCGTCACGACCCCGGAGGCCGCGGCCGCCGACGTTGTCGAGCTGCTGCGCAGCGGCGGCTGGCTGCCGCCGGCGCCGGAGGGGACGCTTGGCGACGTCATTCAGCGCGCGTGATGATCCCGGCTCCGACCGTGGCGTTGGTCCCCTCGTCTACCAGGATGAAGCCGCCGGTCAACCGGTTCCGTCGGTACTCGTCGGCGAGCAGTGGCGCCGTCGTGCGAAGCCGGACCCGGCCGATGTCGTTGAGCTGGAGTGCAATGGCGGCCTCGTCGCGATGCAGCGTGTTGACGTCGAGCCGGTACTGCAGGTCCTTCACCAGCGTGCGGACCGAGCGGGTCGTGTGCTTGAGGGCGAGATTTCTGCCGGGCCGGAGGGGGGCGTCGGCCATCCAGCAGACCATCGCATCGATGTCCTGCGCCATCGTCGGCTGGTTGTGCGGGCGGCAGATCATGTCCCCACGTGAGACGTCCAACTCGTCCTCCAGCCGGACCGTCACCGACATCGGTGGGAACGCCTCGTCGATCGGGCCGTCGGCCGTCGAGATCGCGGCGATCCGACTGGTGAAGCCACTGGGAAGAACCATGACCTCGTCGCCCGGCTTGAGGATTCCTCCGGCCACCTGACCCGCGTATGCCCGGTAGTCGACGTGTTTTCGTGACTGTGGCCGGATCACGTACTGCACGGGGAAGCGGACGTCGACCAGGTTGCGGTCGCTCGCGATGTGGACGTGCTCGAGGTGGTGTAGCAGGGACGGCCCGTCGTACCAGGGCGTGTTCTCGGACCGGCTGACGACATTGTCGCCGTGCAAGGCCGAGACAGGCACGATCGCGAGATCCGGGATCTCAAGTTTCGCGGCGAAGTTGGTGAACTCCGCGGCGATCCGGTCGAAGACGTCTTGCGACCAGTCGACGAGGTCCATCTTGTTGATGGCCAGCACGAGATGCGGCACGCGCAGCAGGGACACAAGAAACGCGTGGCGACGGCTCTGCTCGAGCATTCCCTTGCGCGCGTCGACCAGCACGATCGCCAGATCCGCCGTCGAAGCGCCGGTGACCATGTTGCGGGTGTACTGGATGTGTCCCGGAGTGTCGGCGATGATGAACTTCCGCCGCGAGGTGGCGAAGTAGCGGTACGCGACGTCGATCGTGATGCCCTGCTCGCGCTCGGCCCGCAGGCCGTCGGTGAGCAGCGCCAGATCCGTGTACTCGTCGCCGCGTTCCCGGCTGGTGCGCTCCACGCTCTCCAGCTGGTCTGTGAAGATCGCCTTCGAGTCGTAGAGGAGTCGGCCGATCAGGGTGCTCTTGCCGTCGTCGACGGACCCGGCCGTGGCGAAGCGCAGGAGATCCATCTAACCGGTCACGCTCCGCTCCTCGCTCGTTCCTCGCTCTTCACGCCGCCGTTCCACCTAGAAGTAGCCCTCCTTCTTCCGGTCCTCCATGGCCGCCTCGCTGACCCGGTCGTCGCCGCGGGTGGCGCCGCGCTCGGTGAGACGGGTCGCAGCGATCTCGTCGACGATCTTCTCGACGGTGTCGGCCTCGGATTTGACCGCGGCGGTGAGCGTGGCGTCGCCGACCGTGCGGTACCGCACCTTCTCGGCAAAGGTCGACTGGCCGACGCCGGGCCGGCAGAAGTTGTTCAACGCGAAGAGCATGCCGTCGCGCCGGAAGACCTCCCGCTCATGGGCGAAGTAGATCGAGGGCACGTCGATGCCCTCCCGGGCCACGTACTGCCAGACGTCGAGCTCGGTCCAGTTCGACAGCGGGAAGACGCGGATGCTTTCGCCGAGGTGGATCCGCCCGTTGTAGAGGCTCCACAGCTCGGGCCGCTGGTTCTTGGGATCCCACTGGCCGAACTCGTCCCGGAAGGAATAGAAGCGTTCCTTCGCTCGGGCCTTCTCCTCGTCGCGGCGCGCGCCACCGAACAGCGCCGTGAAGCGATGCTTCGCGACCGCCTCCAGCAGGACCGGCGTCTGGATCCGGTTACGCGAGCCGTTCGGCTCTTCGCGGACCAGCCCGCGGTCGATCGCGTCCTGCACGGAGGCGACGAGGAGCTGGACGCCGAGCTCTCCCACCCGCCTGTCACGGAACTCGAGCACCTCGGGGAAGTTGTGGCCGGTGTCGATGTGCATGACCGGAAACGGGATGCGGGCAGGCCAGAATGCCTTCTCCGCCAGCCGCAGCATGACGATGGAGTCCTTGCCGCCCGAGAAGAGCAGGGCGGGCCGCTCGAATTCGGCGGCCACCTCCCGTAGCACGTGGATGGCCTCGGCCTCGAGGACATCGAGTTGGGTCAGGCGGTAGTCGGGGCTCATGGCGACGTTCCTCGGACGAAGATCTCGCGGACTATGCCTGCGCACCGGTGAGGAGCGCGTCGGCGAGCTCCGGGCGGCAGACGAGCAAGTCTGGCAGATCCGGGCCGGGCTGGTTGTGACGCGGCGGCGTCCCGTCCTCCTCGATGACGCCGAGGGCAGAGGTTAGGCTCGCCGGCGCTCAGAATGCGGACGTGTGGCCAACTCATCAGTTGTAGTGGTTCTGGGCGTAGGCGAGCCCGTCGACGACCAGCGCCTCCACGGCATCTGCCGCCCGGTCGACGTGCAGCGGCAGATCCGCTCGCTCAGCCGCGCCGAACGGCTTCAGCACAAACGCAGCCGGATCCATGCGGCCCGGAGGCCGTCCGATTCCGATCCGCACGCGACAGAAGTCTCCAGTGCCCAATGACGCGCGGAGCGACCGGAGGCCGTTGTGCCCGTTGTCACCGCCGCCCACCTTGACCCGAAGCGTGCCGTACGGCAGGTCGAGCTCGTCGTGGACCACCACGAGCCGCTCGTTGACGATCTTGTAGAAGTCGCGCAGGCTCGCCACCGGGCCGCCGGACTCGTTCATGTACGAGCGGGGACGCGCGAGCACCGTAGGCACGCCTGGAAGGCCGCCCAGGCGAACCGTGGCGACGTCGGCGCGGCGGCGCCGGTGCGCCTTGAACGACGCTCCGGCCCGCTCGGCGAGCAGCTCGACGACGAGGCGTCCCACGTTGTGACGGGTATCGGCATACGAGGAGCCGGGATTGCCGAGCCCGACGACGAGCCATGTCTCGTCGGACATCGGGTGGATCCGGGTCCTACTCGCTTGTGGCTTGGGCCTCGTAGGACGGCGCGGCCTCGGGCGCGCCCTCTTCGGCCACCTCTTCGGCGCCCTCCTCGGCTGCAGCCTCGGCAGCGGCCTCCTCGATCTCGCCGGCGCCCTCGACCTCGAGCTCCTCGGCCGTCGGCGCCACCGTGACGTTGACCACGAGCAGGTCCTCGTCGGCCGCGAGGGTCGACCCCTGCGGAAGGGCGAGGTCCTTGGCGTGGATCTGGGTGCCAGCCAGGAGGCCCTCGACCGAGACCTCGATCCCCACCGGGAGATGCGTGGCCTCGGCCTGCAGGGCGATCGTCGGGTTCTCGAGGTTGACCAGCGTCTCCGGAGTGGCCTCACCGACCACGATGACCGGGACGTCAACCGTGACCTTCTCACCGCGTCGGACCAGGATCAGGTCGACGTGCTCGATGTACCCCTTGATCGGGTCGCGCTGGACGTGCTTCGCAAGCGCCAGCTCGTTGTCACGGCCGTCGATGTCGAGCGTGATCAGCACGTTGCGGGTCTTGAGCGCCAGCATCGTGTCGTGGCCCGGCAGCGTGAGGTGCAACGGATCGGTGCCGTGGCCGTAGAGCACCGCAGGCACCTTGTCCGCACGGCGGATGCGGCGAGCGGCGCCCTTGCCGAACTCGGTGCGCAGTTCGGCGGCGATCTTGACGTCGGACACGGCAGGGACTCCTCGAAATGGCGGCTGGCGGTCGGGATGTGAAGGGGCGCTCGATGGGAGGCGCGCGCCGACCGGCACACCGCGTCGATCACGGAGCCGTCAGGTGGCGCCCTCGCCGAGGCAACGCGCAGAGTGTACCCACTCGCCGTGCCCCGAAGCGAACCGTGGCTGCTTCCCCACTCCGCGAATGCGGCTCAGGCGTTGCCTTCGAAGAGGCTCGTCACCGAGCCGTCCTCGAAGACCTCGCGGATCGCCCGCGCGATGAGCGGCGCGATGGACAGCGTGGTCAGCTTGTCGAACCGGTGCTCGTCCGGGATCGGCAGTGTGTTCGTGACGACCACCTCACGGACCTGCGAGTTCTTCAGGCGGTCGACGGCGGGGCCGGACAGCACGGCGTGCGTGGCTGTGACCAGGACGTCCGCCGCACCGCTGGCCAGCAGGGCGTCTGCCGCCTGAGTGATCGTGCCGGCGGTGTCGATCATGTCATCGACCAGCAGGCAGGTGCGGCCCTCGACGGCGCCCACCACCTCGTGGACGCGGACCTGGTTGGCTTCCTTGGGATCGCGGCGCTTGTGGATGATGGCCAGCGGCGTGCCGAGCTTGTCCGCCCACAGGTCCGCGACCCGGACCCGTCCCGCGTCGGGCGAGACCACGGTCATGTTGGAGGAGTCGTACTTCGTCTGGACGTACCGGGCGAGGATCGGCAAAGCCCACAGGTGATCGACCGGTCCGTCGAAGAAGCCCTGGATCTGGGCCGTGTGCAGGTCGACGGCCATCAGACGGTCGGCACCGGCCGTCTTGAACAGGTCCGCGATCAGCCGGGCCGAGATCGGCTCGCGCCCTCGGTGCTTCTTGTCCTGGCGGGCGTAGCCGTAGAACGGCATGACCACGGTGATCCGCTTGGCCGAGGCTCGTTTGAGGGCATCGACCATGATCAGCTGCTCCATGATCCACTCGTTGATCGGAGTGGCATGGCTCTGCAATACGAATGCATCCGATCCCCGGACGCTCTCTTCGAATCGGACATAGATCTCGCCGTTGGCGAAGTTGAAGACCTTCGTGGGGATCAGACCGACCCCGAGCTGCTCGGCGACCTCGATCGCCAGCTCGGGATAGGCACGGCCGCCGAAGAGCATCAGCGTCTTGGTGCCGCTCGCCTTGATCCCGCTCACTGCGCGCTCCCCTCGACGGCGGCATCGTTCCTAGTCTGCCTCGATAGCGCGAGGGCCGCTGCACGGGCGGCCTTGCTCCCCGGCCGCTTGTCTTCGACCCATCCCTCCACGTTGCGTTGCCGGCCACGAGCGACCGCCATGGCGCCGGGCGGCACGTCGTTGGTGATGACCGAGCCCGCCGCGGTGTAGGCACCGTCGCCGACGGTTACGGGCGCGACCAGCATGGTGTCGCTGCCGATCCGGACGTGGTCGCCGACGACCGTCCGGTGCTTCGCCTGTCCGTCGTAGTTGACGACGACGGTCGCGGCACCGATGTTCGACCCGACTCCGATCTCGGCGTCGCCGACATAGGAGAGGTGCGGCACCTTCGAGCCTTCTCCGACCGTGGACGCCTTGATCTCCACGTACGCGCCCGCCTTCGCCGCACGGGCCAGCCGAGTGCCCGGCCGCAGGAACGTGAACGGCCCGACGACGCACTCGGGTCCGATCTCGGCGCCCGTTGCGTGTGTTCGGACCACGCTCGCGCCGGCCCCGACCGTGCAGTCGACGAGCGTGGAGTCCGGGCCGATCTCGGCACCGTCATCGACACGGGTGTCGCCGTGGAGCTGGACGCCGGGGCGCAGCACGACGTCGCGCCCCAGCTCGACCGTGACGTCGACCCAGCTCGTCTCCGGGTCGACGAGGGTGACACCGTCGCGCATCCACCGTTCCAGGATGCGCCGGTTGAGCTCGCGCCGTACCGCCGCCAGCTGGACCCGGTCGTTGACCCCCACCGTCTGCCAGCCATCGCCGGTCTGGACAGCGCCGACGCTCCGGCCGTCGGTACGTGCGATCTCCACCAAGTCGGTGAGGTAGAGCTCACCCTGGGCGTTGTCGGTGGTCAACCGGGTCAAGCCGTCGCGCAGCACCGCGGCGTCGAAGGCATAGATCCCGGAGTTGATCTCGCGGATCCCCAGCACCTCCCGGGTGGCGTCCTTCTGCTCGACGATGCCCAGGACACCACCGTCGGCGCCACGCACGACACGCCCGTACCCGGCCGGATCGTCCACCTCCGCGGTCAGCACGGTTACGCCGTTGCCGTCGTCGACGTGCCGGTCGACAAGCGCGCGCAACGTGTCGCCGGCGAGCAGAGGGACGTCGCCGTACGTGACGACGACGACGCCGTCCAGCTCCGGCAGGCTCTCGAGCGCACAGCCCACCGCGTGGCCGGTACCGAGCTGTCGGTCCTGGACCGTGGTGGTCACGCGTGGGGCGACGGCCGCGAGGTGTTCCCTCACCTGATCGCGCCCGTGACCGACCACGACCACGAGGTGCTCCGGCTCGAGCGCCTCAGCGGCGGCGACCGCGTGGCCGATGAGGCTGCGGCCGCCGATCCCGTGCAAGACCTTGGGTGTGGATGACTTCATCCGCGTGCCCTCGCCAGCGGCGAGGACGACGACGGCGGCGGGGCGTGCGGTCACGCGGCCAGCTCCCGGGCATCGATGGCATGGGCCAGGGGCCGACGATACCTCCGCCTCGTCGTGTCACGCTTCGCGGCTCCGCCGCCAGGACTCGAACCTGGACTAAGGGCTCCAAAGGCCCCGGTGCTGCCGATTACACCACGGCGGATCATTTCGGACGATTGAGCTAGGGAGACGCCGTCCGTTCCGAAACTTACCTGGCCATGGCTCGGTCGCCACGTCGGAACGGGAGAACACCGCCAGTCGGCAGGATTGCGCAACCTACGGTGGCGTAGGTTACGGTGGCGTAGCCAAGCAGTTCTCATGAAGGAGACGCGGCCATGACGCCTCCGGCCATCACCGAAGCCCAGACGCGGCCGCCGGCCGCCCCCGCACCCGCAGCCGCTCCGGCCGCTGTCGATCTGCCGCTGGGTACGGTCAGCGCGGACCAGCAGTCGCTCCAGGAGCGCATCATCCTGGCCGTGTTCATCGCCGTCCCGTTCCTGGCCATCCTGCTGGCCATCCCATTCGCCTGGGGTGGTTGGCTGGGGCCGGTCGACGTCGCCATCGCGGTCGTCATGTACGCGATCTCCGGGCACGGTGTCACCGTCGGCTTCCACCGGCACTTCACCCACCGCTCGTTCAAGGCGAACCGGGGCGTGAAGGTCGGACTGGCGATCGCGGGCAGCCTCGCCATCGAGGGACCGGTGATCCGCTGGGTCGCCGACCACCGAAAGCACCACAAGTACTCCGACCGCGACGGCGACCCGCACTCGCCGTGGCGCTACGGCGAGACTGTTCCCGCCTTGATGAAGGGCATGCTGTACGCCCACATGGGATGGATGTTCGACATCGAGCAGACCAACCAGCGGCAGTACGCGCCCGACCTGCTCAAGGACGATGACATCCGCCGCATCAGCAGAGCATTCCCCTGGCTGGTCACGGTCTCGCTCCTGCTCCCCGCTGCCGTCGGTGGCCTGCTCACGTGGTCCTGGCAGGGTGCGCTGACTGCCTTCTTCTGGGCCACCTTGGTCCGGGTCGGCCTGCTGCACCACGTGACCTGGTCGATCAACTCGATCTGCCATGCGATCGGCGAGCGCCCGTTCGAAAGCCGCGACAAGTCCGGGAACGTGTGGTGGCTCGCGTTCATCTCGATGGGCGAGTCCTGGCACAACCTGCACCATGCCGACCCGACCTGTGCCCGGCACGGTGTCCTCAGGGGCCAGATCGACTCCAGCGCCCGGGTCATCTGGGCGCTGGAGAAGCTCGGCTGGATACGCGACGTCCGCTGGCCGAGCCCAGAGCGCACGCAGGCGAAGCGGGTCGACGACTACGGTGGCGAGAAGACGCTGGTCGCGTCCTGACTTCTACCCCAGGGAACGGCCAGGACTCCTCCCTGTGGCCGACGGCGGCACCGCCGCCAGCAGGGATGAGTACCGTGACCGAGCCGAGGACCCGCCCTCGCGCCACGCCGAGCCGGGTCCGGATGACCGGAAAACAGCGCCGTGAGCAGCTCCTCGACATCGGCCGGTCGCTGTTTGCCGAACGTGGCTTCGGCGGCACGTCGATCGAGGAGATCGCCAGCCGGGCCGGTGTTTCCAAGCCGGTCGTGTACGAGCACTTCGGCGGCAAGGAAGGCCTGTACGCGGTCGTCGTCGACCGTGAGATCGAGCACCTGCTCGACCGCCTCACGACGGCCCTGCGCTCGGCGAGCCATCCCCGGGCTGTGCTCGAACGGGCCGCGCTCTCGCTGCTCGACTACATCGAGACATCTACCGACGGATTCCGCATCCTGGTCCGCGACTCCCCGGTGGCACAGTCCACCGGCGGCTTCGCCAGCCTCATCTCCGACGCGGCCAGCCAGGTCGAGCACATCCTGGCGGCCGAGTTCAAGGCTCGCGGTTTCGAGGCCAAGCACGCTCCCATGTACGCCCAGATGCTGGTCGGCATGGTCGCTCTCACCGGCCAGTGGTGGCTCGACGTCCGCAAGCCGAAAAAGGCCGAGGTCGCGGCGCATCTGGTCAATCTGGCCTGGAACGGGCTGGCCGGCCTGGAGAGCAAGCCGCGGCTCAACGACGTCAGCGGGAGCTAGCTCCGAGCGACTACGAAGACGCGCCGGTAGGGCAGGATCGTGCCGTACGGTCGCTTCGGGTAGGCCTGGCGGAGTAGCGCGCCGTACTCCGCGGTGAACTCGGCCCGATCGTTCTCGTCCAGCGCGGCGAGGACGGGCCGAAGCGCGGTGCCGCCGACCCACCCGAGCACCGCGTCGTCGCCGGGCAAGACGTACAGGTACGTGGTCTCCCAGGCATCGACGGTGCAGCCGAGGCCGGCGAGCGCGGCCAGGTATTCCTCCGGGTCATGCGACGACGGACGGGCGACGCGTCCGGCACCGACCAGGTCCCGCCAGCGCGGCGAGTCGGCCACCTCGCGGAGCAGGACGTGCGACGGTGCGGCGAAGTTGCCCGGCACCTGGAACCCGAACCAGCCTCCGGTCGCGACGGCCGCCACCAACCGGCGCAACAGGACGAGGTGGCCGGGCACCCATTGCAGCGCGGCGTTGCTCAGCAGAACGTCGACCGGCCGATCGGGCCGCCACTCCCGTATGTCCGCTTGGACGACGTCGATCCGCTGAACGCCGCGCGCCGCCGCCACCATCTCGGCCGACGAGTCGACGCCGACCACGTGGGCGCGTGGCCAGCGCGCGGCGAGTGCCGCGGTCAGCGTGCCGGGACCGCATCCGAGGTCGACGACCTCGGCCGGATCTTCGGCTGTGACCCGCGCGATCAGCTCGTGGAACGGCCGGGCACGTTCGTCGCCGAAGGCGAGATAGCGCTGGGGATCCCACACCCGAAGCTCCTCACCACTGATCAGCACCCGCCAGACCATCGCTCGCGCACTGTCTTGATGTCAAGATGCTTGACACGTACAGTCTCGCCGTGGCGGAGGACGAGGTGGACCGGCTCGTCCGAGCATGGCGCCGTGAGCGTCCGGACCTCGACGTCGAGCCGCTCGAGGTCCTCTCACGCGTCGGCCGGCTGGCCCGTCACCTGGATCGCGGCCGACGTGCGGCCTTTGCCGCGCACGGGCTCGAGCAGTGGGAGTTCGACGTGCTCACCGCGTTGCGCCGGGCCGGTCCTCCGTATGAGTTGTCCCCCGGAGATCTGCTCTCGCGCACACTGGTGACGAGCGGCACCATGACGGCGCGGGTCGACAAGCTCGAAGCCCGCGGTCTGGTGGCCCGTCGCCGCCACACCGGCGACCGGCGAGGCGTGCGGGTCACTCTCACCGAGGACGGACGCACCACGCTCGATGCCGCCCTGGAGGGCCTGCTCGCGCACGAGCGCGGGCTGCTCGCCGAACTCTCCGCCGCGGACCAGGCCGAGCTGGCCGGCCTCCTGCGCCGCCTTGTCCTTCCGTTCGACGACGCGACAGGCTGACCGAGCCCGAGACCTCGGACCCGTCTCCCGAAGGGAGGAGCTCGCCGGAACGGGTCGTACGCTGTCGCCCATCATGTCCGATATGCGATCTGCCCTCGAGAGATGCCTGGCACGTCGGGCGCCCGGCGGCGGCAACGCCAGGAGCGTCACATCGGTGCGGAAACGCCTCGTGGGATCGGCCGGACTGCTGCTGCTGGTCGTCGCCGTCCATGCCACGGCATCGCCGGCTGCCGCCACCACCCCACGGTCGCCGATCCCGCCGGAGACGGCACCTGCGCCGCTCGCCACCCTGGAACCACCTCCGCGGTCGCCGTTCGAGGAGGTCGTCGGCGGCGCGGGTCTGGCCACGACCGGCGCGCCCGCAACGTCTGCGGAGGCGGCTCCCATGCCCGTCGTGGACGCCACTGCGTGGCTGGTCGCCGACCTGGACTCCCGCGACGTGCTCGCCGCCCTGAACGCGCATCAGCCACTGCCACCCGCCAGCACGATCAAGCTGCTCACCGCGCTGGCGTTGCTCCCTTCTCTCGAGGAGGCCGACGTCTACACGGCGACCGACGATGACGCCTTGACGCCCGGTAGCCGGGTCGGACTGGTGCCGGGCCAGCGGTACTCCGTCGCAGACCTCGAACACGGCTTGCTCCTCGCTTCCGGGAACGACGCAGCCCACGCGCTGGCGGCATCCGCCGGGCTTCAGGACCGGGCCACATCCGTGATGAACGAGGAGGCCGAACGGTTGGGCGCGTTCGACACGAACGCGACGACACCACACGGCCTGGACGAGCCCGGTCAAGTCTCGTCCGCATACGACCTGGCCCTCATCGGCCGAGCCGTTCTCGACGACGAGCGACTCGCCCGACTCGTGCGCACTCCCACCTACGACTTCCCAGGTCTGAACGGGGCGACGTTCCAGATCCAGAACCAGAACCGACTGCTCGGCACGTACGACGGCACGATAGGGCTGAAGACCGGATACACGACCCAGGCTGGTCACACGCTGGTTGCGGCCGCCGAGCGGAACGGCGTGCGGCTCGTGGTGGTGATCCTCGGGGCGAAAGGACGGGCCGAGGTCGGCGCCCAGGGTCTGCTGGACTGGGGCTTCGCGGCGCAGGGAGCGCCGCCGGTGGGCAAACTGGTCACGGCCGACGAGGTTGCGGCGGCTACCGTCGGCGGCGATCGGGCTGCCGTGCCCGATCGGGGACCCGCGCGATCCGTGGCCGACGCGGTCGACACCGCCGGGCGGTTGCCGGTATGGGTGTGGCCTGCCGTGGCGCTGGTG
>Ga0126304_10000552_pt1 | contig 15618 bp, 13 predicted proteins | sample Plot25_FD_92538 | JGI IMG/M metagenome (GOLD analysis project Ga0126304, IMG submission 92538) | Serpentine soil microbial communities from UC McLaughlin Reserve, CA, USA - Plot25 | ecosystem: Environmental > Terrestrial > Soil > Grasslands | place: USA: UC McLaughlin Reserve, Lake County... | reverse complement strand
TGATATGGCACGAATTCATGCTCATACTCATGGTAAATCTCACTCTACTCGTCCAACTTCAAAGGATGTTCCCTCTTGGCTTACAGAAAGCCAAGAAAAAGTATCCTCATTAATAGTTGGACTGGCTAAGGAAGGCATAACGCCAAGTGAAATAGGATTACGTTTACGTGACGAATATGGGATACCTCTCGCTAAGCCTATTTTAGGTAGAGGATTAGCAGACGTACTTGTAGATAATCACATCATAAGAGACATGCCAGAAGATCTAGAGCACTTGGTCATGAAAGCTTTGGGTCTACAGAAGCATCTTAGAACTCATAATAGTGATCATAGAAACGTCCGATCTCTGGAATTAATCGAATCAAAGATTCATAGATTATCCAAATACTATAAGAAAATAGGTAAGATTAAGAAAAACTGGAAATATGCCGCAGTTATCGCACAGTTAGAATAAGAAATTAGCATGAGTGATAAAGAAATCTATCAGGCTCTAAAGGCTTTTTGTGACAAGATTGAATATATGGTTGAAAATGAGAAGGAAATTAGTATTATTAGCCATTTGGATGCGGATGGAATAGCTTCAGGAAGTATTATATCCTCAGCATTGGCCAGATTAGGTGCGAAATGCGCTATTCGTACCGTCTCAGATATGACTTTAAACGTTCTAGAGCAAATGCGCTATGAAAATCATGATTTTTACATAATTACAGATCTTGGTGGAGGCATGGCTAATGAATTTAACCAAGCCCTTGATAACAGATGGGCCATAATTGATCATCATCAAATTCCCGAACACGAAATATCAATTGATGACAATAATCAAATCCTAAATGCTTGGAAATATGGCATAGACGGAGGTAAAGAGATTTCTGCAGGAGGAATGGCATATATGGTTGCGACCACGCTTGATAGAAAAAATAAGAATCTATCTCCAATTGCAATTGTTTCTGCACTTGCTGATAGACAAGACCAAGGAGAAAAAAAATCACTTTTTGGCCTTAATTCCGAAATAGTTAAGACTGCTCAGTCGCTTCGACTTATTAGTATGGATTTGGATCTTATGTTTACAGGACGTGAGACTCGGCCAATCCATGAAGCGCTTGCCTATACTGCTTTTCCATATATCGAAGGTTTAACATGGGCTACGGAATCCTGCTATGCAGTCATAAAAAATGCAGGAATAAAAATGAGTAATAACGGACGATGGCGTGTGCTTTCCGAAATTTCTCAAGATGAGAAAAACATTATTTTAAATGCAATAGCAGATTATGTAGTCAATTCATCGAAAAATAAAGAAGTTAATATCATCGATAATCTGATAGGATATACATACACACTCATTAACGAAGATCAAAGAAGTCTACTCCGTGACGCACGAGAATTCTCGACTATGCTGAATGCATGTGGACGAATTCGAAAGGCAGGAGTGGGTATTGGAATCTGTATGGGCGATAGGAATGATCTATTAAATGAAGGCGAGAAGATAGTCACAAAATACAGAACAACCTTAAGAAACTACATATCTTCTATTTTTGTTGAAAAATGGCGCATGATTGATAATGGCAAGTCAATTTTCATTAACGGAGAGGGACTTTTGGCTGAAGACATGCTAGGAGCAATTTCATCTTTATTGAGTGGATCTCCAACTCTTGGTGGCCGACTTGTTTTTGTGAGAACCTTGACTAACGATGGATTCTATAAATTTTCCTCTAGAAAATCCCTAGGAAGTACATCAAAGTCAGATCTGGGTTTGATAATGCGATATTGTTCAGAATCTGTTGGGGGAAGTGGAGGCGGTCATTCATCGGCGGCAGGATGTAGAATTCCATCTGTGCGATTGGAAGAATTTTTATCTGCAGTTAGGAACGCAATACTAGATGCCAAATTCACAGCCGCTTCCTGAAATAACAGCTATCATAGAATTAAACTTCTCAAACCAATCTGAAAGAGATGCAATCATGAAGGCATTGATACCAGATAATATTAACTTTCCAAAAGGCTTATCTATGGACATGTGTTCAAAAGGTAACACTGCTATCTGTATCAAATTTTCCTCGTGTACTCAAATTGAGACCTTGATCAATACTGTGGATGAAGTTTTACAGGATATTTCGCTTGCAAAAAAAGTGATAATTGATGCTTGACTCAAAGTTACTGAAACAAAATCCAGAAGTCATAATAGATATGCTAAAGAAAAGGAAAATAGAGTTTCCAATTAACGATCTAATTTCCCTAGACAAGAGACGACGTGAACTAATTGTAGAAATGCAGCACGTCAAACATAAGAAGAATGCTCTTTCACATTCTATTGCCTCCAAGAAAAAAGAAAAGGCTAATTCATCATTAGAAATATCGGAAATGAAAGATATAGGAAACAGAATTATCAGTCTTGAGAAAGAAATGAGTAGGGTTGAATCGCAGTTTAGCCTTCTCATTCGATGTCTTCCTAATATTATCGATCAATCTGTTCCAATTGGAAATAATGAAAATGACAATGTCATCTTACAGCATCATGGAAAAATTAGGAAATTGGACTTCAAGCCTAAGGATCATGTTGAAATTGCAACTTCTCTGGATCTGGTCGATATGGAAAGAGCTGCAAAAATATCGGGTGCGAGATTTTACTTTTTAAAAAAAGAATTGGTAAGTATGAATTATGCCTTAATTCTCTTTGCACTAGATTTTTTATCTGATAAAGGGTACATACTCACTCAGCCTCCATATATGATTAGAAGAAGTGCTATCGAAGGCTCTGTAATACTGGAAGATTTTGAACAAGTGATTTACAAGATTAATGGAGAGGATCTATATATGATTGGAACTTCTGAGCATGCACTGGCGTCAATGCATATGAATGAAATTTTAAATGGTAAGCAGCTACCAATCAAATATGCGGGTATTAGTCCTTGTTTTAGAAAAGAAGCCGGTGCTCATGGCAAAGATATGAAAGGAATTTTCAGAGTGCATCAGTTTGAAAAAGTAGAACAATTCATATACTCTCGTCCAGAAGATTCACGGAAAGAACATGAGAAGATGTTAACTATAACTGAAGAATTTTATAATATAATTGGCATTCCTTACCGGACAGTGCTTCTATGTTCAGCAGACTTAGGCAAGATTTCAGCCAAAACATATGATATAGAGGCATGGATGCCAGGACAAAGTGCTTATAGAGAGATAGTTTCATGTTCAAACTGTACGGATTACCAAGCTCGTAGGCTCGGCATAAGATTTAAAGACAAGACAAATGAAGAAACTAGATTAGTTCATACTCTAAATAGCACGTTAGTAGCGACTGAGAGAACTATGGTGAGCATTATGGAAAACTACCAGACCTCAAATGGAGAGATTGAAATTCCAGACACTCTTCGAAAATACATGGGAGACATGAAGAAAATCAAGATTTAATATTTTAAAATTATCATAGTCATTGTACTAATAATAATATATCCTGTTAGTCAACGCCAAACTTTCTATTTGTCAATTCATATGACGAGTATATTTAGATAATATACCTCAAGAGATTAAAGCTGGGAAGTATCAATGCTACAATAAAACTTGACTAAAGTCTAAAAATCGATCTGATAATAGTAGCAAAAACTTGTCTATAGGCAAAAAGCAGACAAAGATAGAGAGGTATACTAACTGCAATAATAACAAAGTGAGCCAAGAATAGTGACTACTATCTCTAATCAACAGCAGAAGACGATAGTACCCTATAGCCAGCAAGACAATATGAAAGTTTAAAAAAGATAAGTTATGCGGCTAATTTATATTACAATTCAATTCAACAATAATATTTTCATCTAAAAAGTACAAGTTACCTTTAGCAAAATAGATATATTCATATCGTCATACAACCTAGTGGTGTTAGGGTACTCGCACAACAATCCATGCATGAAAAAAGAGCGATATGTTTATGAAACGGATGCTTTTTAATATTCAACTTTCAGAACGCGTGTTTATACAATAACAATATTGATCTAAAAACCTCGATGATGAATTTTGAGGTGAGGGCCTTACTAATAATGAAATGTGATGAAGTACGAAAAATAACTTCACTTCACTTTTAGCAAGATTGCATATGAAGAATCTGTCAAACTGAATTATATTGAAATAGCAAAAGAATTCAAGGAGTAGGGCGGCGGCGGCCATGGAGGAGGAGGAGGAGGTGCTGCTGCTGGCAGATTCCCAAATTCCAACCCTCAAGAATTAACAAATGGAGAGGAAACTATAATTGAAGAAATATTTCAGACTGTTTCCAATTACATTAACAAATCTCAAAGGGTTAGATAGCTGGAAAAAGACATAAATCAGATGGCTTAATTCAATACAACATCAGTTAAAGATTCAGTTGCAATGACTTTAATATTAAGAATTGAATCTTTCACATTATAGCATTGCAGTTGCACCAACAAGTAGGTTGATGATACAGACTATTAGTATGTCTAAAATAGAAATCTTATAGTAGCAGAACTGTTTTGAATGAAAATTATTCAAGAGATTAGAAGTCAGAACCTTCTCAGGATCTTGGGTTTTAACATTTCCGGATGGTTCTTAAGTCCCACCACTAAAGAGAGAAGATTTTCCTTATCTTGAGGGAAAGTACCACCCAATGAATAAATATTAGATGCATGATTAGCCCTAAATATTACTGGTGTGGATACATTGATATTTGATATTAATCTTTCAAGTTCGTCCAATATCTCCATGTCCTCTAATGAGATAAATGGCTCGTTAAACTTGGTCATAAACTCATTATAAATTTCCTCTTCAAGATGTAATGTTAATGCTCCGAGATAATCAGGGACAATTTCATTTATTACTCTAGCAGTATCAAGTGTATGCTGATAAGTATAGGTTTTTCCACCTATGCCTAGGATTATCATGCAGGATAAAATATAGCCGTGTCTTTTCGCCCTTTGACAGGCCTGAATAATTCCTTTGCTTGTAGCGCCTTTTGTCACCTTCTTTAAAAGAATATCATTTCCGGTCTCAACTCCTACATAGAACATCCCTAATCCAGCAGATCTAAGTCTGTCTAATTCATAATCCTTCTTCTGCAATAGGTTCTTTGGCATTGCATAGCATGATATTCTTTCTATATTTGCAAACTTGCTCCGTAAATAATTCAGAATTTGAATCAATCTATTGGTGGATAGGTTTAGCGCATCTCCATCTGCAAGAAACACCCTTTGAGTATCAGGATATGCATTTGCAGCGAGATCAATTTCCGTTTTTATCTCTTCCCATGGTCTTTCAACATATTCCTTTGTACGATACATGTTACAAAAGGAGCATTTGTTAAAGGAGCAACCTAATGTAACCTGAAATATCATTGAGTTAGCCTCAGAAGGTCGTCTATAAAGAGGATGATCATACATAATTTCCATTTTAATATACTATGAGTAAGATAACATATTACATTACATTTAACTTATACTATTTAGATGACCCATCGAATGATGTGATAAATTATTCTTAAAGAGTTTGGGTCGGTTCGTCGCGAGATCTTCATTGCTTTGACTCAGTCTGGAGCAGCGAAATCTTACCTCATCCCCGTATATAGCTATACGAACCACCATTAAAGTGTATTTGGATCAACATCTAGGAATTTGTCCGATAATAAAGTGCTTTTGAACATTTTGCTATTAACAGGATTAAGCCATTCTCAAGAAGCATGAGAATATCACATTTGTTAAGATTTCCTTACTCGACAGCCGCCATTCACTTTGTCTAACATAGATAGATAATAATACTTATAGATAGACATTGTCCAGTATTTTTTGAATATGTCTTCGTAACTTCTTTAATGTACCTGAAATGACAATCGTAACAAGTGGCGGATCGATTAAAGCTATTGTTGGCAAGATATTATCAATATGTTGTAGAAGACAGCTTATGATAATAATATTTTTTTGTTCTGATCGAATCAATCTGATAGAGGATAATTCAGTTGAAATATGACCAAAAAGTTCGGAATTTCGTTTTGTGATCGAGTTAAGTATACTAAGCTCGTCTCTAATATTATCATATGGATGTACACTGTGCAATATTGCCAAATATCGACGTTTTGCCCTACGCTTAAGCATTCACAAACACCATCCTTTGATATTTTGTTTCCAACCACTCTGCGAGATCTCGCCAATATTGTTCTGGTTTTATATCACAAATCTTTAATATAGAGTCGAAAGAGCGACCCGAAACCATTTCCAACTCAGAATTTGCACCACTAGATAAAATAAATTGATAATCATTTAATTTACAAAATTTGTACAGATTTCGTATTTGGTTAAACCATTTTCCAATGTTGGGTCCATTCTGTTTGCGAGCACGGGATATAGTAACCTCCAGTCCAATCCTCTTTCTCGCTATCCTTTTTAGATTGTCTTCTATTCTCTTAAAATCTTCAACTACCAAAATATCTGTACTAGAAATTGAAATCTCTTCAATTTTTTTGCAAACAACTAGATATGGATAACTCGTTAATTCATCTGGTTTTCTGTTTATTCGATAAATAATATTATCTATTGATATTATACCAGCATAATCGATTCCTACAACATCAATTTCAGAGATTTGAGCCATTTGTGCAATTTTTTTATACTCTTTAAAATTTATACATAGATCTATTCGCTTGAAGTCAAAAGCCTCCTATAATCTTCTAATATTTTGGCAGGTCTATATCTTCTCACTGGTCGCAATCGAATTCTAATAGAATCAGTATCAGACAGAGATGTTCTTCCCTGACAGATTCTCTGTTTATCTAAACGAATGTATAGATTTCCTTTTTCATCAATATAATTATCAAAAAAATCTGAAAGAGAATGCCTGTCAATTTTATTTAATCTAGATAAAATTGTCGCTAGAAGAGAGTTAGCCTCATTACTTCCTATAACAGCAGAGAGTAATAAAATTTTATTTCCCCAATGACCTTCAGAAGAAGTGGAGGAAAATCTATCAGGCGATATATAGAGTACATCGTTAATGGATTGCAAAATCTTATTTTGATTTTCTGTAGCATGAATAATGATATTAATTTCTGCAGTAGAAAATCTAATATTATCTTCTGAAGTCATAAACTAATACCAATAGTCTAAGACTTAGATAAATATTGATTAAAAAGTTATTGCGTCGATTCTGTCGTCTCCTTATAGTCCTCTACTTCCTCACCAGATTCATCAGTAGTCGAAGCTTCGGATGTTGCTGTTGTTGATTCAATTGCCTTTGCTTCCTGAATAGCTCTAGATTCTGACGTTGATATCAATTTTGTTTTTTTAATACCTATGTGCCGTAGTGATGCAATTTTCTTTGCTTCTGCAAGAAGATCATTACCCATCTTTCCCATAGTAGCTTCCTGCACAAACTGGTCAACAGTCAATTTTGGAATTTTATCTGAGAGTATTCTATGTGCTATCATTCTAATTTCATGTTTTTTTGAAGAATTTAGCCTTCTTTGACTAAACGCAATTATTGAAACCCGAAAAGTATAACCGTCGATTGTTCTAAAATCGTGCACATAGTTGATCATTGAGCTTCCCCTTCTAATAAGACTTCTGAGAAATTCTTTTGCGTATTCATGTCCCTTAAAGATAGTACTAGCGTTACCATCTCTAATGTCGTCTATCTGGACAAAGATTTTTGTCTGATGCTGTGTGGGATCTTGTTTTAATATATCAAACATCGTATTTTCAATTACACGTCCCTTAGAATTAGCAATATCAGTAATTGGGACATAGCTCAGAGGTCTTCCCCCGAATGCTACCGGAGCATTAACTACCACCCACTGCTTATCTCGCCATTTATCCCTTACCCTACCACCTCGTTTAGCTCCTCTAGCCATAAAAAGTGAGACTCTATAACCAAAATATAAGTTGTACGTTGATTGATAGACTGATTTTATTTTAATACAATATAAAAAAGCAGAGAAAACTTTCTTAAGAAGAGTTTACCATTCATCATTATTGAGATGTGGAATTACCTACAATAGACCTCTCTATCCTGTCTATGGGAATACTAACACTAATGCAGCGATAAGGAATACAAATAACTATTTCGAAATGGGATTTTTACTACAATACTTTTATGCTTCTACTATCTTAGCCAGTATAATTGCTATAACAACCATAGGAATAATTTTGATATTTCAATCAATACCGTTGATCGGATTAGGAATAGCGATAACAATACATTCAATCTTACTGTTATATTCCAAAATCCTCTCTGATTATGTTCTAGAATTATTAGTTTAATATGAACTCATACTTATTTTATTCTATATTCTTTGAGATAATGAAAATTTTTCATTAGCATAAGGATCTTATTTATTTCTATTATAATAAATAACATATCTTTCTTTCGATGGTAATGTTAGGTCGATGGCATTAAGAATTAAAAATCAATTATGAAAAAGATAATTGTAGAACCATAAGATACTAATTTATTTTAATATTGTAAGAGACATTCCAGATATCATTTTTAGAAATTCATAAGGTAGCAAAGGTTAAAACCACAGAGGAAGATTTAACTTCAAGATAATCAAAGTTAGACGAGTACTTTATCAAATAATTCATCTAATAGTAACAACCATATCACTTTCACAAAATTCATCTTAATTGCAGATCTATTGTCAAACGCTTTCGTCTCCAGTTATATTCTTCTTATTGTCCTGTCCAGTCGATGAATATATATCTTCATTATATACAACTCTATATTTTCATTGCCATCTAATGGTATCGACAAAAGAATACATACAACCTAGATCTACTATTATTGTTTTCAAACTTTAGACTGCTAGATGTCAAAGTAATCATTATTTTCTTATCGACTATGAGCTATTGGCACAGAAAAATATTATCTTTGTAACGACTTATATCATAGCGATGTAACAGGATTAAAAGAATTGCTTTGAATGCTGACATACTATCCTTTGAAATGATTTATAATAATAATAAAAATACTAGAGAATAAGATTTCAATGGTTGTATTTGCTAGTTTTATATATATATGAATTTAACAAGTTACTTGTTTGACTTTAAAAGATGATGCAATTAATCTTCATCGTATGGTCAGAGGAAAAATAGAGATACAGAGTAGAATTACTTTGGATAATACGGTTGAAGAAAAAAGTACGCTTGGCTTAATTTACACTCCAGGAGTGGCCTATATAGCTAGAGAAATAAGTAAAAATAAAGAGCTTGTTTATGATTATACCTCAAAATGGAACAATGTGGCCATTATATGCGATGGAACTAGAGTACTTGGCCTGGGTAACATTGGACCGGAAAGTGCACTACCTGTTATGGAAGGAAAATCTGTTTTATTCAAGGTATTAGGCGGTATTAACGCTTTTCCTCTTTGTATATCAACTAGAGACAAAGAAGAAATAATCAGCTTTGCTAAAGCTATTGAGCCAGTTTTTGGAGCCGTAAATATAGAAGATATCGAATCACCAAAGGTCTTGGATATTATAGAACGACTTAAAAATGAACTTTCAATACCTGTTTTTCACGATGATCAACACGGAACAGCAGTAATCACTTTTTCGGCATTGATAAATGCCTTGAGAATATTAGACAAAAAGTTAATTGAAATTAAGATAGTGATCTCCGGAGCTGGTTCAGCCGGCTATGGGATATATAGAATTCTGTATGAGGCAGGCTGCAGAGATATCATTGTGACCGATAGCAAAGGAGCTATTTATGAAGGGAGAAATGAAACTTTAGATAATTCATACAAAAAAGAAATCGCAAAAAAAACTAATTCCAAAAAATTGCATGGGACACTTACTGATGTAATTAGAGAGGCTGACGTATTCATAGGCGTATCTGGAAAGCCAGATTTATTAAATGACAAAATGGTGAAATCAATGAATCCTGATGCTGTAGTATTTGCATTAAGTAACCCCGATCCCGAAGTGCTTCCACCTAATGCACTGAACGCCGGAGCGAGGATTGTCGCTACAGGCAGATCAGATTTTCCTAATCAGGTTAACAATGCTTTAGTATTCCCTTCTATTCTTAGAGCTTTGTTAGACCTAAGAGCCAAAACTATACAGGAAGATATGCTCGTAGCAGTTGCAAAAGCAATTGCAGCACTAGTCACAGATGCTCATCTAAAAGAAGACTACATAATACCTAAAATAAATGATCCACGAATACTTCCCATAGTTAACCAAACGTTGAAGGAAGCACTTCAAAGGCAGGCATGTGTTAGCCGACATTAACGACCTCATAAATCTTTAATCAATGAAAAATAAGAAGATGACCATAATTTTGTTACATTCTATCTATTTCTAACATAAACTAATGGTGTGTTATGTTCAAACAAAAAAATGGTTATAGCAGTGGAAAGAAATTGATATGTGTTAAATTGATATTAAATTGATAGCGACCATTCACTTTCATGGTCCACACATAGACACATCCTGTTAATGTATCTGCCGTATTTGGAGACCCATCAATTACTTATTATTGATTAAAGATAATTATGTCTTTGTAATACATAGAACGAGTGCTCGTGCCTCTCTCTGTAAGTTTGCGTAGGCAACCTTTGCATATCTTACTACATTATACATCCTGAGGCCTTTCCTTTTCTTATGATGACAAGTCAGAAGCGTATGAATCGTTATGTACATTTTGCACTGAGCAGATAAAAAAATGGTCAGCCATAGAAGTTAATGTATCTGTCTTCTCTACTTCCTTTACTTTCTGCCTCACATAACTCTTTGTACAGTACATCTACTGCGGCCATTTCTATCAATTCTCCCTGCGCAACCATAGAAGCATGTTCATAAATATCTAAGTTTTTTACCCTATCAACAAACATAGAATCTGTCATTCCATTCTTTTTTGCTCTTCCCATCAGGAAGAATAGTATTCTATCTAAGTGGTAATTTATATGAATATCTTTTGCCTCTTCCAAGTCTACGCTATATATATTTGATATTTTAATATTTATTCTTATTTCATCTTCTTTAACCTTGTTCCTGTGTTCGATATCTACAGCTTTTCTGCCTCTCAATTTTAAAGATTTAGCATTGGGCTCATCATTTGAATTTTGCATTTATTTCTAAAATCAAATCAATTATTCATTTTGTCCTTATTAAGTTATCTTTCTATACTTACTAATTATCTATTACTAATGCTGGCGCCTTTATACAAGAATTGATCATTTGCTTCTTTTTCTTATACTTCTAGATGGATGAATTTTACTTAGATAAATATATTTGATGCTAAATGACTAGTGCGATGGCAGTATTTATGGTCATAATTTAATCTTAACTATACATAAATGAAGAAAGGTAGTACGATATACTTATTTTTTGTATTGATTTAACTAATTTCATAAAATTATTATCAATACAAAAAATAATATCTTAATTTTTATCGGAGATAGTTTGAATATAGTAAATCATAATAGAAAATATAGAGGACAGAGAGATACTTTTTAATACTGACATAATACTGCTCACTGAAATATGTCTATATGTATTTGTATATGTATATAACATCATGTATGACTCCCCGTGTAATCAAGTAATATTATGAATTCATTTCCGATTGCAAGAAACGAATAATCTAGATTCTTGATCTCCTTATCAGAACCTTAAACTGTGCAAATCATCATCCCTAGTTTTTTTGTTTTATCTCCCTGTCGATATGACAACTATTACAGAAAAAAACTCTATTGCACGGTTTCCAGTTGCAATGTTTAATCGGGGCTATTGGAATAGTACTTCTTAATCCATGAATACTACTTTAACAAAAAAATTAGGAAGGATAGAAAGGTATTTTTCTTTAGACGGATATTTCTTATTTGAGTGTTCCATTGACTATATAGTAATTAATCTATTCTCAAGCATATACTTCTATGCACTATCTTATTTTTTCTCTCTTTTGAAGTTGGTGTATTGTTCCTAAATATTTACAGTGACGCTCTTAATATTACACTTTCTAGAATGTTGTATGCTCAGATAAGCCCTATTAGCATAATTCGTGTCTATCTCCATGATTGTTTTCTAATTGTAATTCCAGCCCAGATAAGCAACCAAGTATATACAAATGTTGTAAGGAATGTAAATAGTGGACGATATAACCACAATTTATCGCCAGGATTACGTAATCTAAAGTCTACTCCATAAATCATTCCTGTAAACATTATTCCTGACAACCAAAGTATAGGTGATAAAATATCCCCTGCAAGTGGCAGCATGACCACTGCGTGCAGCAGAATAAATGGGCGGATAAATTTCATGCCAGTTTGTACGTAATACAACATCGCCGCATAAAATGGACGTTTCCAGTATATTCTGCCTGTTGAAGATAGACTTCTGATGAAACTCTTTTTCCATCTTATCTGTTGTTTCATAAGTGCTAGAATAGTGTCAGGCACTCCTATGCTTACTCTAATACTTGAACTAAATAACACTTTCCAATAGGGTTTGGAAGTATCGTTATCATCCATATCTGCATCTGAAGACGATTTCATCATAACTAGATCATCATTTCCAGTTTGTAGTATTGGAATCTTTTGATGAGACTGCTCTTCCTTATGTAAATCATTTTCATTTAAAACAACCTTTGATCCAAGCACACGTGCAGTCATACGTCTATCAGTACAGAATTTAAAGTCTACACCTAAAAAGCGGTCGTGGGCCCACTCATGGATAAAATCCTGTACAGCTGCTCTTTTATAGAAACTCAGAGATCCTGAGCAGCAAGTAAGTGAATTAAATGAGCTTTCGGCTCCCTTTATTACCCTATACGATCCATCAATGTATACTTGTTGCATTTTTAGTAGTATATTACCTGTATGCGCACCTCTAACTTTTCCCTGCGCTGTCAAGGCTCCAAGTAGCCTATCTGACATAAAGATCTTTGCTGCTTTTTCGACGGCATCACCTGCCATATCACAGTCACTATCCATAAAAGCGTAAATTTCTCCTTTGGCGATCTCACTTGCTGCTTCAATTGCCCTTTTTTTACCGACACTTTTAGATAAGTGAAGGATACGAATGTTCTCTGATCCCACTTCGGCTCGGATTTGATCTAGAATTTTAGGTGTAGTGTCGGTACTAGCATCATCTACTATTATGACTTCTTTATTTTTATATGATTGATTAACGCAAGACATAACGCACTTTCTGATGTTATCTTCTTCATTTTTTACTGGTACTACAATTGAAATAAGGGGCGGTTTAACATTTGAAAGGTCAACGTCTTTTGCTTTATGATAAGGATCTCTGTATCTTAGCCAAGCTAATGTCAATATATTAAACAAGATAAAAGTTGTGAGAAAGCTGTAGATCCCCAATAATCTATCCATTATAGTTAACAGTAAGTAAATTTTAACTACCAAAACGACAGCAACGGCAGCGAGTATAAAGAACCTTACCATCCATCGCTTCTTGTCTAATTCTCTAACCTTTGTCTTATGCTTCTGGAGAGTCAAGTCCTAAACCTCTGAATATATTGCTTTATAGCTAAATAACTACCTAACTGAACAATTACGTTAAAATGTTTGATATGGCTAGGATTTACAACATATCTTAACCCTGAGTACAACAATTCTATAGTCATGGATATTCACAGTTACACTATGTAGTCAATATTCAAATATAACTCTAATTTATTATTGTAGACATTTTATTATTAAATAAAGTATTTATTATTGATTATATCTAAATATACCCCTTTATTCTTCTATAATAATATTATAATTTTTTAATATACTACTTTAAATTCATATATTATTCGAGTTTCTGTTTCTGTTAATGGTAACAGTCTGGTTAGTATACTCATTTATATATACTGTCTAGCTTTGCTTATACCTTCAAAAAAGGGTGGGTAAAAAAGTGCGACCTGTTCCCGAACTAGTTCGGCGAACTAGTTCGGATGTGGAACACACTAAATACTACTACTTTTTATAATTTTGTTTTTTTATGAGTTTTTTCTCGTTTTTGCCTGCAAATTCATTAGCTTTGTTATATATATTTGTCATTAAATTGTGTTCTATTAGTTTGCTACACCTCTTTCCTCTCTGCTAGAATTCTCTCTCTTTTACTCATCCTGTTGAAGTACCGCTCCTCATGCCCCTAGTCGTCTTCTGCTCTGACTCTGATATACCCATTGCAATGTTTCTATTTCTGTCAATACTCTGTCTGTTATGTCTGCTCTTCTGTTCTAGGTCTTTGCATTTCTCGTTTCTTCTGTATTTATCAACAAATAAGGCACTTGTTAAATCATTTGTAGAAGATGTTTTTAATAAACACGACATATCAGGAGCACTGAAAAATATTTTGCTAAGGAGGTCCTTCGATAGGAAGTGAAAGATTCAAGCAATCCTTAAGCGCGCAATTTAAGGCGTTCCCCAATATCCTGGCAAAAATAGAACACATAATGGTAGAAAATGACCTTGTAGTAGTATTCCTTAATTTTACTGGGACATATAAAGGAGAATTTCAAGGAATACCACCAACAAACAAAAATAAACATAAGATGTGCAGAACTATATAGAATAGAGAACGAAAAAATTGCTGAACACTGGGACGTAGTAGATCAATTGAATTTGCTGCAGCAACAAACAGGCGCAACTCTTTAAACTCTTCTATCTATATTGAAGTAGCAAGGTCTTCTTTTTCTTCTGCTTTAGCAGGAGAGTTCATTGTTGTTTTTTGGGTTTATCTTTACCTTTACCTTCACCTTTATCTTGAACTCTAGTAAACAGATTAAGCAGCATTGTAGGAGGTATCTTGTGATTAGGACATTCTTGCCTGTGTTCATCTATATGTGCACGCATATCAGAAAGTAAGTTTACATATTCATGCTCATACTTGGCATTAAAAGAAGAACAAAATTCTGTCTTAGGAATGGCAAATTTGTAATTACATGTATTGCATTTGAAATATTTAATAGTAATCACTTAGTTTCACTCTTCTTTCTTCTTCCTTTTCTTTTTTTCTTAATCTTGTTCTTGAGTTTTAGCCATCGCAGCTAATAGTAGTAGCCAGCCTCAAGTTCTTCAGTCAGAGAACTGCTGAATTGCCTGCACTATTGCTAATTGGTTGTCTAGCGGTCTATCAAGGAATGACAAAACATTCCAATAAATTGCAATTAGCCGTTTATGAAGGACTACTAGTTCCGCCTTCTCAAACTCTAGCTTTTGCTTATTGCTAGCGCTACTACTCATCTAATGTTTCATTCCCTTCAGAGTCTCAGGCTATCTCTTACTCTTGTTCCTGGCTCTGGTCATCTTCTTTTTCTTCCTCCTTTATATCTCATAAAGCAATAATGAATACGATGTGGATCCTTAGATACAGAATTTGGTTTAGGATACATAGATCTTGACAAAGGAATTGAGTTTTGTTGACTGTCTACTTTAATTAGTATAGTAACGATTATAATCCTTTAATCGTTATGACCTATCAACTGCTAATAGATAAAGAGGATAACGTACTGACGAAAACCACTTTATCTAGACTAGCAGCCGGAAGCGAAACAAATCGTAATTTTCCTGCTAAGACTGACAAACAAGTAGATTTCCTATTGTGTCCTTCATGTTTTTGGTGTGCCTCATACTTTAACTTCGGTGAATTATCCATTATTAGGTGTCCTATGT
>Ga0126304_10000549_pt1 | contig 15646 bp, 8 predicted proteins | sample Plot25_FD_92538 | JGI IMG/M metagenome (GOLD analysis project Ga0126304, IMG submission 92538) | Serpentine soil microbial communities from UC McLaughlin Reserve, CA, USA - Plot25 | ecosystem: Environmental > Terrestrial > Soil > Grasslands | place: USA: UC McLaughlin Reserve, Lake County... | reverse complement strand
GATAACTTATGGGTAGGATCTACAACAGAAACTTTACTAATCTTTTTTCCATTCATCTTTACCATCACGATACAGGGATTTTCTGCAGAAAGACTTATCCCATCTCCAAGTGCCACTTTTCCAGGTGAATAAAATACGGCCTGGGTCACGCCCAGCGGTTGATTGCGGACTGCCTGCAGTTCTGGCGTATTTGCGATGATCGTTACCGGTAGCTTCTTACTATAAGCATCAAGTGAACTCGCCGAAACATTGGGTATCACGATGTACTCGTACGATGCGTTTTTTGCGTTTCCATGATCGACCCATGCTAAAAACACATCGAGGTTAACCGGGTCATCAGTTGCCCAGCTCTGATGGTTGATCGCTCTCCATGAACCCGTAGCAGTAGTATTATTCAACTGCACGCTTGAAGGATTGCGGAACAGGTATCCAACACTGTCATGCAGAATCCATGAAACCGACGTTAACACGTGTTTGCCTTTTTGCAGGGTTTGTTGTTGCTTGTTCGTCTTTACAATTACATTTCCTTTCAATAATGACTGATTGAGCGTGGTAACAACAGGCAAATCGGAAGTTGTTGTGATACCAGTTCCGAGGCATACATATTCATTATCGAAATAGAACCATGCTTTCTTTGCTTTCAGCGGATCATGGACGCTTGTAAGATCAAAACCGAGTACACTGTACCTGCCATCACTTACCCCGCCGGAAAAATCGCTGAGACCTTTTTTCGCAACATCCCTAAAATGATGCATCTGCGGTTTCTGCATAATCGTTGTACCGGGAATTTTCTGCCAGTCCCATACCGGAAAAATATCCAAGTACTCTTTTCCTGTCCGCAGTATGAAGTTGGATCCGTCCCCAAAGTGATGCATTTGAATTCCTTCTTCATTATGCGGTTGCTCCATGTTGCTTGCACGTGATGAATGCATTCTCACTGATGAATGCCAGTCGGGACGCTGATGTGTCAAATAATGCGAATGCCAGTAGTAGCGATTCCAGGTGAAGTTTGGTTTTGCTTCATTTTTACGAACTATGATAATCTGGTTCAGTTCATCCTTTCGATAACTTGAACTCAGTAACAGGTTTTCCGGAATCTCAGTGCCTGCAAGGGATATCGCACCTTTCCTGGTCATATCGCGATTCATCGCTCCAATATCTCTGTATTTTGCAAAGGCCATTGACTTTGAAATACCATCAATGTAATAATCGATAAACAACTTCAACTGATCTTCAGGCAGCGCATACTTTGTGCCCGCTGTTTTTACTGTCCAGTAAGAAAATGAATTCGCAAAACCGCTACCGTATGTCAGTGTCGATATAACGTTGTCGGTGCGATGATGAAAACTCATGTCAGGTTTCAATCCGCGACCGGTAGTAACAGCAACTTCAGACTTCATATGCTCTATCACTCTGTTAAGGGTGTCATCATTTCTGGTCAATAATGCCTGTTTGCCAAGCATGCCTGCAACAACAATCTGGTCGCCGCCAGGACGGAAACCGGTTGATTGCATATTGGCGCGATAGGCGATCTTAGCACCATAGTTTTTCTGATCTTCAGTTAAGTCGCTATCCATAATGAGCATTGTATTTACGAACCAGTTGGGCGTGCCCATTTCGTTCCACCACCAATTCTCACAAATGAAATCATTTTTGATCCAGAAATCCATCGCCGCTGAAAGCGCTTTCTTTGCTTCCTCTTTTCCAAAATATGGTGACCCCGGCTTCTTATAAGCCCTCGCCAGGTCAAACATATTCTCCAGGTGGCGACTATGTTGAAAACCCGTACGTGAAACATCTTTATAATTGATACCCGGCCAACTGCCATCTGCCTGTATTGTCGAAAGAATTTTTTGGATTTTCTGTGCGTCCACCGGAGCTTCCATCAGGTCATCAATGATCCGCTTCCGGATGATTTCGAGATCCTGGCTGGCAGAAGGTTTATCTGGAACGAATCCAGCCTTTTCGCTGGTCAATTTAGCCATTGGAGGTTGGGAAAAAACGGCGCTTGAAATGAGAATAGATGAAAAAAGAAGTGCCCGGAGGGTTGCAATCGTTTTCACTTTTACTTGAGTTTTGTTGGGGTTCAAATTAAGCAAAAATGTTTTTGCAAAGAGACCCGCGTGCAGGTAATCTCTGAAAAAGGCGTGTAATTCAGCTAAAATGATTCTTGCTGTCAAACAGCCCGACGTTATTTTCCCTCGACCAAAAACTGGCGCATTACTCTTAAAAGCGGATAGGAAGTATTCGCATTGGTAAAGATCACATAGCCTGCCTTGAGATCCTTGTACATTTCAAACTGGCAGAGGAAATCACCGTTGTTTCCACCATGGCCGAATGATTTGCCGTAAGGTGTTTCCCTGATTTCAAGACTCATACCCATGTACGCGGGATATCTTGGTTTCTCATCCTCCGAATCATATTTATATTCGGAGTGTTTGCTGAACATGGTGTCATAATATTTTGTATTCAAACCTTTTTGCTCAAGCAGGTACACCATGAATTTCGTAAAGACCAGGGCCTCCGTATGCATCGAGTAGGCCATACCGGGAGATGCAGGCAGTTCGTCGTAGTTGGGCAGCCTGTCATAATGACCATTTGCTACCATCTGCTTCAACGAATCGTTCCGGGAGAAGAAAGTATGATAAAGTCCCATCACATCCAATACTTCTTCTTTTAATACCTGCTCCACGTTTTTACCTGTAATTTTCTCGACTACCATTTTTAGGTATTCAAAACCTTCACCCGAATAGTTATAATCCGTGCCAGGCGTGAATCGCAGGTCCAGCTTTCCATACTGGTTCATCCATCGCCAGTTTGGAAACCCGGTTCGGTGAGTGAGCACATGCCTGGCCGTGATCAATTTATATCTTTCATCATAAGCAATGTCAGGATAAGGAAGATATAGATACAGTGGTTTGTCGAGATCGATTATTCCACGCTCGGCTAATCTCTGGACGGCAAACGAAAACACCGGCTTGGTGATAGAAGCGGCTTCGAAAAGCGTATTTGCATCCACCTTCTCCTGGGTGATCGTGTTTTTAACGCCATATGTTTTGTGATAAACCACTTTACCATCTTTGATCAATGCCAATGACACACCTGGAATACCATAATAACTTTGATAAGATTCAATAAACTGATCAACCTTTTTTGAGACTGTCGGGTTGAACTCATGAAGAATTCCTTTCTCAGGTATCAGATCCGGAACAGGTGTACCCGAAACCAGCAGTTTTTCAACACCGGCTCTTTGTCCTGGTTTTGCAATAATCGTTACCGGCTTCTTAGGTATAACGGGATATAGGTGATTACCGCTGAAAAAAAATTCCTCTGGCAACATCACTTGATATTTTCCGGCGGGGATCTCCGTGGCATAGTTGCCCAGGCTGTCTACTTCGGTGGTTAACCAAAGTGCGGGAGTTTGAGCGTCTGTAAGTTTCACTGTTCCGGGCAATGGGGAGGTCATCTGTCTGTCCCAATCTACCTGGCCCGTAATTGTCGACATCTTTTGATTTGCAGGCAACAGCAACACGTCGCCCAGATTTCCCGGAATCCGGAATTTGAAACCACCCTTGCCCCATGAGCCAATGGTGAAACTCCCATCTGTATCCTTGTCGAAAACATTTACATCGAGGCCCACCGACTTACCCACGCCGAACTGTTCGCCGAGATTGATTCGCCACTCGTAATATCTCGCATTCCCATTTCGCTTAACTGCGACCTGCATAATATCCCATTTCGCTGCCTTTGCAAATGAATCGAAATACGCATTGTTTGTGTTTCGCAATTTTTGGCTATACATAAACGAGGCGACTCCGGACCCAAAGGGAAGGTGGCGACCATCAAGACAAAGCTCCAGACAATCCTGTGTGTTAAAGCGCACATTGGCAGAAGTATCTTCAATAAAATCGTCGTCGATGATTGTGAATGCAATATAGAGTGACCGGTTATCAGTGCTATAGCCAACCTGGAAAAAGCCTGAGAAGTCAGCGTCGCTGGCGGGTTTCGTTTCAGATAACGTCGTACCAATTTTGTATTTAACTACGTTTTGTGGCCAATCGGAAAAATCGCCATCGATAGTGATCTTTCCCAATGGATACGCATAGGCAACCTTTCCATTATGTGCAAGCGAAAATTGGCACAAGGGTAAGATACATGCCAGTAGCAAGCATGTTTTCTGAGCGAAACTAGAGACGTTCATTGGATCAGTTTTATCAAAAGTAAAATATAAGCGACGTAAGAAAGTGCACAATGTTGCAACCTGAGATTCTTATTTTCGGCTCGTTTTGACAAACTCTGTTGTAGGATCGCCAAAAGGCTGCAGGCTGACTTTGTCTATCTCACCTTTGGTATTGGTGAGAAAGTTTATCCGGAAATCTGGTCTTCCGCTTGCTTCTTCATCTGTTATGAACTGGTCGTAATGGAAGTGATGCAACAATGACCGTTGACCACGAAAAAGGAGCCACAACTGGCCATCCTGTGATTCAATGTTCACGTCTTCGTACGTGGAATTGAAATACTTTCCTGTATAGTCATTTAAGGAATGTGAAGGAACGGTATTTTTTACCTTCGTTGCACTAATTGAATCCTTTCGCTTCTTTTCTTCCATCTTACTTTTCCGGTATTCCTCCAGGTATCGCTCACTCCAGGGAGTTAGAGACAGGTTCAATAACCGGTCAATCACCGGCAAAGCCATAACCGACCTGATACTTCCGCCAGGAATACTGTTATGAACCATATATACAGCAATGTTTTCGGAAGGAACAAATGTCAGGTTCGAATAATAGCCGTCAATCGAGCCTGTATGCGTTGTAATCTTATAACCTTTATACATTTGTACAACGCGACCAAGCGCATACAGCGAATTCGAAAGTTCATTCCATTTGGCTTCCTTATCGGCGATCGTGTTGGGAATAAGTGTTTGCCGGATTGCAGCTTCCGGTATAATTTGTTGGCCTTTGTACTTGCCACGATTCAGTTGTGCAATTATCCAGTGGCTCATGTCTTCAACATTCGACTTGATGGTGCCGGCTGGACCAAGTGCAGTGCTCTGTGAAACGAAGGTCCTTTTCTGTAGCCTGCGGCTGCTGTCGGGTTCAAAATAAGCGTATGCAAAATTTCGCGATTGCATCATCTCTTCATTTGTGAAGCAGGATGCATTCATCCCGAGTGGCTGAAACAGCTTTTTGCGAATAATGTCTTCCCAGCTTATGCCGGTGATACTTTCCATGACGGCGCCAGATGCCGAAAACATCATGTTGTTGTAAATGTAACCTTCACGGAAGCGCATCTGTGGTTTCATTTGCGCAACTTTGTCGATTATTTCCTTTCGTGTATAAGGAGAAGCCACCCAAATGCCGTCGTATCGGGGCAGACCAGTGCGGTGAGAAAGCATATCGCGCATGGTAACACTTGCATCTAATTCGTCATTACTAAAATGTAAGGAAGGTAGATAATTTCTTACAGGTTTATCAAGATTTATCTTTCCTTCTTCGGCAAGCATGCAAGCCGCAGTGGCAGTGAAAAGTTTGGTGTTGGAGGCAATAGGAAAAATAGTGCTGCTTTCGACGGGTAATTTATTTTCTATATCGCGGTAGCCATATCCCTTTGAATAAATAAGCTGGTCTTTGTAAACAATGCCCAAAGCCAATCCAGGAATATTCCAGCTTTCCATTAAGCTATCGATATAGCGGTCAATGATCGAAAATTTTTTCTGAAAAGGATTCGACTGTGTGTAGCCAACCGAAGCAGTCAACCAAATTGCGATTACCAAAATTGTTTTTCTCATACATCTCTATTGATACGATTGAAGGTAACGATACTACAGGATAAGATAATTGCTCGCTTAGATTTTATAGTGTGTTGCATGCAATTATTTTTCTTTACAGTGCCTGTGCTTTACAAGTTTTGATAGCATGCATGCCAGTCACTAAATGCAAAGCCTTGTTACACACGTTGACTGATTACTAAGGGAGGCACGAATTGAGCTCGATTTGATTGGTAAGGCCGAGCCGGTGATAAATCGAATGCGGTTTTTACATTTTATAGACTTCAGTAATTCATATAAATTACAACCCGCAATCAATCCAATGAGTAATCAACATTTTATTAATCGAAGGGATTTCATATCTCAATCAACTGCCCTGGCCTCTGTATCGTTGTTGTCGCTTCACGGTTTTAGCAATTTTCCTTTTGCTAATTATAAAATGGGCTTGCAGTTATTTACAATACGTGGGCCTCTCGCGAACGATGTCCCGGGCACAATAAAAAAGATTGCCGCAGTGGGCTATGAAGATTCGGAGACCTATGGATTCGATCCTGCGCAGGTGAAATACTACGGATTGAAAGCCTCTGTGTTTAAACAACTCCTCTGTTTGAAAACGTAAATTCGCTTGCCTCGACGCTTTCTCATACTCTTTCATACTTTTAAAAGAACATGCTCTTCTAAACTGTCAGTAACTATTTTCCAAATCTCATCAACCCATTTTTCATGCTCCGGTTTCATCAGGCAGGAGCGAAGGCAGGTTACATATTCTTCATCTTTCTTTATTGTACGCCAATGATTCGGTAATAGGCCTACCGGATAATTCAGCAAAGCCAGATGCAGGTTTTTTGAAGCCGCTTTTTCAAAAATTTCTTTTGAACTTTTATTTATTTCACTGATTGATTTTCTCTTCAGTGCCCATATAACAATATCTATTTCCGGTTGCTGCAGGGCAATAAATCTCTTATCGGCAATTATTTTATAATAAAGTTGCATGGCTGCATTATGGCTGCTGCTTATCCTTTCCGAAAACGTGCCGGCTTTTAATAGGGGAAATAATTTTTGTGTAGCCCATAAACCAACAGCGGAGGCTCCTGCCCGGGAGCATTCCAATGAAATTTCACCCAAATGCAATTCTTTGCTGCTGAAATAAGTGTATGGCGAATCGTGTTTGTAATATATCCCGACTTCAGGATTTTTGAATAAAACACAACCACAACCGTAAGGTTGCAATCCGTGTTTATGTGGATCTATTACAATGCTATCTGCTTCCTGCATTAATGCAAATTTTCCTGCACTCGTTTCGGACAAGTTATTGGCGAGTTTGAAATAACCGCCATAAGCTGCATCCAGGTGAATTCTGAAAGCATATTTCTTTTGCAGTTGCAGTATTTCGGGTAAAGGATCAACAGAACCTATGCCTGTTGTACCCATGGTAACAACGACCGTTCCTACTGCTCTTTTTTTTACTTGCGCTTCCAATTTCTTTACATCCATTTCACCGTTCTTGCTGCAAGGAATTTTCTGGAATTTTATTCCCAGCACCTGCGAAATTCTTTCGTGGGTGTAGTGCGCCAATTCGGAAGCTACAATTTTTTTACCGTGGTGAATCTTACCTGCTATCCAAAGCGCTTCAAGGTTTGCAAAAGTGCCGCTGCTTGTTAAATGCCCCAGGTGTTGTTTCCATCCAAACATTGAGGCAATCTCCGCCACAGATTCCTTTTCCATTACGGAACTTGCCTTGCCGCCATCCAATGCGTGGTTATTGGGATTAACCCACATGGCAAGTATATATGCCAATCTTGCAATTTCATGCGGTGGCTTAAGCATCTGCCCTGCATATAGTGGATGATGATAAGGAAAGTTATCCTGCATTTTTTCGGCTACCTGCAATAATATTTCCTCCATCTCAACTGGAATCTCGTTTTCAAAAGGGGGAAGATGGGTAAAGCCTTCCGACAATTTCTCCAGGGATTTTTGCAGTATCGATAATGCTTGTTTGTTATACATGATTAAACTATTTCAGCAAGTGACAAAAGCCAAAATGACTTACATCAGGCTCGCGATCTGCACTTGTGGCAATATCTGTTAGCGGCAGGTCAGTTAGTTTATTTGTTTAATGTTAGAATGCGTTGCGAAAAATGAATTACAATTCTCTTCCGACCGGATATAATAAATATCTGTCGTCATAATATTTTGTTTTGCTATAGAACCAGGCCAGGATGGCATCAGGATCACTGGCAAATGTCTTATCCTGTTCTTTCCTTTGCTCAAATTCTTTCCGCAACGCAGAGGATTCTTCTAACATCTTTTTTGCCATTGGTTCCATAACATATGCTTCGATATATTCCGTACGTTGAAAAATAGGGAGAAAAAATCCCCAGCTGAAATAAGAGTCTTTTGATTTGGGCTCAAGTAAAACCATGGTAAGATCACCTAATGGCTGGTCAGTTGAAATATACGCCGAGCCGGCAGAGAATAGTTGTTTGCGGGTTTCTGATTTTGTACTACCACTCATTTGCATATGTCCTTCAAAGGGTAATGTTTTATGATCCTCATTTTCGAATTTGGCATCCTGGATCCTGTACATTTCCACTGTCACCTCACGGGGTTGCGTTATAATCTCCATTCTAATTCCATGCAATTTCACTCTTTCAATCACATCATCACAGGATGCAGGAATCCAATATCCTTTGGGGCGTGTGATCCATTCAAGCGGTTCGGTTGCTTTATAATTCGCAATCTTCTCTGCTAATGGTTCGCCGAGCCATTCGATATAATCTGAATTGGTTACTGTTGACTTAAGGATTCTTGACGCTATTCCTGAAAATTTTAAAGTATCAGGTGGAGATACTGCGGAATCGGAATTTTGGAGATTCGATTGTGCCTCGAAACTTACGGCATTTTTCATTTGTGGGATTTTGAATCTCATTGGAATTTTTGCAGGTCTGCCAGCCCTGTCTCTTTGTGTCATTTGCTTCAATGATAACCCTTCCGTTGCTAATAGTCTCAGTGTACTTTCCAATAAAACATACGAACCCAACACCCGTTGCTTAAAGGGTTTTAATGAATGATTTTCTACCAGTATCGAAGCTATATGTCGCAGGTCACCATAACTATCCGAAAACCTGGGGCCGCCCATGATCAACAAATTTCCCTTCGAAAAATCGCGATCATTCAATGCAATTAATAATGGCCCCGGTATATGCCCATTTGCAGTTAAGTCTTTGTCGGCAGATGGTTTATAGATGGTTTCCAACCAATGCGAGATGGCAGGGGAGTAGCCTTGTTGTCCAAGGCCTCCAAAAGTGACGTCATATTGGTAGTCGGCACCATCTGTTACATGAATATCCATATATAAAACAGGATCATATTCATTTATTACCTGTACCACTGCTCTTACCTCCCGTGTATCCAGTTTCGCATAATCTCTGTTCAGGTTTAAATTTTGTGCATTGGTTCGCCAGCCCATCTTTTGCGGACCTCGCTGGTTGGGCCTGTTGTAAGGTGAAGAACGTTCATGCGCATCGACGCTCAGGATGGGTATAAACAATAGGTTAACCTTGTTTAACAGATCCTTCTTTTTGCCAAAGGCAATGTCACGCAATAACATCATCCCTGCATCTTTGCCATCTATTTCGCCAGAATGAATTCCGGCCTGCGCAAGCATCAGTGGTTTGCCGGATTTTTTTAAAGCTGCAGCAGTAACTGTTTTTTCAGCGGAAGCGATAATCATAAAAATGTCTCGCCCTTCTACCGACTTACCAATGGAAACCATGGTTAATAGCGGTGAAGCTGCGGTCAATTTTCTGAACCAACTCATTGTTTCATTATAACCTGGTGTAGTTACAAAATTTGATTTTTCTGCAGGTGTTATCCAGGGATTGTCAGGGCGGGCGATTAATAATTCACTTTTCCCTTTCCATTCAATAACCGGCGGCAGGGAGGATTGTGCTACTGTTGATATCGAACTGAGAAAAGATAAAGCAAAAATTGTCAGTGCTGATTTGTAGTGGAATAACATATCTTCTGATTGGAGTTGTTATCGACGAACCTTGAGGCAATAAAGACCCGGCCATTATTAAGACTGCAGATGCTAAGATCCTGCAGGTACTGAAACCCTTCAATGTGCGTTTAGGCAATCGTTATTATTTGGTTTTTTTTTGCAAATGGAAGATAGCACTTAAGCCCGACTTTTTTAAAGCCGCTGCTAGTGGTTAGATTTTCTACCTGCCAGCAGTTTTGTTCAGCCAAGGCTATAACAAGGAATCCCGTACGGATTCAATATCTTTTTTTCAGGCAAGAGAATACGAAACAACCCATTTGAATCAACCGATATGCACTCGCTACGCCATTGTCCAATTGTTGGCGTGTTTTCTACCGATATTTCATTTTTACGGGATGACCCACGAAAAAACATAAGAAAATATTTGAGGACCGAATCCCTACGGGATTCGCAGTTCAAATATCTTCTTACATTCTGGTTGGTCATCTCGAAGGATTGAAATACCGATAGAACATCTTAAAAGAAAAAAAAATCCAGTGAGTAAAACCGATATTCAATATCGGTAGAAAACCAACATCACCCATCCGTTGAATCGATCTCGCTAAGTCATCAATTGGCCGGATGCTTTTGATTCAATTACGTTCCGGATCAGGAAACAATTTTCTTCCTTCGACGAATACGTTTTTTTGAATATCAAGAATTGAGACTGTTTCAATCCACAGGTAATCTGTAAACATGTAATCTGTATTGATAATAACACCGCCCACAATAACTGCATATTTGAAATGCCTTTCTTTTACCTTCGAGGCATAGTATGCCATTTGCCTGACTGCTTCATGATATGTCAATTGTGTGAAAGAAAGAATTGGCTCTGAAGAAGCAAGAATTTCACTGCGATGGGCATAAGCGAATTGCAAAATCATGCCTTCCTGATAATCTTCCTGAGTAGGTATTTGAGGTTTTAGTTCACTCTTTTGAAGTGTTGCGAGCGCGGCAACTAACGCACCACAACAACTGCTGGTGTGATGTTGATCATGGCGCAGGATTTTTCCCCATCCTTCCTTTTCATTATAACCGATGTGTGGTGCCACCAACAATATGGCCGTTCCATCTTCCGGCACATGATGGGCAAAAGCATTCAAACCCGTAATGCCTGTGAAAGGAAGCCCGGCCAGACCGCCGAAGTTGAAGGGTCCCTTGATCTCGGGCATCAATTTATCTTTTGTATTTGTTATATCATCTACACACGTTGATTGTCCCCATAACATATTGTTCGGCTGAATTCCAAATCGTTTCAAATGATTTATGAGTGAATCAATTCCCTCCTTATATGAAAGGGCACCCGGGAATTTGTTCTGAATAGCTTGAACTGCCGCTGCAGGAGGCGTTTTAACGGAAGCGGTTTCATTTACTTTTGATGCATCTCCGGCCGGAGAAGGTCCCGAACAGGCATACAAAAGAAAAGACGTAAAGAGCGTCTGAATGAAAATTCTCACAAATGCAATTAGATTCAGAGATATCTCACTTCCATGTTTCATAAAAAAAACATTTACAGCTAATGTTCGGACATTTAACTCAGAACTCAATAAAGATATAATCAAGTGTGAGAGGACGAAACAGTGTCAAGTGCTTTGAGTTCTCCATTTTACAGTAAAATGGAGTTCATATAACCGTTAGATGGGGTCTCTAAGTGTTATTACCTAACTTTTTCCTAACTTTAGAAGGCTCAATCGTAATTACTAACCCAAAAACGAATTATGAAGAAGGGTTGTGCTCTAACGGGTACCCTAAGGCTCCAAAGTTCCTGCATGAAAGTTTCTCCAGTTTTACATCAAGTGCGTGACAGAACAGTTGTTCTCTATTGGTAATCCCAAAAGTGTGAAAAACAAGACTGTCTGGGTTTTGCGAAGGTATAGGATGTAATAAAGACCTATTGGAGGGACGTTCGGTTCCACTACAAACGTGTCTTTTATTTACTCACTATTAAATTCAGTAAAAATGTCAAATGCAAGAAGAGCTGTCGCAAAAAAAGCAGTTAAAAGGGCCGTCGCAAAAAAAGCTGTCAAGAGAGGCGTAGCAAAGAAAGCTGTCAGGAGAGCTGTAGCAAAGAAAGCTGTCAGGAGACGTGTTGCAAAGAAAGCTGTGAAGAGAGCTGTTGCAAGGAAAGTTGTTAAGAGAGCTGTCGCCAAGAAAGCTGTTAAGAGAGCTGTTGTAAAAAAGGCAGTTAGAAGAAAGCTGGCGAAGAAGGCCATTATAAGAAGAGCTGTCAAAAGAGCTATTCTGAAAAGGGCAATAGAAAATTCAATGACGAATGGTTAATAATGCAATATCTGACGGTTAATTCTTACTTAAAAGTCCTGCCTAAAAACAGGACTTTTTTAGTAATTGTGGGTTTATCGAACCGACGTGTAAACCGCACCATAACCAGAGATTTGCGGAATTGTTCAATGAAAACTTTCTCCTGACATATTAAAAGAAGTTTGCGGAGTGACGGGTGAAAGATTGGTACTTCACGTCATGAAAGCGTTAATGCTGCATTGGATTTAGATGAATGAAGCGGAATGCTTTTCGGGATACATATTTGTAATTAAGGTTTCTTCCCATATTTGATACGCATTCTGTTTATAACCGGGCAATCGCGCGTAGACGGGGACTCAATACATATCATCGGTTGAATTCATATTCGAAAGCTCACATTCCTAACGACCAGTTAATGCAAAAGCATCGCTTATATTGAGCAGCTTACCATACATCTGCATCATAAATACCTATCTTTAAAATCTACCTAAGGTCAAGGTGAGATATTTGTATTAGACAAGCCAAGGCATTTGAAAATAGAACTGATAAATATTAAGCGGGTCCTGGTGTGGGGAACAGCCGCCGCCATGGCTTGCAATACTCCTGCAAGGAAACTACAGTACATCCATCACTCATCGCTGTCTGGAACCGATTTTTATAAACAGGCGGCAGCTATGTCGTGGAAACAGCGTGATTCTTTTGCGATCGCGCAATTTCAAGGAGGCAACATCCCGCCATTTTTACTCCACCTTCAACCTGTTCAAACCGAATATAGGGACTCGGCAAGCGGTAAGACCCACAAAGCTGTCTATTACGTTACGCCCGATTATTTCAGCATTGGTACCAGCCAGGACTGGGCCAGGATACCACTCACGCCCATGGCAGCAAAGCATATCGCCGACACACTGCAATGCTTTTTACCGTTCCGGAAAATGGTGGACGATATTTACCGGGCCGCTGCGGTAAAGCTCGAACCCGTTCCAATGTATGCGTTTCGTGATAGCACATCCACCATGTGGCATCATCATCTAATTATTGAAGGACAAAGAAGGGGACGCAGTGGATTGATTTCCGGTATCAAAAAAGACGTAGTTAATACATTCAAACTTAGTCAATATCCAAAGCGGGACAGAGTAGCCATTTATGGCTGGCATAAACTTGACGGCAAACCGATACAACCCCTTTATACGGGCCATGTGAACTGGTATGTTGACTATAGCCACGGTATTCGTCTTGTAAGCCGTCGCATAATGGTTGATGGAAGATGGATGGATTATACTTCAATCTTGAAAGACCCTGTTTTGAAACACCTGCTCTGCGACGAAGAAATTTGCGTGTTTGACTGAGCTGAAGAGGGCCAGGTTATGGGTGCCGCTCGGACGTTCACATAGCCCTTGTTTTTATTTTCACCAACAGCAGCGAATGGTACATTTAATGTCCGAGATGTGTGCGACTCTTCTGACCGTTATTTTGAACAGGCGCTTATGGTCCTGCATGATAAAGCCGAATAGTGGTACAACAGGCAATAGAAATGGTCTGCTTCACATCATTCAAACTTGAGAAGAAAAATAGCTCTGCGTCCCTCCTATGAATAATCTCGATGCTCCCCTGTGGTAAAAAAGAGACATGAAGGACCTCCCAATTTTAACCACCGGAACCCCCTTCATTTACAAGCTTGCTAATTTTTATAAATATTGACCGCAATGAGGCTCTATTTTTTGGAAATGTTTTGCAGTGGCTGCGAACTTTGCAGGTGGACTTTGACTATATACTTGATAAAATAAGGGAAGAAATCAGGGGTATGATCTATGGTGATTTGTTCTCTTATATAAATCAAGGGTCAAAGGAATGAAACATGCAATGCTTTCACAAAAAGCAGATAGTCGGCTGGATATTTCTATATCCGGCTTTTTACAGCCCAGTTACAAACAACTTAGTCAAAGTTTCTCCCTTTTTATTTAGACAGAGTCCCGCGCAAAAATTGCAACGATTTATAAAAGCGGGCAACTTCATTTCGCTTTTTCCTCAATATTATGTCGTACGGCCATAGTTTGCATACAAATTCAAACTCACACATACAAAACCTGTTGACACTGAGGTTCACTATGTTGGTTAATCTCCGTCGGCAGGCAAAGTGCCGTTGAATACCTTTGATTATAGGCGTTTGTTGTAATTGATGTACACGGCACCGAATTGAAAATGCATAGGCCAGAAACTTTATTAAAAATAATTCCTGTGATGACCGATAAGGAGAACTTATAGACCACGGGACAATTCAGGGATGTATCGAACTATAGTTGCGGCAAACTATAATTGTCATTAAAATATTTTTTTTTCAAAGCAGCTTTTCAAGCTGAATCGAAGTGCGTAGCGACTACTATGATATCAGCTTCTATATAGCGATCAAATAGTTCTTATGTATAAAGAGAAATACAGTATCGGAAAGGAAATGAGGAGTAAAACGCCCAGGACTGCACATGCAACCTGGCAGTGTCCAACTAATAGGCTCGAAGTAAAAGAAATGATTGAGTCTTCAAATCATGACAGGCTTAGCCAACTTGTGCCTGTTCGACATTTCAGGATGAGTGCTTCCCCCTTTACTTTTTACCGGGCTACGGCCTCGATTATGGCCAGGGATCTTTCGTCAACACCTTCTTCAGGCATCATAGTGCAGATTTGCGGTGATTGTCATTTAATGAATTTTGGCGGATTCGCTACGCCAGAGCGTCACCTGGTCATGGATATTAATGATTTTGATGAAACATTTCCCGGCAGCTGGGAATGGGACTTGAAACGCCTGGCCGTGAGCTTTTCTCTTGCGGCACGTGAAAAGAACTTTAGCAAAAGCGATGGGAATGATTTCGTGATGGAATTGATTTCTGCATATCAATCCAGTTTGAATGAATTCTCTTCCATGAAACTCCTTGATCTCTGGTACTTGAAATTTGACCTTGAGGAAATAGTGAGTGAATTAAAAAATGAACAGTTGATGGAAAGACTCTCGAAAACACTGGCTAAAGGGCATAATCAAACCCAGGACTCAGTGTTTTATAAAATGACCAGTAGCGAGCTGGGCAAATTCTCCATCAAAGAGGACCCTCCGTTAATTCTTCATCCCTTCAACCTCGATGAATATATGAAGATGATAGAGACTTTTTTTGATCAGTATAAAACCACGCTTCAATCTGACAGAAAATTTCTCCTTGAACAGTACCGTATAAGCGATGTTGCTCTGAAAGTAGTAGGAGTGGGAAGTGTAGGCACACGTTGCTTTGTTGTATTGTTATTAAATGATAATAACGAGCCTCTTTTTATCCAGGTAAAAGAAGCCCGCCCTTCGGTACTGGCACCTTATGGGAAAGAGATCGTTTATCAGCATCAGGGAGAACGCATAGTACAAGGACAGCGATTAATACAGTCTGCAAGTGATATTTTTTTGGGCTGGACAACCGGTCCCCATGGCAGGCACTATTACTTGCGGCAGCTCCGTGACAAGAAAGTATCGCCTAACATTGAAACGATGAACAAGTATATTCTTAAGGTATATGCTCAATACTGTGGGAAGGTGTTGGCAAAAG
>Ga0126304_10000547_pt1 | contig 15680 bp, 16 predicted proteins | sample Plot25_FD_92538 | JGI IMG/M metagenome (GOLD analysis project Ga0126304, IMG submission 92538) | Serpentine soil microbial communities from UC McLaughlin Reserve, CA, USA - Plot25 | ecosystem: Environmental > Terrestrial > Soil > Grasslands | place: USA: UC McLaughlin Reserve, Lake County... | reverse complement strand
GTCTGCGAGCTGGGGATGTCTACGCTTGGGCCGGTCCATTTCCGTCGCCCCTCCGGCGCCTTTGACTCGGATTCACGCGCTGCCGGCTTCAGCGAAGAAGCCGCACGCCGCGTGGACGATGAAATCAGCGCACTCATCATGCATGGCTACGAGACCGCACGTCAGATCATCGAGCGTGAGCGCCCGGCGGTGCGTGCACTTGCGCTCGAACTCCTCGAAGTCGAGTCGGTGGACGGTGAGCGGCTGAAGCAGATTATTGCGGCGAGCACTGCGCCACATTCGGCCCCATCACCCGCGTAATCCAGCGACGCACGATCAATTAAACGCAGAGCTCTGCGTTTCAAATACTCCGTGTTCTCCGCCCCCTCTGTGATCGGTAGGATCCACGGGTGCCCGAACTCCCTGAAGTCGAAGCCGTTCGCCGGATGCTCGAGCGCGCGACGCGTGGCGCGCGCATCGATCGCGTCGAGCTCCGCCGACCGGATCTGCGGCGGCCGTTTCCACCCGATTTCGTCTCCCGGCTGACCGGCCACACCATCCAATCGATCAGCCGTCGTGGCAAGTACCTGCTCGCGACGCTCAGCTCCGGCGACACGCTCCTCGTTCACCTCGGCATGTCCGGCGCGTTTCGCACCGAACGGCGGCGTGCCTCGTCTCGCATCTCGCCTCCCGCCGATCCTCACGACCACGTCGTCATCGCCCTGTCGTCGGGCGTGGTCGTGACGTTCAACGATCCGCGTCGCTTCGGGTTGATGGATCTGATTCACGCCAACCATGACCACGCGGCGCTGCGCGGGATGGGGCCTGAGCCGCTGGACGAGACGTTCGACGCGCTGGTATTGGCGCGCGCGTGCGCGGGAAAGCGCGTGGCGGTGAAGGTCCTGCTGCTCGATCAGCGGCTGGTCGCCGGCGTCGGCAACATCTACGCGAGCGAAGCACTGCACCATGCCGGGCTGTCACCACGGCGTCGTGCATCGACGCTCGCGACGGCCACCGGCACGCCGCGCGAAGCGGCGTTCAAATTGGCTGCGGGCATCAAGGCGGTGCTGCAAAAGGCTGTCGCGGCGAACGCACGGGCGTACGAGTCGGGTCGTTTCCGCGTCTACGAACGTGAAGGCAAGCCGTGCGCGAGGCGCGGCTGCCGTGGAACGATTCGCCGGATTACTCAGGCTGGCCGGTCTACTTACTTTTGTCCGGCTTGTCAGAAATAGCCGAACACGTGAGACGCGCCAGCGTGCCGGCCGCCGACTTCCCGCCGCCTTCGCCGACGACGACAAGCGTGTTGTCGGCTGTGAGTGTCACGCCCTCACCTTGTGGCTCGTCGAGATCGGCCAGATCCACCACATGCGCCGGGCGCCAGTTCCCGGCGATCAGTTCTTTCGCGTGATGGAACATCACCGCACGATTCGTGCGCAGCACGATCCAGTCACCCTGCGGCGACGCAGCGGCATCGGTAATCCGCTCGCTGTTCGGAGACTTGCCCGACTCCCGGGGTTTGGCCACGCGCTGCAGCTGCACCGACGCGCCGGGCCGCAGGTCGCGCGGAAACCGGTATAACGCCACGCTGCCTTTCACACCCTTGGTCACGATATACATCGTGCCGTCGGCGGCAATCATCAACGACTCGGCGTCCTGCGGTCCGTCGGGATAGGTGGCGTAAAACACCTCCGCCGCCGCGGAGGAGTCGCCCATCGCGGCGGGTTCAGCCACCCGGCAGATCGTGATCTGCTTGCGCGTGCCGTCGTTGTCGCCGATGTCGCCGATGTACAGGCAAGTGCTGCTGCCGCAGGTGCCCACGGCAATCGCTTCCCAGTCCTCGACCTTCGCGCCGGTCAGGCGAAGGTGACCGGTCACGGCGCCGTTCGCGTCAAGCGCGTAGACGACCGGGTCACCAGAGTCATTGATCGCCCACAACACGCCAGGACTGCGACGGCTCGCCGCGATGCCACTGGCTTCCGCGAGTTCCTGGACTCGAACCAGTTCACCCATCCCGCACTTCAGCCTATCGCCGCCCTGCGCATGCAGCACCGGCGTCACGGTCGCGGCGATCATCGCGATGACGGACGCGATGCCACGCATCAGAATTCGAAGCCGCCGAGCATCCGGATGGTCGCCACGCCCCATGCGGTCCCTTTCATCTCGAAGAATGTGCCATTGGGATTCCTGGCGCCGACGATGAAGTTGAATCCGTTGTTCCAGTCCCACTGGCTGAAATCGAAGCGGTCGGTATCGACCGGAGGCGCGTTGAGATCGCTGATGAATTCCTCCTCGTTGACACCGCGGTGACTGAACGTGAAGTTCGGACCGGCGCCGACATATGGCGCCCACCTGATCGAGCGACGGAGCCCGGGCAGCATGTAGAGGCCTTCGATATTGATGCCGATCAGCGTTGTCACCTCACCGAACGCGAGTTCGACATTCGGCCTGACCAGGATGCCGCGCTGCACGAATGGTGTGAACGTCGAGAACGCGTTAATGGAAATCAGCTCGGGATCCAGCGCGACACCGGCGTCAAGGCCAATTCGAAAACGGCGGGCCTGTCGTTCGATCTCCGACGCGAGCCGCTGCACGTCAGACGGCGCGGCCTGCGACTGCTGGGCCAGACCTTGGCGAGCGGGCAGCGTCTCAATCGACAGCGCCGTCGGAGCCGGGTCCGCGTCATTCGACGCCGTAATCACTCTGACGCGGGAGCCTGGCTCGACCGCCGGGATCCGGATGAATGACGGTTCGAGCGCGTACACGACGAATCGTCCCTCGTCTGTCTGAACCACCATCGAGCCACGTCCCATCGACGTCACGGTTCCGACGGTTTGCCGTTCGCCCGATGCGACCGTCGATCGCGTCGCCTCCTCCGACGCCCTGGACCCGTTCGACCTCTCCGACTCCTGTGCTCGAACCAGCGGTGCGTAGGCGATGAACGCCACCAACGCTGCGAGCACGACTGCGATGCGATAAGACCCGTTGAACACGATCCCTCCGATCTGTAAAAGCCGTCGATTGATCTTCGCAACATCGGTGCCGCGCGTGCCTGCACCGCCCTAGGCGTGTGCCGACGTTGGACCGCCTCATCGCTGTACTCGGAGTACGGATTGCAGTGGGCTGGCGGAATGGACACCTCACAGGAGACCAAGCACATGAAGACACAGAAGATCATGATCGGCGCAGCGCTCGCGCTTGCCGTGGGCAGCGGTGCCGCCGCGCAGCAGTCCGGCAGCGGCAATTCCAGTAACCGCGACAATCAGGGGCAGGGCCGAAACAGCACGGTCACTGTCAGCGGCTGTCTGCAATCGGGTCAGGCCGGTTTAACTGGCGGTGGTGCAGCGACCAGCGGTGCAGCGAGCTCGACGTCGCCATCGTCGTCGGGAAGCGATCGCTTCATTCTCACAAATGCGTCGATGGGTAGCGGTGCCGGCGGCGGCGCGACTGCAGGGTCCGGTCCGGCCGGGGCCGCAACAGGCGCGGGCGCTGCGGCCGGGGCCGGAGCGAGCACCTCGACTTCGAGTTCGCCGAGTGGCACGTCGACTTCGGCGAGTGGCACTACATACATGCTCGAGGGCAAGACGAGCGATTTGCAGAAGCACGTTAATCAGCAGGTCGAAATAGCCGGTCGTCTGGACTCTGGATCGAGCGCGTCGTCCTCGTCTCGCAGCGGATCGAGCACCACGTCGTCGGGCTCGTCCACGCGTCCCAGCGGCGATACGACGCAGCGCTCCGACACCACATCCGCAGGGGGCGATGGTGCCAGCAGCCCCAGCGCGTCCAGCAGTGGCCAGCAGCGCCTGCATGTGGAATCGGTTCGCATGATCTCGTCGTCCTGTTCGCGTTAAGCCATGCACGCCATCGACTCGAGAACGGGATTGTCGAGTGGGTGGCGTGCCCTACCTCTCATTTCTCAAACACGGCATAACACGGGAACATTGATGGATCGAAGAGAGTTAGGACAAACCCGTACGGCAACGCTGCGCGCGCAAGACCATGAGCAGAGCTGTGTGCGATCGTGTTGGAAAAAATCGCGCTCAGCGTTTGCCCGGCGTGCGATCGCTGCGTTTCGCGTCCGGCGCGCGGAGGTGATCGGTTCGGGCCGGCCGAGACCGGCATGGAGCCGCTGACTCGTGCTGAAAGATTTACGACTCCGCCGTTTTCCGATCGGAGCGGAAATCGTCAGCGACGACGAGGCCTCGTTCCGGCTGTGGGCGCCGGCAGCCAGGCGCGCGCACGTCGTGTTGTCGGATCGAGACTGCACCGCGCATGAACTCGAGCCAGAGGACGATGGGTACTTCTCCGGCGTGGTACCAGCTCGGGCTGGCGATCGCTACCGCTTTCAGCTGGACGCGTCCTCGCAGCTGTATCCCGATCCCGCATCGCGCTTTCAGCCCTGTGGTCCGCATCAGGCGTCCGCGATCGTGGACGCCACCTCATACGAGTGGAGTGATGCGGGCTGGTCGGGTGTGCGGCTCGAGGGGCAGGTCATCTACGAACTGCACCCCGGCACGTTTACGCGCGACGGGACATGGTCCAGCGCGCAGTGCCAGCTCGACGAACTCGCGCGCGTCGGCATCACCCTGATCGAATTGATGCCGGTGGCCGAGTTCGAGGGGCGTTTTGGATGGGGCTACGACGGCGTTGATCTCTTTGCGCCATCGCACTTGTACGGCCGCCCCGACGACCTGCGGCGGTTTATCGATGCGGCGCATGCCCGCGGCATCGGCGTCCTGCTCGACGTCGTCTACAACCACTTCGGACCGTCGGGCAACTACCTGCGCGCGTTCTCGCCCGCCTACTTCACCGACAAGTATGAGAACGAGTGGGGCGATGCCATCAACTTCGATGGGCCCGATTCGGGACCTGTGCGTGAGTTCTTCACCACGAACGCGGCGTACTGGATCGACGAGTTTCATTTCGACGGCCTGCGGCTCGATGCCACGCAGCAGATCTTCGACGCATCGCACCCGCACATCATCACCGAGATCGGTGACGCGGCCAGACGACGTGCCGGACACCGTCGCGTGCTGCTGGTTGGCGAGAACGAGTCACAGGACGTGGTGAACGTGAAAGCGCCAATCGAGGGCGGCCGTGGTCTCGATGCGCTCTGGAACGACGACTTTCATCACAGCGCGATCGTCGCGGCGACCGGCCGCGCCGAAGCGTACTACTCCGATACGTACGGCGTGCCGCAGGAATTCATCTCCTCGGCCAAATACGGCTATCTCTATCAGGGCCAGTACTACCACTGGCAACGTCATCGCCGGGGCACGCCCACCCGTGGGCTATCGCCGGCGGCGTTCGTGGTCTATTTGCAGAATCACGATCAGATTGCCAATTCGGCGTGCGGCCTTCGCGGCCATCAGATCACCAGCCCGGCGAAATGGCGCACGCTGACGGCATTGATGCTGCTCATGCCGAGCACGCCGATGCTGTTTCAAGGGCAGGAGTTTGCTGCCTCGGCGCCGTTCCTCTATTTCGCCGACTTCGAGCCGGACCTGGCCGCGGCGGTGCGCGGCGGGCGTCAGGAATTCCTCACGCAATTTCCCAGTGTCCGTGACTTCATTGCCCGATCCACGCTCGCTGATCCGGGGAACGAAGAGACCTTCGAGCGTTGCAAGCTGGATTTCACCGAGCGCGAGACGAATCGCACCTGGTACGCGCTCCATCACGATCTGTTGCAGCTGCGGCGTCGCGAGCCGGCGTTCACGACGCAGCGACGCGGTCAGGTCGACGGCGCCGTCCTCGCGACGCAGGCATTCGTGCTCCGGTTCTTCGCCGATGCGCCAGGTGACGAGCGCCTGCTGATCGTCAATCTCGGCCCACAACTGCATCGTCCGTCCTTCGCCGAACCACTGCTCGCGCCGCCGCCTGGTTGTGAGTGGCATGTTCAGTGGTCCAGCGATGACCCGGCGTACGACGGGTGCGGCACGCCGGATCTCTGGCCGGACGGCACGTGGAGCATTCCGCCGGAAGTCGCCATCGTCTGCCAGCCGGCGTCACTCGCGCCGCGCACGAGTGGGCCGATTCGCCGTCGCACCGCATGAACCCGATCCAAGGAGCGTCACCATGACTACCACGACCGATATTGCTGAAACCGCACAGGAGCTGACTCGAGCTGCTGAAAGCCTCAAGGGATCGATCTCGCCTGCTCAACACGCGGTGCTCGATTACGGCGTTGCCGCAGCGTATTTCACGTACGGGGCCTCGATGCGCTCGCGTCATGCCGCGGCATCGCGGCTGGCGTTCGTGAATGGCGCGATGGTGCTCGGGATGTCGCTGCTGACGAACTATCCTGGCGGCGTCTTTCGCAAGCTCAGTTTCCGCGGCCATCGCAGCGGCGACATCATCCAGGCGGCCCTCGCTGGACTCGGTCCAATCCTGTTCGGGTTCGGCGGCGATCGCGAAGCCAATTACTTCTATGGTCAGGCGCTCAGTGAGGTTGGTGTGATTGCGGCAACGGATTGGGAGGCGGCGTAATAGTAGATCCTTGGTGCTTGGTCCGTCCGACGCATGGACGAAGGACGGACCACGATCTAAGTACCATGGACCAAGGACTTCCTTCGAAGGAGAAATCCTCGCTCGGCGGCGTTGTCGCAGCGCTCGATCGCGGCATCGTAGGCACGCGCGGCTTCTGACGACCGTCCGAGTCGGCGCAGCAGATCGGCGCGTATCGCGTGAAACAGGTAGTAACGATCGAGGTCGAGGCCGTCAACGATCGTCAGCGCGGCGCGTGGGCCCTCAACTTCGGCGACCGCCACGGCCCGATTCAGCGCCGCCACCGGTGTCGGTGCCACGATCATCAGCTGGTCGTAGAGCGCCACGATCTGCCGCCAGTCGGTGTCGGCCGCCGTCGGCGCGTCGCTGTGCACGGCATTGATTGCCGCCTGAATCTGATACGGCCCGGGCTCGTCGCGGGCGAGGCAGCGGCGGACCAGTGCCTGGCCTTCGCCGATCAACGCGCGATCCCACTGCCGGCGATCCTGATCGGCGAGCCGCACGAGGCCGCCGTCCGCGGACACGCGGGCACTGCGCCGTGCAGCGATCAGCAGCATCAGCGCGAGCAGGCCCGTGACTTCCGGTTCGCCGGGCATCAGCTCATTCAGTTGCCGGCCAAGTCGGATCGCTTCCGCGCACAAATCGTCGCGCGTCAATCGCTCGCCCGAACTCGCCGTGTATCCCTCATTGAAGATCAGATAGATCACCGCGAGTACGCCGCGTCGTCGAGCGGGAAGGTCGGCGGCCTGCGGCACGCGATAGGGAATGCGTGCGTCACGAATCTTGCCCTTCGCTCGCACGAGCCGCTGCGCGAGCGTCGCGGGCGGGACGAGGAACGCACGCGCGATGGCCTCCGTCGTGAGGCCGCCGAGCAGGCGCAGTGTCAGCGCGACCTGCGCGTTGAGGGACAGCGCCGGGTGGCAACAGGTGAACATCAGCCGCAGCCGTTCGTCGCCGACGTCTTCGTCGCCCATGCCGTCCTCCTCTGACTCCGCCTCTCCTGACCCACTTCCGTGAAGCAACGCCGCTTGCACGTGACGGTCGTCGCGCGACGCCTCGCGCCGTAGGCGATCGATGATGCGATTCCGCGCCGTCGTGATGAGCCATCCCGCCGGACTCGGTGGAACGCCGTCGGCTGTCCACCGCTGCAGGGCCGTGGTGAATGCATCCTGGACCGCCTCTTCGGCAAGGTCGATGTCGCCGAATCGACGGACCAGGACGGCAACCGCGCGGCCGTACTCTTCACGAAAGATCCGCTCGATCTCGTGCGCGCTCAATGCGTGTCGTCGTCCTGGAATGGACGGACTTCGATCGCGAGCGGCGACAGCACTGTGGCGAGCTTGTGTCCCCAATCGAGCGCAGCGTCGAGATCGGCCGCCCGGACAATCGTGAATCCGCCGAGGTGTTCCTTCCCCTCGGTGTAAGGGCCGTCGGTGACGAGCGGTTCGCCGTCGTTGACGCGCACAACGGTTGCGGTACTCGCGTCGTGCAAGCCGCCGGAGAAGACCCACGCGCCGGCGCGCTTCATCTCGTCGCGGAGGGCATGGACATCGCGCATGATCCGCTTCAAATCGAGGTCGGCTGGTGGAGGTCCGTCGGGCTGGTAGATGCTCAGCAGATACTGTTTCATTGGTCTCCCTTTCTAACCTCCTACACGAACGGATCGGCCAGGATCGACAGGCAGTATCATGTGCTCGTCATTTTTCGAGGAGCCTCATGCGCATCAACAAGCTTGCCGTCATTGCGGCATCCGTAACGCTGTGTGTCTCAACGTTATCCGGCCAGATTGGCGGCGGTCCGGCGGGGGGTGGATTCCCAGGTCGCGGCCGCGCTGGTGGTGCGCCGCAAGCGAACCTTCCTGATATGCCGACGGCCGTCGCCTTGCCGACGTTATCGGCGGAGGTCAACGGTCCGGGACCGATATTCGATTCATCGCCCTCGCTCGCGCCCGGCAAGGGCCTCGCCGCCTTCAACTACGAGATGCACGAATACTTCGTGTCAGGCACCGCGAACGGGGAGCCGTACACGACGCGCCTGGTCGTCCGCAAGCCGGCCGACAACTCGAAATTCAGTGGGCTGGTGCTCGCCGAGGCCATGCACGGAAGCGGCGCCGCGCACATGTTCGAGTTCACGTCGATCTACTCGATGTCATCCGGTCACGCGGCCGTCGAGATTCTCACCACGCCGCCAGCGCAGTTTGTGGCGCTGAATGAAGCTCGCTATCGCAACCTTAAACTGAATGGCGCGCAGACCAACGAGATCCTCGCGCAGGTCGGCGCGCTGGTCCGCAGCGGCACGCTCGTCGGTGGGCCTGTGCGAAAGATGGTGATGGGCGGCACGTCGATGACCGCAGGCGTGCTGATCAACTACCTGCCCGCGCACATGGTGTACCGCACGCCGCAGATGCAGCGGATTTACGACGGCTTCCTGCCGATGTCGAATGGCGCCATGGTTCGCGACGTCGACGTCCCCGTGATCCACGTCCCGACGATGCACGAGGTGAGCGGGAACATCACGAACAAGCAGGACGGCGACGAGCCCGGCAAGCAGTACCGTCTGTACGAGTTCTCAGGCATGGGTCACATCGATACGCGCGACAGTGTTCGACTGAAGCCGAACCCGTGCGTCGATCCCCTCAGCACGTTCCCGGTGCAGGCGTACATGTCGGTGGCGCTCGATCACCTGTTCAAGTGGGTGGACAAGGCAACGGTGCCGCCGCGGGCGCCGCGCATCCTGCTCGATCGCGATCAGTCCAACGACGGCTCGATGATGGCGCTCGACCAGTACGGCAATCCACAGGGCGGCATCCGCACGGTCTATGTCGACGTGCCGACGGCGAAGTACGTCATCCGGCCGGCGGCGCTCAACCCGGTGGTCGCAAACGCTGCGCCGTACATTGCTGCTGGCGGACAGAACGCGGCCAATCTGATGTGCGGCCTCAGCACGGCGCAGATCGCGTTCGCGCCGGCGAAGCTGAAGGAACTCTATAAGAGCAAGCAGGGTTACGTGAAGGCCGTGGAGACGCGGCTTACGGCACTGGAGAAGGCCGGCTGGTCGCTGCCTCTTTATCACGAGATGATCTTTTCGGATGCAGCGAAAGTGAACTTCTAGGACGGACCAAGCACCACGGACCAAGCACTAAGCACGGTCGCGAAGGCGTCGTAGTTTTTCTATCGACGCTTTCAGCGACTTACTGCGGCGCTTCATGTCGGCCCATAAGTCGCCGACCTTTTTGATCCGCTCCGGCATGTTCCGCACTGTGAACGTGCCGGGATCCACCTTTCCCCGCTCGATCTCTTCCCAGGTGCACGGCGCCGACACGGGTGCGCCAGGCTTCGCCCGCACCGTGTAGGGCGCGGCAAACGTCGCGCTGTAGCCATTCCTGCCCGTGTCCACGTAAATGCGGCCGCGCCGATCGACCTTGTTGAACTCACGCGTCAGCGCGTCGGGCGCGAGCCCCACGAAAAACTCGCCGACCTCGTCGGCGAATCGTGCCACCTGGCCCATATCGTTCGAGCCATCGAGCGGCACGACGATGTGGAAGCCCTTTGAACCGGTGGTTTTGACCCACGACGGCAGCGACAGCTTGTCGAGCAGGTCGCGCAACCCGACGGCAGCGCCGCGAACCGAATCGCGGTCGTCATTGGACGGATCGAGATCGAACACGCAGATATCCGGGTGAGACAACTCCGGAAGGCGCGACGTCCATACATGCTGCGTGATCGTGTTCTGGTTGGTCACCCACATCAGCGAGCGCGCGTCGGTGATGACCGGGTGATGCACGACGCCGTCTTTCTTCGGGACCTCGACCCGCTCGAGCCACGACGGAAATCCCTTCGAGACGTCCTTTTGCCAAAACCCTTTCTTGCCGATGCCCGACGGGTATCGCTCCATCGTCACCGGCCGGCCGCGCAGATGCGGGACGATAATCGGCGCGAACGCCTCGTAGTACGCGGCGAGCTGGCCCTTGGTGATGCCCTCGTCCGGGAAGAGAACCTTGTCGGGATGTGTGATGACGACCGTGTCGGACGCACGTGCCTTCACGGTTGCTCCCGCGTGACCTCGCGTGCGTTCTTGTCGAACCGGACGCCGATCAGCCGTGGATGACGCAGCTTTCCGTGGACGGTCCATTCGATAAACGATACCTGCACCACGATCTCGGGGCGCACCCAATGGGCGCGGACCCGCGGTAACCCGGTGCCTTTCGTAAACGGTGGCGTCGGCTGCTCGATCTTGTCGAGCCGCCGTCGAAGATCGAGGAGGAGCTTGGTATCGAAGCCGGTGCCGATCTTCCCCGCGAAGAAGAAGTCGTCGCCGTCGTAGTAGCCGACGAGCAGCGCGCCAAGGCCGACGCGTGCGCCTTGTGGATCGGTATAGCCGCCGACGACCAGCTCCTGCGACGCCTCGCATTTCATTTTCAGCCAGTGTTTGGACCGACGATGTTCGTACGGCGAACCGCGCCGCTTGGCGATCACGCCTTCCCATCCTTCGCGGCAGGCGCGTTCCCACGGCGTCTCGCCGTCGAGACGCTCGACGCGGCGCAGCGGCGCCTTCAGCGGCAGCCGATCGAGCAACGCGCGCCGTTCCTCGATCGGGAGCGCTGTGACGTCGCGCCCATCGAGCCAGAGGATGTCGAACACGTGATATTCACGGCCGTCCCAGGTCATCTCGCCGTCGAGAATCAGTTGGCGCGCGGGAAGCCGCGCGATCGCTGAGGCGATCGCTGGGAGCGTTTGCGGCAAACGGTTTCGGGAGAACAGCTCAACGTCGCTGTTGCGTTTGTAGGCGAGCAGGCGAATGCCGTCGAACTTGCGCTCGAACAGCCAGTCCGGTCCGCTGAAGCGCTCCTGGGTCAGGGTCGCCGCCATCGGCTCGAGCCAGTCGGGCATCATTGTCGTCGAGGCCGTCATCAGGCGGCCCATCATCTCAAGAAGCATACCGACCCGGCACCTCTCTTGCTCCGCCTCCATTGGGACCGTAGTGGACGAGGTGACAACTATGGATGATCAGATGCAGATGAGGCTCGCAGTCGTTGTCGTTGCGGCCTTGGTCGCGATCGCGGTGTGGCTGCTCATGCGGCGACGGAAGACGTCGGCCTTGCGAGCGCGTTTCGGTCCGGAATACGACCGCCTTCTGCAGTCGACCAAGACGCCGGCGGAAGCCGAGCGCGAACTGCTGGAGCGGGAGCGCCGCGTACAGTCGTTTTCGCTGAGGCCGTTGAGTCGCGACGAAGCGGATCAGTATGCGCAGTCCTGGCGCACGGTTCAGGCGCGATTCGTCGATGAGCCACGTACTGCCGTGAATGAGGCAGATCGGCTCATCGAAGATGTCATGCGTGCGCGCGGTTACCCGGTTGAGGATACGGCTCACCGCCTCGACGACCTGTCGGTCGAACATGCGGCTGTCGTCAACCACTACCGCTCGGGCCGTGAGATTGTGGTCCGTCATGGGCGTGGCGAGGCGAGCACCGAGGACCTCCGCAAAGCCATGGTTCACTTCCGGGCGCTCTTCGATGAGCTCGTCGGCGCCCACCGTAGCGACGTCAGGAGGGCATCATGAGCAACGACCGACACACACCCGACATGGCGCGGAAAATGGCATCGGCCGCAGGTCGTGAGCCGCTTGCCCGCGATGACCGGCGTCGTGAAGAACTCGAGCGCGAGCGCATCGATGATCGTGACCATCCACACATCGACGAGCGCGGACACATCGACGCGCGCGAGATGGCCAGCCAGCAGCGCAACGTGAGCGACGCGCGCGAGCTGACCGACGATCGTCCAATGCCGATGTTCGCCGGCGCCGAAGCCGCGGGGTACCGCACGCAGTGGGATGCCATCCAGACCGGATTCGTGGACGAGCCACGTAAGGCGGTGCAGGAGGCAGATGCGCTCGTGGCGCTGGTCATGAAGCGGCTGTCGGAGGTATTCACCAACGAGCGAACCTCGCTCGAACGCCAGTGGGGCGAAGGCGACGAGATCTCGACCGAAGATCTCCGCGTCGCGCTCCGCCGCTATCGATCGTTCTTCGAGCGATTGCTGTCGCTGTAATCCGTCTATACTCTCCGGTCGAGTTCCCGCTCGATGCTCGGAGAGTTTCTCGGAACCGCGATCCTGATCCTGCTTGGCGACGGCGTCGTGGCCGGCGTCCTGCTGAAAGGATCGAAGGGTGAAAACGCTGGCTGGCTCGCGATCACTGCGGGCTGGGCGTTCGCCGTCGTTGCCGGCGTTTTCACCGCCCTCGCCTGTGGCAGCCCCGATGCCCACCTGAATCCGGCGGTCACCCTTGGATTCGCCGTCATCAGCGGAGATTTCAGCAAGGTCGTTGGTTACTCGCTGGCGCAGCTCGCCGGCGCGTTTGTCGGGGCCGTGGCGGTGTGGGCCCACTACGGCCCGCACTGGGCCCGCACATCCGATCGGGACTTCAAGCTCGGATCGTTCTGTACGATTCCCGCCATCCGTCATCCGATCTCGAACGTAGCGAGCGAGGTCATTGCGACGTTCGTGCTGGTGCTTGTGGCCGCGGCCATCTTTTCGTCGCGCGTGGCGGCATCTGGCCTCGCGGCGGGTCTCGGTCCGTATCTCGTCGGCAGCTTAGTGTGGGGAATTGGGCTATCGCTGGGTGGCACGACCGGCTATGCGATCAATCCAGCGCGGGACCTCGGACCCAGACTCGCGCATGCCGTGCTGCCGATCGCCGGTAAGCGTGATTCCGATTGGAGTTATGCGCCGATCCCGGCGATCGCTCCCCTCATCGGCGGGGCGCTGGCCGGCATCCTCGCACGCGCGATCGGTTTCTAGACAACTCCCAATTCCCAACGCCCAACCCCCAACCACTCCCAATTCCCAACTCCCAAATTCCGCTCCAAGACACCAGGCTGCATTTCGCTCGACGCGCGCTCTGCGGCAGTGTGGGAGCGCAGGTCGCTCCGCAAATTGATCAATGTTGCACCAGTCGCCAGAACTGCTGCTCATTGAGCAGCGTGATGCGATGTCCCTTCTCGCGCAGACGTTTGATCTCCATCAGCTTCAATCCGCCATCGCGCCCGGCGGCCTGCAGTGGATTCGGCCGCCCACGGACGACGACTGTCGTCTGCGACGAGGGGCCGCTGTGGACGATGGCCCCGGCGCGCCGAGCGGCAGCGGCGGCATCCGTTCGTTTCGTGCGCAGAATGCCGGTGAACGTCAGATGCACGCCCTTCAGCGATCGCAGGACCCCGGCCCGCAGAGAGGCGGGCGGGTTTTGCAGAGCGTCGATCAATTCGTTGGCGTTCTCGTATCGTTTGCGACGCTCGCCAATGCAGCGGTGAATGATCTCCTTCAGATGATCGCTGCAGTCCAGGCTGCGCACGTCAGGCGTGCGAATCCTGGAACTCGCATCGCCCTTCGTCAGCATCGCCAGCAGCTGACCGACCTGGTAGACGTCGTCGCGCGCCTGCCATTTCGGCGCCGCACGCGAGAGCATCTCGCTCGGCGCGGTCAGCGCATTCATCGTGTGCGCCGTGATCCCGCGTCGATCGCTCTGCTGCCGGACGATGCCGAAGTCGCCCAGCTTCAAGCGCTTGCCTGCCGCGCCGGAGCCGCGAGGCGAAGGCGGGCTCTCGCAGACAAAGACGTTCAGTGGCGTGAGATCGCGGTGCAGCAATTGGCCGCGATGCAGCTTGCCGAGCACCTCGAGGATGCCGGCGATTTCGCGCCGCGTGGTGGATTCGGTCCAGCCGCGGGTCTCGCGGTTCAGGAAGGCACTCAGATCGCCGTGGCGCGCGTACTCGAGTGCCAGGCAATAGAGCGCGTCGCCGCCTGACTGCATCAACGGAAACACGTCGAAGACCCGAATCGCGCGAGGGTGTCCGTCGAGCAGCCGTCCGAAGTACGCCTCGCGCAGCCATCCGTCGATGTGGCGGCTGATCTTGATGCACACCGTTTCGGGGACGAGCGTGGATCGGCCCCGCCGTGCGGCGAGATAAACCTGACCGAAGCCACCCTGCCCGAGCAGGCGTTCGATTTGGTACTCGAGGCGCGTCTCCGGGCTGATGATCACCTGCCCGATCTCGAGGAGATCACCGCGATGATCGGCGGCACGTCGTGACGTCGCCGTGCGCGTCGCGGCTTGTGAGATCCTGTCGTTCACACGTCCACCAACCGTCCTTACGATATTATCGACGCATGAAGCGATCGATGGCCGTGTGCATGGCGGCCTGTGCGGGTATGTTGGTGCAGGCGGTGATCCTCAGCGCTCAGGCGACGGCGCCCGCGGCCGAGCGCCCGTCCCGCACGGTGTGGGATGGGATTTACACCGAGGCACAAGCACAACGCGGCCGCGGCTTTTACGCCGAGCACTGCGCCAGCTGTCATGGCGCCAATCTGGAAGGCGCCGAACATCGCGCGCTCACGGGCGATCGATTTTGGGCGACCTGGCAGGACACGACCGTCGATCGTCTGCTGACCCACGTCAGCACCAACATGCCGCACTCCGAGGACGGCTCGCTGAAGGGCACGCTCGGAGCACGCGTCTACGCCGATATTGTCGCCCATCTCCTCAACACCAACCAGTTTCCCGCCGGGACGGTTGAACTCAACGAGGCGTCGATTGGCGGCGTCCGCATTGTCAGAAAAGACGGATCTGGCGAATTGCCCGCCGGCAGCCTCGCGCACGTCGTCGGATGCCTCGAGAAGGGGACCGGCCGGAACTGGAAGCTCGTGAACGGTTCGCGCCCTGCCCGGATCGTCGAAGGACAGAGTCCCGATCGCAACGCTCCGCTCGGCGACCGTGAGTACGCCCTGATGTTTGTCCTGACCCCGCTCGACAAGTTCGTTGGTCACCGCATGTCGGTGCGTGCATCGCTCATGGGGGAAGGCGGCGCACAGGGCCTCAATGTCACCACCATCGAATCAGTCAACGCGACCTGCCAATAGACTGTCGTCGGAGGGATCGTTTCCGACGCTGTTTGGTGCGATCATGCTGTCGCGTGTCGGTACGACCGTTCTAGCGCCTGTCGGTGCGAGTCAACTGACGTTTGTTGGTGCGATGCGTCTGACGATCGTCGGTGCGAGGAGCTATCGCGTGTCGGTGCGATCTTCGCTTCGCTCGTCGGTGCGCAGGTCGGTGCGGAATCCGCCAATTTCGACGAGCCGCATGTTCGCAGATTCTGCTGCGTCCTGGTCTCGTTCCCTGAAAACTCTAAGAAACGCACACGGCATCCG
>Ga0126304_10000546_pt1 | contig 15682 bp, 22 predicted proteins | sample Plot25_FD_92538 | JGI IMG/M metagenome (GOLD analysis project Ga0126304, IMG submission 92538) | Serpentine soil microbial communities from UC McLaughlin Reserve, CA, USA - Plot25 | ecosystem: Environmental > Terrestrial > Soil > Grasslands | place: USA: UC McLaughlin Reserve, Lake County... | reverse complement strand
CGCACCGGGGGCCGAGTCCTTCGTGTTGGTTAGGAGCACCGAAGATCCAAGGAGATTCCTCTCTTTGGGGGCGTGGGAGAGCCAAGAGGCGCAGGAGGCGTGGCGAGGGATGCCCAGGATGCAAGAGTTGTTCGGCCAGTGCCGGGAGCTGTGCGAGGAGTTCGAGTTCAACCCATACACGCTGGCGGCTAGCCTGCGCCGGTAGATGAGGGAGCTTAGGAGTATCCTGACCCTTCTAGGTCCCACTACTCACCTAAATAGGTAGACTCCCCGAAGGCCATTCGCAGACCCTCGCACAAATCGATCTCAGACCGTGCTGAAAGCCTGCTGTCCGAGTATCGGCGGCGACGAACCGACCACAGGGTCTATAGTTGCGCCGCAAAACGATGCGTAGGACTGGATGCAGGCCCGCAGGGAGGATGGGGAGGTTTGACGGGCTGCGCGAGGAAGAACGCCGTGATCCAAAGGGCGGGATGATCGAACGGAGGCTATTCGTTAAGGAGCGGCTCTACTATGAGATCGCCGACTGGTGGGCGGTCATCTCGTCGCCTTCGGAGTATGCCGAGGAGGCGGCGCTCTACGTTGAGATGATCCACGCTTGGGCGCGTCGCCCCGTGCGCGAGGTATTGGAGCTCGGCAGCGGAGGGGGCAACAACGCTTACCACATGAAGCACTCATTCGCCATGACCCTGGTCGAGCCCGCAGACGGGATGCGAGAGCTCAGCCGCAAGCTCAACCCCGGGTGCATCCACCTAAAGGGCGACATGCGCTCCGTACGCCTGGGACGTACCTTCGACGCGGTGTTCGTCCACGACGCGGTGATGTACATGACCACCGAGGATGATTTGCGTGCGGCGCTTGAGACCGTGGCCACTCACCTCGCGCCAGGTGGCGTGGCACTTGTCGCGCCGGACGCGACGACCGAGACCTTCTCGGAGACCACCGAGCACGGTGGCGCTGAGGACGAGAGCGGACGGCAGGCGCGCTACCTGGAGTGGAAGCTGCCGCCCGAGCCCGGCCAGGCTACCTACACCGTGCATTACGCGTTTTTGCTGCGCGAGCCCGACGGAAACGTGCGCGTCGTCCACGACCTCCACCTGGAGGGCCTGTTCCAGCGTGCGACCTGGCTACGTTTGTTCGACGAGGTGGGGCTAGCCGCGACGCTCGTGTCGCGGACCATCGAGGGCGAAGAGTACGACTCGTTCGTCGCGGTGCGCTCCGCGACGTAGGCCGGCAGACGGCGCGCTGGTTCGGCTATGTGGCGCTCGGGATTTCGGCCTGGGATCCTCTCGAGATGGCCACAGCTACGTCTTCCGTATGCTGATCTGTGGACTCTCGGGCTGCAGGTTGGTCAATCCTTGCCAGAGAGATGACCATCTCTGCTCATGTAACTATCGCCTGGCTCCCATAAAGTCCTGATTAGGAACAGCAAAGTAAGAGCAGAGTCGCTTCTGGGTCTCTTGGGGATTCGAAGGCGGCAGGTGGTACGCACGCTCGACGGAGACGACGATATGTCAGGACAAGGACGGTAGATATGAACGACATCATCGCCGAGGATGCTCTAAAGACCCTGGAAGAGAGGTTCAGGAGCCGCTTCGTGCAGCACACCGTCGGTGAGGCGGCAACAGGTGCCAAAGGCATCGACGCTTCGGTGTTTCCACAGAGCGTCGAGGAGGTCGAGTCACTGACCAGGCTTGCCGCCCGCTACTCCATACCGCTCGTGGCCAGGGGTGCAGGCACCGCCATCTACCCTGGGGAGCAACCGCGAGGGCTCACGGTGCGTTTCGATGCGATGCGCCAGATGCGGATCCCAACGGGAGAGGAAAACCGGGTCGAGGTCGAGCCGGGGGTGACCTGGTGGACCCTCGAGGACCGGCTGCGCGAGAGGGGAATGGGACCAAGAGTTTATCCCACAAGCGCACCAAGATCCACAGTAGGCGGCTGGCTGGCCGAAAACGGGATCGGAGTAGGCTCCTACGAGTATGGTTGGTTGCTTCAGAACGTCCTCTCGGTCGAAGCCGTTGTAGGTGGCGAACGGAGCATCATCGAAGGCGGCGAAGCCTTGAGACACTTCGTCGGGTCCAGAGGTAGCATGGGGCTAATCGTAAGAGCATGGCTCACGACGAGGCGTGCGACCGGTGCCGGTAGCGGCTCTCTTCCGAGATGCGGGGGATCTTGGGAAGGCCGTCATGGACCTTGATAGAGGTGGTGTGCCGCTGTGGCACCTCGGCCTTCTGAACGCGGCCATGGCCAGGGCCAGGCGTTTCGAGATAGGACCGGTGCTCTTCGGGGCTTACCCCAAAGAGAGGGCACCCTGGGTCGAGGGTGCCTTGCAGAGTGTGGTCGAGTCCCATCGGGGGGAGATGCTACCCCGAAGTGAGGCTCAGCGCGTCTGGGAGCAGAGGTTCTTCCCGGCGAGCCACTTGGGACCAACCCCGAGGCCGGGCCGGGCTCTGGTTCGAGGTGATCGTCTGGCACAGACGCTACTCGAGATCGAGAAAAAGCGTGCGGGGGTGGCCATCCAGGGGAGCGTGTCCCGGTGGGGAGAGGTGTCGCTCCTGGCTTTCGACCCGGCAGAGGGGAGCACGGGCGTCGTGGATCTCTCTAGCGTTACGGACGCCGAGTTGGTGCAGGTAGCCGGCCGCTCCTGGATACTCCGGCAGAGGTGAGCGGATGGCATTGGAGGTCCACCAGTAGCCGTGGGAGGGCATGACCGAGAGAAAGAGGAGGTAAACGTTCCATGTTCGTAGACTACCTGACCGTGATGATGGTGGCTGTGTTAGCAGCGGCAGCACTTACGATCGCCTACGGGCTGATGTTTGTCGAGGCTCCGCTCGCAGACCAGAAGCCGTGGGGATGGGCGTTCGGGATCGTGGGGCTCTTGCTCGGGGCAACGGGATTGCATATGGTGCTGGCCGCTCCCCGGTGCCTACAACATCGTGATGGGCGAGCCTGCCTTGTACTTCGGGTTGGTGCTCCTGGGCACGGCATTCGCCATAAGGGCTGGGGAGAATCTGATGCCGCTCGCGGTGCTCGCCCTCTTCGGGGGCGTTGCGAACATCTTCTTGAGCATCGCCATGTTGGTACACGGTCTCACACGCAACCCTCCGCTCTGGGCCCTCGCCTACGCAGTTATCGGCTTGGCTGCGATACTCTCACCCCTGGTCGTACACAGGGTGAGGGGGTTGCGCTGGGCGCCGATGGTGGCGGGCGGGCTACTGGCCATTGGGGCTCTGATCTTCGCCCTGGGTGGCTACGGCGCATATCTGGAGCATACGTCTACCGATGCAGGCTTCGGCAAGTGGGTGCCTCCGGTAATGAGACAGGGTCAATAAGATACCGATGGCCCTGGATCTCCTCGTCCTGTGGGCCGCCATAACCAACTGGCTCCAGCCAACCGATTGATGACGGCAGCTCTCACCACCTGGCTATCCGGGAGGCATCAGAAGGTGGGATCCGACCTGTACGGCAGCCGGCGGTGGTGTGGACAAAGCTGCGGATCGATGCGAAGGAGGTACGAACATGGGGATCAACAAAATCCGCGGCACGCTTCTTAAAGCTGACGCCGAAAGCGTGGGCTCCCACTGGGAGGATCTCTACAGGCTCGGGGGAGTGGCGGCCCTGATCACCGTTCTGGTGGCGCTGCTGGATATCATCCTCTCCTTCCTGCCGGGAGAGAGGGACGTAGAACCGGGCAAGCTGAGCGCAACGGAGTGGTTCTCGCGCTTTGAGGACAACAGGTTCCTCGCGCTCCGCGACCTCGGACTCTGGAACATCATCAACACGGTTCTGGCGGTCCCCGTGTACCTGGCTCTCTACGGGGCACACCGGCGAGCAAGCCCGGCGCTCGCCGCCCTCGCAGCGATCCTGTCCTTCATCGGTGCGGCCGTGTACACGGCGAACAACAAGGCCCTTCCGATGCTCACGCTGAGCGACCGATACGCCGCCGCAAGCACGGATGCCGAGAGAGCCCGGCTGGCCGCCACGGGGCAGGCGATGCTGACCCAGGGCGAGGACTTCACGCCTGGCTCGTTTATGGGGTTCTTCTTGACCGAAGTCGCCGGCATCGTCATCGGCTTAACGATGCTTCGTAGCAGGCTCTTCGGTCGCTTGATCGCCTGGGCGGGGATAGCGGGGTCGAGCCTTCTGTTGGTTTTCACCGTCTGGGTAACCTTCGTGCCGGCGGCATTTCGTCGGGCGATGGTGCTCGCCATGGGCGGCGGGATCCTGAGCATGGCTTGGAACATCCTGACCGCCCGCAGGCTCTTCCAGCTCAGTCGAAGCGACCGGCATGCGAATCGGTAGGAGCAAATCGATGCCAACATCTAACGACAATCAGCCATCGACATAGGGAGGATAGAGACACCATGTGGTGGGCAGATTTATTGTGGGGGTTCTGGAACGGTCTTACGGCCTGGATCGTCCTTATCGTTCACGTGTTCGGCGGCTGGGAGCAGTTCCCTTTCTACAACGCCGCAAGGAGCGGGAACTGGTACGACTTCGGGTTTCTTCTCGGCGCCGGCTCTCCTCTGCTGGGCACCTTGAGCGGGAGGGGCCGAAGGGCCCAATAACTTACGCGGGGCAGCCTCTATATGGGAGGAGAGAATTGTAGCTGCCTTCAAGTTGGTCGAGCCTGATCAGGCAAATGGTTAACTTTGATCACGAAGGCACAAATCTCGCTTGGGATACTGGGATCAAAGAGCAACGGGAAGGAGGTGTACAGGCCATGAGTGACGGCTCGAAGATCCTACTAGGGGCCCTGGGCAGGGCGATTTTCATCCTGCTGCTCATCTCAGTCCTCGGCGGAGGCGGCATGATGGGCGGCATGGGATCGATGATGAGCGGTGGCACGATGGGAGGTAGCCTCTTCGGCATTCTGTTTGCGCTGTTGTTCTGGGTGCTGGTCATAGCGTCGATCGTAGGGCTGGTGGTCTGGATCGTTAACCAAACCCAGCAGCGCCGTTAGTCTGCGGAAACTGAGATTGGGGTTCACCCGCAAAGGTGCCTCCTGCTAGAGTAGCCCGAAGAGATCAACGCTATCATCGAAGCGTTTCTGAGGCGCTTGCGCCAGCAGCCTCCAGCGGGTCATCACAGTCTATTTAGCCATACACCAACTCGCAACCAGTCCACCTTTATATAGCAACCTCACCATACGCTCCTATCTGGGGAGCACATGACACAGATTGATCATTCGCGATTGCCAAAATTCGTCGTTGTTCTCGTTGTTCGTTAATGCTATGTAGATACTGAAGCGAGCGAGGACTGTGGTAGAACCGGCCGTGCCGCCGGCACGTATAAACCCATAGCCCTAAGAATGACGCGACTGTTCGCGCCATGTGAAAGGAGATGGTCTTCGTGGGCTTCAGAGGCGCTCTCTTCGGTTGCGTGTACGTGATCCTGTTAGGAGTCCTTGCCGGTTGTGGAGGGGGTGCAGGCAATCCGTCCGCAAGCTCCCAGGGATCCAACGCCGCCGCGGGCCCGGTCGTCAAGACCATCGAGGTGAAGGAGACCGAATACAAGTTGACCCCGGACGAGATCAGCCTGAACAAAGCTGGAACCTACGTGTTCGAGGCCAGGAACTCCGGCAGCACTACCCACGCCCTCGAGATCGAGGGCAAGGGTGTCGAAGAAGAGACCAAAGACCTGGGCGCCGGCCAGAGCGCCAAGTTGAAAGTTGCCCTCAAGAGCGGCAAGTACGAGATCTACTGTCCTGTGGACGGGCACAGGGAACAAGGCATGGAGGGCACTGTGACGGTCAAAGGGAGTTCCGGCGGCGGCTCGGGGGGCTACTGATACCCTCCGGCCACGCACCCGGTGCCTTAAACGGCGCCAGCAGACGGGCCGCGGAGCTAATTAATGATCTCGTGGAGGCGAGGGCGCTTCGACTTTCAGTCGCCCCATGATCAGCGCAAGATGCGGGACCAGGAGCCCGAGGAGAAGCATGAGAGCCAACACGGTCACCCCGGCGCAGGCCCTGAGACTGTCTAACAAATCGACCCGACTCCAACAAAAAGCGTTACCCAAGTGGAAGGTAAGCGTAGCTTCATCTAACGCGGGGAGGGGCGAAGGACGGCATCTCCTGCTTGGGGCGCGGGGACAGGGTGGCCGGTCCGAAAACGACCACCACGGCGATCGCCAGGATCATAACCATGACGCTCATCGCCGAGAGGATCTCTACGGAGACAACCATCGCGACCTGGTTGACGAGGTTCCAGGTGGTGTGCCAGGCGGCGACCATGAGGATGCTGCCTCCTGTGGCGTTGTACAGGCAGGTCAGCCATATCGCTCCGGCTAGCAAACCCATAAAGAAGGCGATTACCTGCACCGCCCCGAACTCGAAGCGGTAGAAGAAGAACGGAGTGTGCCACAGGGCCCAGAATACCGTAAGGATCAGGGTGGCCGCGAGGGCGCTACGGCCGCTCTGTAGCCACAGTAGGGCGAAACCACGCCACCCCGCCTCCTCCCCGATGCCGTAGAGCAGGCCTGCCAAGAAGGAGAAGCCGAGAAGGTCCTCGAAGCCCAAACGGCCGAAGTCCGGCTAGGGACCGCCAAGTAGGCGGACGATGAGCGCCGAGAGCGCGAAGAGCTGGCTGCCTCCAAGCCGCGAGGTTGGAGGATTACAGCCTGGAGCGTTGGGGCGTCCGCCGTCATCGTGGCATCTGCGTCGATCGTGTTGCCGGAGCTTCCCGTAGCGCTGGGCCAGGCTGGGGGAGCGGTGTCTGTCGCCTGGGGTGTTCTGTTTATCGCGGTCGCAGAGTGGGAGGCCCACAATGCCTCAGAGCCACCCGGTCCACAAACGCGAGGGCCCTCATGAGCGAGGCTCGCCGACGCCGCGAGGGAGCAGTCCCGATCTCGTAACTGGCCTCGCTACGCGCACCACCGCCGGCATCGAGCTCATCGAGAAACTCTCCGGCATAAGAGCGCTGAATGTCCTGGACCAGAGTTCGCTTCCGCAGTTGAGGGCTATCCTGAAAGGTACGTTGAATCTCTAAACTCTCCGCGTCCTTCTCCAGATCCTCGGTCTACGTATGATCTAACTTGCCCAGACGAATAGACAGTCTTGCCCAGGACAACTCCTGTATTCGTTGCTAGGGTCCTGTTGAGAGGGAAGAAGGATACGTTGTCCGCGATGGGTGAGGGAGGAAAAGGACCCGTCCACCCCAAACCGAACCTGCGTAAGGAGATGAGTGTGTCAGACCTAAGGTCCAAGAGACGGGAGCGCAGATACCCGCGCAGGACTTGGCCCCAGGCCCTGGTTCTCCTCGTGTCCGTGGTTGCGGCATTAGTGCTAGCCCTCTACCAGTTCACGGTGCCCGCGGTCGTACCGGCGGGCGCCCCTGCCACCGAGTTCTCCGCCCAGAGGGCGATGTAGGATCTCGAGGTCATCGCTGACGACAGCTCTTTGTACTTCTTCTCTCGCCGCCTGGCGGCGCAGAAGATGATGTTCAACCTCATCTTCCGGGACTCCTACGTCGACCAGAAGGGGTTCGTACCCGATCCGGCATCGCCCATCGACTGGCTTCGCCCCGCCCACCCCAGGACCCGCTGGGCGTTGGTCGCCCGCCACCTCGACTATAGCCCCCATCTCAGAGTGGTTCGCGCCCCGACGCTTGTCCTGGTGGGCCGACACGATCCCCAGATGCCTCCCTCTTGCTCAGAAGAACTCGCCGAGGGCATCCCCGACGCCCGGCTCGTGGTCTTCGAGAAGAGTGGCCACTACCCCTTTACCGAATAGCCGAAGGAGTTCTGGGCGGCGGTTCACAACGTCTTCGGAGCCCCGTAGCCACCCTACAGTGCCGGGGATATCGACGAGTCGGCCCCGAGATGGTTCCGGCTGCGTTTGGCCTACTTTAGCTAGCAAGATGGCCCATGTTGCTCAGGCCGGAATGGCGCATGTACGATACGTTCACCTAACGGAAGGAACAAGGACCCCTCGAAAGGAGTGTGATGGTGGCGAACAAACGGTGGAGCGAACTCAGCAGCGGCAAGCGAACGGGCATCGTGCTATCTGGGGCGGTCCAGGTTGCCCTGTTGATCGTCGCTCTGGTGGACATACGGCGGCGGCCGCAAGAGGAGATCAGGGGCGACAAGCGGCTATGGACGGTGGCGGCCTTCGTCAACTTCGTTGGCCCCGTCTCCTACTTCCTGTTCGGCCGGAGGCGATGAAGGAGCGTCCTACGGGAGGGCCACCTGACTGCCGACTTCTAGCTCCTGTGCACCGGAGCTCGTAGAAGAGGTGATACCGAGTCCTTTTGAAGGGAGTACGTTCTTGGGCTCTGCGGGCGAGCACACATAGGAAGCCCTCCCCTACGTCATTCGCGCGAAAGCGGGAAGAGACCAACGCCTGGCCCAGGACCGTGCTATCTTCTGCATGGGCTACGCGCCGAGCCTTGGCCCATGCCGAGGCGGCCCGTCGAAGAGATCTCTTCGGGAGGACTAGAGTGATTTCTCCAATTCGGCATCTGTTCCGGTCGCGCTCGAGGATCTCGGAGCGTATCGTAGGCGAGCCCTTAGAGATCGGAGCACGGACGATCCGGCCCGTCGTTCGGGTGAGCGGTTGGCGCGGTGTTGGCAGGAGAGGTTGAGGGGCTCTCGAGAGCCGCGAAGGAGTCGGTCTTGTGTGCCCGCGCAGAAACGACGGATAAAGGAGGCCCATACATATGGACTGCAAACAGAGACTCGAGGACTACCTCCGTGAGAACGCAGTACCCTACGAGAGCCAGCATCACGCCAGGGCCATAACGGCCCAGGAGGTGGCCGCAACAGAACACGTTCCAGGCAGGATGTTCGCCAAGACGGTGATGGTCACGGCCGACACAGGGGAGGCGGTCATGCTGATACTGCCGGCTCCCTACCACGTCAACCCCGAGAAAGCCGCCGAGGCTTTGGGTACAAGGGAGGTGCTCCTCGCCGAGGAGGGACGCTTTGCAGAGGTCTTCTTCGACTGCGAGGTTGGGGCGATGCCGCCGTTTGGAAACCTCTACGATGTCCCCGTGTACGTGGACAAGACTTTAGCTGAGGATGAGACGATAGTATTCAGGGCTGGCACCCACACCGACACCATGAGCGTTAGCTACGCCGACTTCGGGCGGCTGGTCGAACCTACCCTCGCTGAGTTCGCCGACGCCCCGAGTGGATAGACCGACTCAAAGCATCGGTCCCTTCCGTCCCCAGGCGAGACTGTGGCGCGCGTTGTTAGCAAGCTTGATCCTTCTAGTGGTCAGTTCAGGAGTTCTAGGATGAAAGAGTCGGCAAGAGAAGGACTGTTGGTCGATGGGGCGGGAGCCCCGCTCGCCGAGGAGGACTCCGGCAGTGTCGAGCTGTCCGACGGTTCCCAAGTCGCCTACCGGGCAATAGCGCCGAACAACGCTGCGGCCCTCCAGCGCTTCCATCACCGTCTGAGCGAGCGTTCGATCTACCTGCGCTTCTTCTCCGCCAAGCCAGATCTGAGCGATAGGGAGGCAGGTTACTTCACGAACGTCGATAGGATAAACCGCTTTGCCCTGGTCGCGCTCGATCCCGAGCGCCCCGAAGAGATCATCGCCGTTGTGAGCTTCGATCGCGAGGGGACCACCGAGCGGGCAGAATATGCGGCAGAGGTGGAGGACAGGTGGCAGGGAAGGGGGCTTGGCCTGGAGTTGACCAGACGCCTGATCGACGCAGCCCTAAAGCGGGATGTCGGGGTCTTCACCGCCGTGGTGTTGCCCGAGAACAGGAGGATGCTCCATTTGCTCAGGGACCTTGGGCTCCCCGAGAGGTTGCGCTACGAGGATGGCGTCGAGTACGTGGAGATGGAGTTGGCAGGGCGTGGTGGAGAGGAGAGCTAGCTTGTTTCCTACCAGGATACTTCTGGCTACTGACGGCTCCGAGGACGCCCGACGCGCGGTCAAGACCGCAATAGCTCTCTCCACGAAGCTGAACTCAGAATTGCACTTCCGTCGCGGTCACAACAGCCTCTCTTAGAGGGTCTGCCCATGGCTCCTGCTCCTGAGTGCTTTCCGGGCAAACGATCTCCCCGGAGGCCCTTACCGGCGCACCACCAGGACGGGACAGGGAGACTGGTGGACCACCGAATCGGAGACACTGCCCATCAAGGCCCTCTTCAAGGGCCCAAGACCGCGACTTCCCATGATTATCGGGCCGGCACCAAGCTTACCCGCCAGGCTCACGACCTCCGTATCAGGATGCCCAACTCTGGCGTGGGGCCTCCGCGATCTTACCCCCGTCCTCCCTTATCCTCTGCACCTGTTCGTCGAGTTTACTCCTGGCGTCGTCCTGTGCGCCTTCGTTGATCGAGGTCGGCAGGTCGGGGTCAAGACTCTCCCAGGCGGCAAACTCATAGGCGTAGGGTACGGGCTCCGCGTAGACGACGTGCAGCTCCGAATCGGTGCTGTTGGAGATCCCTATGGCAGTGGAGGCGGCCAGATTCGCCTCCTCTGATCAATCGGTCGCAAGAAGGACCTTGGTCGGAAAGGTTAGCGGTTCTCCGCGAACAACCATAACCGGGCAGTGGGCGTGCCTCACCACAGAGTCCGATGCGCTGCCAGTGAGCGTTCGCCTCATTGCCCCGACGCCCCTGCTGCCCACCACGATCAGGCCTGCCCCGATCTCTTCTGCCTTATCTACGATCTCGGCGTCCGCACGGCCCAACCCCAGGTGAGAGCCTCCCACCGCCGCGTCCGAGGTCTCCATCTTGGAGACAAGGTCGTTCAGCCTCGTCCTCGCCCTCTCCTCTAGCCGTCGGCGAAACTCCGGCTCGAAGCTCGCGAGATCATTGGTGTAGAGGGGCAGGACTAGAACGTGGAGTACATGCATTTCGGAACCGCTCTTCTGCGCCAGGCTGAGCGCCGCTTGGGTGGCCCGTTCGGCCTCCTTGGAGCCATCCGTTGCCAACAAGATCCTGGTCGGGAAGATGCTCATGTTCTGCTACCTCATCGCTCGCTTGGCTTTCCCCCTAAACCTAATGATGCCACCGAAAGGACCCTCGCTTCCACACTCGGTAGATTTCATCGAACCTCACTTTCGCCGAGGATGCGCCGTACATTCCTCAGGTACATGAGCCCCGCTACAATGGAGAGCCCGAACCCGGCGTAGAACACGATCTCTCCCACCACCGTCCCAGGTCTTAGCACCAGGAGCGCGATCGCCCCCATTAGCAAGGCCGTCGCCGCCTTCCCTACCCGATTGACCCGAATCTTCTCTCCCACCACGACGGTCCCGACGAGCGCCAACAAGTCGCGCCCGACGAGTATGGCGACCGCCCAAGCAGGCAAGAGTCCCCGCACGGCAAGCACCACCGCAACGCTGGAGAGCATGAGCCGGTCCGCCACCGGGTCAAGGATCTGACCTAGCCGAGTCGGCCCGGCCCGTCGCGCTAGCTTGCCGTCTAGGAAATCCGTTAGGGCCGCGAGCACGAAGAGAGCGGCCGCCAACCCATCCGCCCGGGCAAGCAGCAACACAACCACGATTGGCACCATGAAGAGCCGCGCCAGGGAGAGGGCGTTGGGCACCGTGAGAATGCGGCCTTCGAGCCGTCTTAGTTCGTTGGGCTCTCTCATCGTTTCACGGCTACTCTTAACCCTGATCCTAACACTCTACAGAGATCATACCGGTCCCGCAGCGTGTTCTCCACGTGACGTAGGTACGACGTGGGTATGTCCTCAACATGCCTTGTACGACCCGACTCAGTAGCGGCCCCAGTGATGTGCCACCTAGCCGCGGAGGATCGGCGGGTTCGAGGTGAGATATTTGGCCCCTTGTCTCATGATCGGGGGTTCAGACACGCTAATCCCACTTCTGAGGGCCCGGCGCAGGAGATTTCCCGCAAACTCGGCTCCGAAGTAATGAATTCGTGAGTCATAGTAGAATGCAGCCGAATTAAGTTCTTGACAAGGAGGAGAACCGATGCCCGAGGACGAACCAGATGCAATGGGCCTTGGCGTCCCTCCACAGCCCGTGGCCTACTTGGGGCCTCTGCTCTTAGGCTTGCTACTCAACAGGAAGATCCCCATTCCCTTCTTACCACGTGGGCTGAGGCGTATCGTCGGGTTGCCGCTCTTTAGCGGCGGGGTGCTACTCGGAGGCTGGACCTGTCGGACGATGAGGCGTGCCGACACGCCGATTACCGGAGAACCTTTCGTGGCCGGGAAGCCGACAACGACCCTGATCACGACCGGGCCATTCCGCTACAGCCGCAACCCAGGATACTTGGGAGCGACGATGACTTATGCAGCAATCGCAAGCCTCGCGAATGCGCTCTGGGCCATCCTTTTTCTGCCGGTAACGCTGCTCATGCTGTGACACACCGCGATAGAGCGCGAGGAACGCTATCTGAAGGGCGAGTTCGGCGAGGAATATCTACGCTATAAAGCACGGGTTCGCCGCTGGATCTGACTATTGATCCGGTGTGCAAATTCATTGGATTAGCAGCTCTGAAAGACGTAGCGGCGGGAGACCTCGCTGCTGGCAAGGATGAACGCAGCAGGTGTGGGTTCGAGCTGGACGTTTCGATCCTCGGAAGATGCGCCAAGTTTATCCACGTGGCATCATACCCTCGGGTGCGAGGGATGAGAACCCTCCGTAGGCAAGGAAGGAGCGTGTGGGTGACGGATAGAGATCCTGGTCGGCAGCAAGAAGGGCGCGGTACCGAGCCTCCCGATCCCAGAGAACACGTGCGCGAGATGGAGGGTCACCTGCGCGAGATGGGGGAGTACCTCAGGCGCATGGGCGAGCGGCTGCGTCAGCTTGACGAGCAGCTAACCCACCTGGAGGCGCAAGACGACAGGGCGGTAGACAGCGCAAAGGGATGGCCTACCGGAGGATAGCGTTGGTGGGATTTTCGCTTGCGCGGGAATGACGTAGTGGAGGGCCTACGTGCGCCCGTAGCTCCAACGCGCTCCGTTCAAGCGGACTCGGTATTGACCCTCTGCGAAACGCGCCATCAGCGTTCAGCCAGAACCAATGGCTGAACGCTGAAAGCTGATGGCTAATAGCTTGTAAAGGGGGCTCAAGGCCCCCTTTGCAAACCCACCGACTCTACCATGTGCCCATATAGGGCTTGAACGATGCGGTCTTCGGGCTGGTCGCCTTCGCCCTGCTGCTCCAATTCACGCGGGTCCAACGGCTTGCCGAAGACGACCGTGATCTTCTTGGACCGTGGCAAGGCCTTCCCCGGCGGCAAAGCCTCCTTGGTACCACTTATCGAGACGGGTACCACCGGCACCCGGTAGCGGTTCAGGAGCATCCCGATGCCGGGCCTGAATGGTAGCAGTTTACCGGTGTGCGAGCGGCGCCCTTCAGGGAACCACACCAGACTACCTTGGTGCTTTAGCACGACAGCCCCGAATGCGATGCTAGAAAAGATCGCCCCGTGGGCATCGATCGGCACAGCGTGCGCGAGCCGGCTAATCAGGCGGCGCAACGGGTTGCTGAAGGCGGTGTCCGCCCTGCTGCCCCAATAAGTGCGGCGAAGCTGATGGTAGTCGAGCGCAGCGGCGATCGCGCACGGGTCGAGAGAGCTGGTGTGATTGGAGGCTAGTACAAAGGGCCCCTCTTCCGGAAGGTGCTCCATGCCCTCTACACGGAGGTGAAAGGCCTTCTGAGCGACCGTCCGGTTGAGGGCATACATCCCCCTCGCCAGCGCCGACTCGATCGGTCCCAGCGGCCCTAGCCGCCGCTTCTGCTCGTCGCCCAAGATCTGTTCTGGAAACTCGAGCAACAAGGCCTGAGACACGGCTCCTGCAGGTGCTTCTGCCTGCTGACCCACCTCGCGCAAGAGGTCGCGGACTGTATAGATGCGGCCGATCGCCTCCTCGCTTAGCTCCACGCCTGCGCTCTGTGAGATCTCGAGCGTCAGGTCCACCCATCCGAGCGAATCGATGCCGAGGTCGAGCTGCGGGCTCGTATCCGGTGTCAGGTGCCGATCGGGGTATCTGTCGGCGAGCAAATCCCAGACCCGTCTTGCCGCCAGGGTCTCGAGCAGGGCGCGGTCGTCCTCCGACATCTTGTCCAGAAGGACAGGGCCGGTCGCCTCGCCGGCGCCTTCTGCACCCCTTTTCGCCACATCGAAACGCTCCTCAAGGAGGTGTCGGCGGATCTTGCCCAGCTGTGTGCGCTCAAGGGGTAGGTGCGTAATAGCGTACTCAGAGATCCGCTGGTAGGAAGGCAACTGATCCGATACCCCCTCAACCGCCTGGCGGACAGAGCGATCTATCTCGGCTGAGCGCCGACGGATCTCATCCAGATCCGGCATGATTACCGCGACGAGCCGGCCGTCCCTTTGCAGCACACCGATCTCGCGGATGACAGGGTCCTCTAGGTACGCTTCTTCGACCTCCTCGGGCTGTATGTTCTTGCCTCCTTCGGTGACGATCAGAGTGGATACACGGCCCGTGACGTAGAGGTAGCCGTCTTCGTCGAAGTGGCCCAGATCTCTGGTGCGAAACCATCCGTCTTTGGTGAAGACTTCCTTGGTCTCTGTAGGCAGGTTGAGGTAGCCAGAGAAGACGCCAGGTCCGCGCGCCAGTATCTCCCCTTCTTGGTAGGGTTCGCTCGTCAGGGGCCTCTCGCTTCGCCACACCGTTTCCTCCCCAGGCATAGCGGAAGGATCGAGGCGAACGTCAATGCCTGGCATGGGTATGCCTACGCTGCCGAGCTTCTTCCCATCGGCTCGTTTTAGCGCAAGGAGGGGTGATGTCTCCGTCAGACCGTATCCGATGACTACCCGCCAGCCCATGCCCTCGAGCTTGTGGGCCAGATCTGGGTCGAGCGGCGCTCCTCCTGAGGCCAGAACTCTAAGCCCCGGCCCGAGCCTCTCCCTTAGCGGGCGCATAAGGAGCTTGCCAGCATCAAGGCCACTCTTGCGACGTACCCAACTGCTCAAGGCAGCGCTTATCCCGAAGAACCCCCCAGCCATCTTACCGCCGGATCTGGCCCTATCTTCTATCCCTGAATAGAGCGCGCTGTAAAGGCGCGGCACGCCCACGATCACCGTGACCTCCCCCTCTTTTAGGGCGCGCACAAGCTGCGGTCCGGTAAGGGAGTGGGGCAACACGATCGTTAGCCCTAGCGTGAGCGGCGCAAGCATCCCCATGACGAAAGGATAGACGTGATGAAGCGGCAAGGGCACAAGCATGCGGTCGTCCTCTGTTACCACATCGGCCTTTAGGATCGCCTCGATCTGGAATGCGAAGTTGGCATGGCTCAAGGGCACACCTTTGGGGGCGCCTGTTGTCCCTGAGGTGTAGAACAGCGCCGCTGGTTGGTCAGGCTCTGGGCTGACAAGCTGTGCATCAGAGTCTCCGCTTGCCAGCAGGTGTCGCCAGCTTAGAGGGTCCTCTAAACCCACATCGAGCAGGATGGGCTTGGGTCTTACCATCACATCCAGACGCTCGAGCCTCCCTAGCTGCTCAGAGGTGGTGAAGACGAACCGGGCACCACTGTGCTCCAGAACGCGACTTAGCACCTCGTCGGCGAGCTGCACATCAACTGGCGTAGCCACAGCCCCTGCCCCGACTATGGCCAGGCACGCCACCATCCACTCGGGCCGAGCGGGTGCCAACAGCATCACATGATCGCCACGGCCAACACCGGCCTTGGTGAGTCCGTGGGCCAGTCCTCGTGCACTTTCGGCCAGCTCGGCATAAGACCAGGACTCATAACCTTCCTCTTGCAGCGCCAGCAT
>Ga0126304_10000545_pt1 | contig 15683 bp, 15 predicted proteins | sample Plot25_FD_92538 | JGI IMG/M metagenome (GOLD analysis project Ga0126304, IMG submission 92538) | Serpentine soil microbial communities from UC McLaughlin Reserve, CA, USA - Plot25 | ecosystem: Environmental > Terrestrial > Soil > Grasslands | place: USA: UC McLaughlin Reserve, Lake County... | reverse complement strand
GGATGGGAATTGGATAACGGGTTCACACAAAGGAGATTTTTCTACAAGAGAATTGACAGGCACTATTGAGGGTGATAGCGTAAAGCTAAAGAGCGTGGATCGCCATCCGGCGGATTCGATCACCTTCATTTTTTCCGGGGCAGTTTCGGGTGATTCCATTGCAGGTTCTATTTATATGGGTGAATACCGGACGGCCAGGTTTACGGCTAGGCGCACCAGTTATAAACGTAAAAGAGAAAAAATTACAGTTCCCAGTGGACCACCATTGGCAACTTAAAATGGTCGACGATAAAAACTCGAATACATCGAAGATATGGGATACTTATACGAGAGTTGTCTGCCACGAATTGAGCAAAAAAATTTCATTCAACATTCAACACCTGCCTGCTGCGCCTTCGCGTAGCCCGCTTCGGCGGAGCAAGGCCTGCCGGCAGGCTCAACACTCAACATAACTCTCTGCCATGTTGCATCAAGATAAAATGTTACCAGGGTTTTTAAAAAAGCCAATTGCTGCTACACAAATGATTCTTTGTTTTTTGTTTGTAACAAACATCTTGCATGCACAGCAGATAGATCTCTTATTAAAAGGAGGGCATGTAATTGATCCTAAAAATAAGATTGATGCGCCAATGGACGTGGCTGTTACTGACGGCAAGATATTCCAGGTTGCAAAAGATATACCGGTGAAGAATGCCAAAAAAGTTATTGATGTTCACGGACTTTATGTTACTCCCGGCATTATTGATATGCATGTGCATGTTTTCAATGGCTCAGATGTGGAGGGATACATCGCCAATGCCTTGACAAGCGTTCCGCCGGATGGCTTTACTTTCAGGGCGGGTGTTACCACCGTAGTCGATGCAGGCTCTTCCGGGTGGAGGAATTTTCGTCTGTTCAAAAAACAAACTATCGACCGATCACAGACAAGAGTACTTGCCTTATTAAACATTGTCGGAAATGGCATGGTGAGCCGCTTTGAAGAACAGGACGTAAATGATATGAACCCGGAGCAGACTGCTAATATGATTAAGAGATTGTTTCCAGATATTATTGTTGGTATTAAAGCCGCGCATTTCTGGGGCGATTTTACGCAGGTAGATCGCGCCGTGCAAGCTGGCAAAATCGCTAATGTTCCGGTGATGGTTGATTTTGGTGAACATCAGCCCCCAAATTCCATAGAGGCATTGTTTATGCAACATCTCAGGCCGGGAGATATTTTTACGCACACGTTCTCCTTTGGACCGGCGGTGAGAGAAACGGTTGTTGATGACAATGGGAAGGTTAAGCCGTTTATTTTCGAGGCTCAAAAGAGAGGAATTATTTTTGATGTGGGGCATGGCGGTGGGGCTTTCTCGTGGCGGCAGGCAGTACCTTCCATGCAGCAGGGCTTCAGGCCGAATGTGATCAGCACGGACCTCCATGCTGAAAGTATGAATGGTGGCATGAAAGATATGAGTAATCTGATGTCCAAGTTCCTGAATATAGGTATGTCGCTGCAGGACGTTATTCTGCGTTCCACCTGGAATCCTGCAATTGTTATAAAAAGAACGGATGTTGGGCATTTAAGTGTCGGCACCGAAGCAGATATTGCAGTGTTTAATTTGCGAAAAGGAGATTTTGGATTCCTGGATATACGAAAGACAAAACTCAGAGGCACCCAGAAATTGGAAGCTGAGTTGACTCTACGCGCTGGGAAGATTGTATGGGATCTGAATGGTATCAGTGCACCTCTGTGGGAGGAAGAATTGGAAAAGAAATAAATGATGCCTTATTTAATATCCATGTCTGTTTTTCGCGGTCGAGTGACTCGCAGTCATCCGATCACTATAGCACTATATTGTCTGCTGCTTTTTTCAAATAGGAGCCAGGCGGTTTGGAAACGTCAGACGCCTGGACCGCAATATGATCTTTTAATTAAGAACGGTCACGTGATTGATCCGAAGAATCACATAAATGCAAAGAAGGACATTGCCGTCGCTGGCGGAAGGATTGTAAAAGTTGATAATGATATTCCTGCCTTGCAATCCAGGAAAACAATTGATGCAAAAGGATTGTACGTTGTACCAGGCTTAATAGACATACACACGCATGTTTTTGTTGGCACTAAGGCTGAGAAATTTGCAGATGGTATTTATAGCGTTTCTCCTGATGACTTTACTTTTAAGTCTGGTGTAACGACGGTTGTGGATGCAGGTACTTCGGGCTGGCGCAATTTTTCTTTATTTAAGGAACAGGTGATTGATAGATCTCAAACACGCGTGCTTGCCTTCCTTAATATTGCCGGTTCGGGAATGAGTGGAAAACCATTGCAGGAAGATATTAATGATATGAATAGTGACTCCGCAGTTGTTGCCATACACAAACATAAAGATATTATTGTTGGTATAAAGATCGGGCACTATGAGGGAAGTGACTGGACGCCGTTCGAAAGAGCATTGGAGGCGGGACGCAAATCAAACACACCCTTGTTCGTAGAATGTCATCTTCCCCAGTTTAGTTTAGAAGACCAGGTAACAAAGATGAGGCCCGGTGATATTCTTACACATTCCTTTGAGCAGGTTGCTGAAAGGATGTCTGTGGTTGATCAGCAGGGAAAGGTTCGTCCTTTTGTCTTAGCCGCACAAAAAAAAGGCGTGTTGTTCGATGTAGGTCATGGTGGTGCAGGATTCTGGTTCAGCCAGGCTGTCCCTGCCTTTAAACAGGGTCTCGTGCCGAATTCTTTTGGAAGTGATCTCCATCGTTTCAGTATGAATGCAGGTATGAAGAGCATGTTGAATATTATGTCTAAATACATGGCTATCGGAATGAGTATTGAAGATGTGATTGCACGTGCTACGTGGAATGCCGCCAAGTCAATTAAACGCGAAGACCTTGGAAACCTAAGTGAAGGTTCGGTTGCCGATATTACCATATTGAGTTTACAAAATGGGAAATTTGGTTTTATTGATGCTGCGGGTAAAAAGCTTGAGGGTAATAGCAAACTCGAAGCAGAACTTACAATACGTGCCGGGAAAATTGTTTGGGATCTGAATGGCATTGCAGCAGAGCCATGGAAGCAATAGGATCGATGGTCGTTGGTCGGTTGATAGATAGCGATGTTTAACGGAAGCAATGCAATTAAATTAACATGTTTAGATTCTCTCTGTTTCTCTCTCTTATCTTTTTATCGCAATGTAGTAGAAAAGATGAACTACCACCAGGTGATCCTGGGAATGGAGGAATTTTTCTACCAGAAAATTTTGTCGCAGTAGTAGTAGTAGACAGTATTGGGCCTGCACGCCATATTGCCGTGAACGATAACGGTGATATCTATGTTAAGTTGCGATATTCCAAAAAGGGAGCAGGAGGAAATGTTGCAATAAGAGATATTAATAACGATGGCAAAGCAGATTCAATTGTGCGATTTGGCGATTATGATAATAACGGCAGTCTTGCTAATGCTATGCGCCTACATAACGGTTACTTATATTTTGCTTCCGAGCTGGTCATTTACCGAAATAAATTAACGCCCGGAGAATTAGTCCCTCAAAGTAAAATGGAAGTAGTGCTTACAGATGATCATAAGCATGGTGCACACTGGCATATTACGAAGCCAATGGCTTTTGATGATAAGGGTAACATGTTTGTTCCATTTGGCGCTCCGTCAAATGCATGCCAGGATCTCATAAGAACTCCCGGGGGAACCCCTGGAGTTGCAGGCCTGGATCCTTGCCCAGAGCTTGAAGATCATGCAGGCATCTGGCAGTTTGATGCAAATAAAATTGGATTAACCCAAAGAGATGGGGGAAAGTTTGCCACTGGTTTAAGAAGTGTTGTGGCTATGGACTGGAATACGGCTGATAAAAAATTATACGTTGTGATGCATGGAAGAGATGATCTTCATATGCTATGGCCCGATAAATTTACTCCATGGCAAAATGCAGTACTGCCCTCAGAAGAATTTTTAAGAGTAAATGGAGGGAGTGATTTCGGATGGCCATACAGTTACTACGACCAGGTCCAGAAGAAGCACGTACTTTCCCCGGAATATGGGGGAGATGGAAAAAAACCTGCAAGAGATAGTTCATTACACCCACCTGTCATGGGTTTTCCCGGTCATTGGGCACCCAATGATTTATTATTCTATGATGGAGACCAGTTCCCGGAACATTATAAGCATGGTGCATTCATTGCATTTCATGGATCCACTAACAGGATACCATATCCGCAGGCTGGTTATTTTGTTTGTTTTGTTCCTTTTGTAAATGGAGAGCCTACTGGTGAATGGGAAGTTTTTGCGGATGGCTTTGCAGGCATCGACCCGATAATAAATGTCAGTGATGCGGCCTACCGGCCCATGGGATTGGCAACAGGACCAGACGGTTCTTTGTATGTGTCTGATTCGAGGAAAGGAAAGATATGGCGGATCATGTATAAAGGCGATAAAAAGAAATTCGGTAAAGCAGAATTAGCGGCAATGGAAAAAAGAAAAACACTTTCAAATATGAGGACACCTGATGAAGTGAAGGATAACCTTTATAAAGACAGGGCTTTACCTGGTGAAAAGGTGTATTCTATTTATTGTGTTTCTTGTCACCAGCGAAACGGTAAAGGTGATGGTAACCGGTTTCCTCCTTTGGATAGCTCTGAATGGGTGATGCGAGATAAAAAAAGATTAATTGACGTAGTATTGAACGGCTTAAACAAACCGATACAAGTGAAAGGCAAGCCGTATAACAATTTGATGCCGCAATTTAGTTTTTTAAGAGATGAGGAATTGGCGCAGGTATTAACTTATATAAGGCAACATTTTAATAATTCAAGTCCGGTTACCCTGGAAGAAGTATCAGAGTTTCGGAAAAATTCTATGAAGAAATGATCATGCAAGATTTTTCTGATTTAATTCCAAAGCATAAATTCACTTCTAGTTAAGGCATAGTTCCGATGAAATCGCCAGTCTACCTTTTACTGTCTATCTTTCTTTCATTCGTTAGTTACCGGACTAGTTTTTCTCAAAACCAGTTTATCAAACCTCGCTATATTGAGATAAGCAAACTCAATCCTGCTTATTTCTCATTTTCAGATGGCTCGCGTTACATCCCGGTTGGAATCAATTTGATTAACCCGAGCTCGCGCACTCACGATAATCCCGATTCAGCATTCGATGAGATTGACGAATGGATGAAGAACCTTTCTCAAAATGGGGGTAATTACATCCGTATTTGGCTCAGTCAATCGTTTTGGGATATCGAAGACAAAGCCGCCGGGAAGTACAGTGACGAGAAAATGAACAGGATTGACCGGTTTATTGAGATGGCCAGGAAATATAAGTTAAGAATCAAAATAACGCTGGAACATTTTCGGAGTGTTACCCTGGAAGAAAATCCTCAAAGGTGGGCAACGAAATTTGTCTATCATACTTCGAATGGAGGTCCACTCGACAGCACCCGGCAATACCTGACCTCTTCCGAAGGGCAACAACTCTTTCTTAACAAGATTGATTTTTATAAAAAACATTATGGCAGTGACACCTTGTTCTTTGGATGGGAATTGTGGAATGAGATGAATGCGATGAAGGGGCCGGAAGACAGTATTTTCTTTGACTGGAATAAAAAGATGCTTCGTGAAGTCAAAAACAGGTTTCCCGCGAACCTGGTAATGCAAAGCCTGGGAAGCTTCGATAATGAGAATGTAAGACCACTATATAAAAAAATGATGCTGCTGAATGGAAATGAAGTTGCGCAAGTGCATCGCTACCTCGACCTGGGAGCAAAAATGGAAGTATGCCGGGCACCGATGGATATCATTTGTTCTTCGGCCGTTGAAGAGTTACTGTCTTACCAAACAGGTAAACCGGTGATCCTGGCTGAGACGGGTGCCGTTGAACCACAGCATGCTGGCCCGAGTAAATATTACCCGCTGGATACAGCCGGCATATTATTACACGACATCCTGTTTGCGCCTTTCTTTTCGGGTTCAGCAGGGCCAGGAATGAGCTGGCATTGGGAATCGTATGTACATAAAAATAATCTCTGGTATCATTTTCAGCGGTTCAATGAAGCTATCAAAGGCATCAACCCGATAGAAGAGAAATTTATGGTTGCCAAAGCAGAGACAAGCGCTGCACGTATCTATTTACTGAAAGGCAAAAAGACAACCTTGCTTTGGCTTCGCGACAAAATGAATAATTGGGAATCGGAATTACAAAAGGGCATAGCGCCAAAAGTGTTACATGGCATTCAACTCAATCTCCAGGAACTCGGTTTAATGGAATCACAGGGGAAAACAGAAGTTTATGATCCATGGAAAAACACGTGGAGAAGGATTGAAAAAGTCGACGCATCCATCATCCTGCCTGATTTTAAGCGATCGATTGTTATTCGCTTACGTTCAAAATAAGATCCTATTACTTGTCATCAATTACCTCGTCTCACTTTTCGCAATAAATGGTCAACGAGCCCGCCTCCATGGCCTATTTATTTCAACAACAAACATCATAACTGCAAGCAACATATGCTCCGCATGTTTTTTATGAGTGGACAATTACTTCCTCAGTTACCGAATTAGAAGCCCATCTCTGCCTGGGACTGTTCTTCTTATAAACAAACATCAGAAGAATCATTACCACAGCCGGGATCAGCCGCTTTAATAAATCATGATAATGGTCTCGAAGTCCACGGTGAAAAAAAAATTTTAGAACGTTTTTTAACGTGCCTCCAGAATTAGAACTGTAATAGCTTACATGACTAATGACAGTTTCTTAACCATTTTAAAAATCGAAAACTTATGAAACAAAATTTGTTGCTATTTTCCATTTTGATGTTCAGCATGATTTCCTGCAAGAAGGAAACGAAGCTACAATCCCCTGAACAAGCGTTGAATCAAATGAAAAATGACGCTGATCTCAAAGATTTGTACACATCTTCAAAGCTATGGGTGTTCATGACTTCCAGCGATGTAGGTCGCAGGCGTTTCGATTCTGCGACTACAATAACCTATCTGATAAACATGAAGTCCAGGGAACAGGACCGGTTATTAGCTTTGGGGAAAAAGGTCAAAGACCGATATTCTTTGGACCGGTATTCTGTGGTGACGGTGCGCAATATGTTGGCTGACGCTTTCAGGCATTATTTAAAAGTAGATAAAGAGGTTGCTAAAGAGGCTGCCAGAGAACAAGCTGAAACTTCCAGATTTGACGAACCGATTAACGAACCGATTCTGCAACCAGTTGACGCTACCATAATTCAACCAACACCAATTGAGGATTATCCACAGGACAGGCTATTTTCACCAAACAAAAAATGCTACGACTGGTTAATTGAAGATGTTAGTGACTGCGATCAGGAAATGGTTATTGAAACAGGGCTTTCGCTCTTAGGATTATTTGCAGGCCCGTTAACGTATTTTATTGCGCAGGGAGCGGCCTTTATTCACCATAGCAGGTGCGTAGACAAAGCGCAGGCAAATTACAAGCGTTGTTTAATATCAGAAAAGCCGGGAGGTATTACGGGAATTGATACCGGTGAGCGTATAGACGACGAGGGAGTTTTTAAAATCTACAATCCTGACAACACCGAGGACTTTGTTATTATATACGGTAGTTACATATACTAAATTTAACGTATGAAAAAAGATAAACTGTTGAAAACAATTCTAACCTGCCTGGTGTTCTTCGGCATCTTTCTCGTACCTGTTCTGTTTGATGGTCTTGCAAAAAAAATTGCTTACGGTATCATCTTCGCTGCCGGAATTACGCTGGGATTCATTATTTTCTCGCGTTCCCGTCGCGAAGTATAAAATTAGACTTAGCCCCATAAAATACCTGTTAGATCAACAGGTATTTTATTTTGGACCTTAATGGATTTGAACCATTGACCTTACCTTATTAGCTGTTTAGTTTAGCCAGGCTCGGCCAATAGTCAGTAATGTTATTCCCGGGAGCCGAAGATTCGACCTGCAATTTTTACCTTAATTAAGTACCAATAAGGAATGAAACGGCGCTCAATTTTCTATCAATAATTGGAAGTATTTTTTTCTTTTGTTTCATTATTTCCCTGAAAATTTGTTGCCAATTGTTGCCCGATTTTGTGAGATGTCTATGCAGCGTAGAAAGTTACATTGTTTATCGGAAAGTAACACCACTACACAACGGCCCATTTTTTCGCGAGAATATGGACCTAAAGACAACGCTTCAACTTTATAAATTTGGGCAGACTCCTTTTTTTTAATTCCCGGTTAATCGCAACCTTGCACTCAAATGAATAAGTATGAAAACATTCTTCCTTGCAATCGTATGTTCCGGTGCTGCCTTTGCGGTTTCTGCCCAAACCTCCGACGCTGAAACAGATGCTATGGTTAATTTACTGGGTGTGCAGAAAAAGGAGGCTGTAGCCAAGCTGGTTCCAGTGACGGGGAAGGACTCCGTTACCTTCTGGAAGATATATGATGAGTATTTGGCAAAAAATAAGGAAGTGGCCAAAGCCCGGATGCAATTATATGAACAAACAGCCCTCTCCTACGGAAATATGACCCCAGGGGCAGCCGACTCTCTGGCCGGCAAATATTTTAAAAACCGCCAGGTTCAGGAGAAAAGCCTGGAGGAATATTACAATAAGATTAAATCGGCCACGAACCCAGTCATTGCCTTTGAGTTTTATCAGGCCGAGGTTTATCTGTTAACCATGGTGCGTGCATCGATAATGCATCAAATCCCCACCTACGGAGAAATACAGGCCAAAAAGAAGAACTAAAGCGATCGCTTATCATAAACAGAAAAGTTACGAAAGTGTTGTCGAATTTCGTTGATGACATTATCCCATAACTTAAACATTCAGAACTTAATTTGATACAGATCTAGCGTTTGATTTGTATTGAAGACGAAAATCTTGTCAAAAGTGGTAATCGCAAATCATTCCTTAAAGATTTTTAAATCGGTAAAAAATCCTTCCGTACCAATATCGACCCACAAGCCAATTGTCCCGGAGGAATTAGCGCCGTGTTTTAGATCATTTACTACTAATGATGGCTGTTTATTGTTATTAATAAAAAGTTTCGCTTGTTTTTCCTTCACTTCAATTTTCATCGTTATCCATTCGTTCAATGCCATGTCCGTGTATGATTCATATTGTTCGGGCGCTTCTTTTCTAAGGCGCTCAAATTTGTAGTCGGGGAAAGAGAAATATTGAATGGAATGATTCCGTCGTACCTGGTTTTCGGCCATTGCATTTGTCGGACGGAGATATATACCCTCAAATTTTGAATTGCTGTCGTTTATCCTAAATGCAATTCCGATAAAGCCTCGTGAAAAGTCCGCCGCATTTTTCAACAGCCTGCTCAGCACCTTTACTTCAATAGTTCCATTTCTGAAATCAACTCCTTTTAATTTAACAAACGTAGGTTCATCAACTTTCTTCACTGCGGAGTCTTTTATAACTTTTACTACCTCTTTGCCCATCAATTTTTCCATTGACATAGATACATTAATGGTCTCAAGTTTATTTTTGTCAAACTTGATTGTCTGGGAATGCACATTGGAACTAAGGAGTAAGCAACTGACTAATGCAAATGGTATATTCCATATCCAGAGCAATCCTCTTGGTTTGATCATATGTTATTTGTTTTCAAATTTATTAACTAATTGAACTACTGCTTTAAAAGTTACCATGCTTGTCCATACGGCCTGAAAGTTCTCCAGGAAAATAGTGTGTGTCCAATTGGGTATAATACATCGCTATCTACACAGCGGTATAGAACTTTCCATCTGTCGAAACGATTTCTTTCGCTTCAGATACCGTAACCGTTTTGCCTAATGCACCAAATTCATGCAGATCGCCAAACACTTCAATGCGGATAGACTGGTTAATGGCACCAATATTGACAGGGGCAAACCCATTATCACGGATCAGCTCTTCAACTATTTCATTAATGCTGGTATCATCTGTAGCATAAAACGAAACAGCGGGCTCAGGAGTTCGGAACGCTGCATTGGCAAGCGAAGCAACGCCTAATGTACCCAATGCTTTGACAAGTTTTGCGTCCGTCGGAAGAAGGGAAGAAAGTATCTCGCCTGCAGATTCCGTTTCACCAATAATTTTTCTAAATCCCCCTTTTTCATCTGGAGCAATTGGATTAGACGGATCAACAATGATTTTTCCCCTGAGTTCCTTAGCATAGGTGTTCAGCAATTCTTTGATCGCATCGAACCAGATGGCAAATACAACAATGTCTGCTTGTTTAATGGCAGTAGCAATGTCCATTGGCTGCGCAAGGTTTCCTAGCTTTTGAGAAAGCATCTTTGCCTTTTCAATCTTTCTGTCGGAAACAACAATAGAGCGATTGCCTTTTACAAGATTAGTGGCGACTGCACTCCCAATATTACCAAGTCCAATAACCGCGACCTTCGATTTGTTTGAATTTAACTGTGTCATACTATTTCTTTTTGATTTTTGACAATTGATTTATTAATGCAAATGTCGGTCGCCGGGACAGGGTTGACCAATGACCTTGTTTAAGAAATAATATTGAACTAGTTTAAGGTTTCCGGGGTTTTGACACGTTAGTTCGCCGGTTTCGCAGGCGACTTAAGAATTCTGGCGTGATGCCTAAGAATGCAGCGATTTGTACCTGCGAAAGACGATTAACTAAATGTGGGTAAACTTCAAGAAAGGATTGATAACGCTCTTCAGCAGTCGAACTAATGCTTTGGAGCAATCGTCCTTGCAACCGAACAAAGCTGTTTTCTATCAGTACACGGAAAATGCGGTCAAACTTCGGTGCTTGAATATAAAGTGATATCAGGTCATCACGATTGATCTGCAATACAACGGTATCTTCCAGTGCATCAATATTCAGAGTGGAACGTTTTAGGCCGTGAAAGCTTCCAAGATCATTTATCCAGTAGTTCTCGGCAGCAAATTGAAGGATATGCATGCTGCCCTTATCATCAATTTTATACATCCTCAGACAACCCCTGAACACGAAATAAAATTGAATGCACACTTCTCCTTCCTGCAACACATACTGACGCTTTCGAAAAAGACGTGGATGGAATTTTGCAGTAACGAGGTCTTTCTCTTCTTGGTTTAAGGGTATCAGGCGATCAAAGTAATTGAGCAATGGTTCGATGGAAGCATGTGATAAATTTTCCTTCATCTAATTTGCCGATTGAAATGCTTATTTCAGATACGGTAAATGTAAGGATACTCGGCTAGAACTTGTCCTTTGGGGAAGAAATCAATATAGGACCTATTATAAGCGCAAGCCGGTTGAGTTTTTTATATTTACCCTGCTTTCATCGGAAGTATTAATCGTTACATTTTTCCATTTCCAATCTTTTGCGAAGTTGATCTCGCCTGCAGTAGAAGCATTGATTCGCACATCGCTGAACTTAAAATTCTCCAACATTGATTTATCCAGGCCGCTGGCATTGATCGCTTTCTGTGCATGCTTTACAAATACGTTGGAAATATGAATATCCTTAAAGTGGGGAATTCCTTTCTCTTCAGGTTCCACTTTTGTCAACATCACTTTCCAATGTACGGGCAACGTCTCCTTTGTATAACCTTCCGGTAATCGGGAGTAACTATAAGAAGGATTCCAGTTCATGGTATACATGAATGCATTGCCAACGCTGTCCATTGTAATGTTACGAAAATGAATATCTTCCACCGTGCCTCCCCGGGTAGTTGCTGATTTAATGTGAAAACCGTTCCCTGTCCCTTCTGCAATGAGATCGGCAGCTAAAACATGACGAATGCTGCCGGAAGTTTCGCTTCCTAACGTTAGCAACCCACCGCCTTTACGTGCTACACATTTGCGAATGACTACGTACTCTGTGGGACGATTAACTCGCAAACCATCTGCATCTCTTCCTGCCTTCAGGCAAAATCATCGTCGTTGCAATCAATGTCTGAGTTCTCCACCAATATCCATGATGACGAATCTATATCGATACCATCAGTGCTGGGGCCTTTGCCATCTTCATTGTTGCGGATAGTGATCCCATCAACCGTAATGTGGTCAGAGTAGAGAAGTTGTACAGTCCAAAAACCGGCGTTGGAAAATGTCAGCCCTTTTAATGTCACATCTGAAGAAGATTGAACCAGGAATGTTCTCACTCTTTTTGCGTCGTAATCAACGATCCATCGTAAACCCTTCGGCTCATATTCTTTTCGCATTGCCCAGTATTTATCCCAGCAGAATTTCCCTTGCGCATTGATCTTTCCGTCACCACTTACCATGACATTTTCCTGGCCGATGATATTAATGAGTGCAGAAGGCCAGCGCATTTCAATACCGGCAATGCGTGTGTCGATCTCAGGATAGTCATCAAAGTTCGTGCTGCCCTTAATCAATACACCCTTGTCAATTCTCAGGTGAACTCCTTTTTTGAGAAAAATAGCGCCACTGGTATATACACCGGCTGCGAAGGCGACAATTCCACCACCTTTTTTCGCACACTCATCAATAGCCTTTTGAATAAGCGAAGAAATCACCATATTGCTGTCAGCGATTTTACCAAAATCATTCACCAAGTAAACCGTTTTCCCGGAAGGTATAATTCGAGCCCCAACATTTTTCACCCACGGCAGATCGGGTTGTGCCCAAAGTGCAGGACCAGCAGCGAGCAAGGCAGTAGTAATAAGAAGCTGACTCATCAATTTTACCGTTGACCAAAATATGATTCGCATGCAAACAATCATTTGAGCGAAATTTACTGAACATCATTATGTGAGCTGTCCTGTTGCATCCTGAAAAAGATTCAAATTACCAGGGGCCGACGTGTAACGTCAGCATATTAACGAAATCTTCCTAATATTGAGATTCATATTTGTTAGGTCGAGGTGTTTGTCGGCGCCATGAACCAGAGTGAAAAAAATTTGTGCAGATATCTATTTCAAAAAATTTTTCCACGGAATAATGATGAAAGAAATAAGCGATATCATCAATGCCTTTAAAGAGGCACTGTTACAAGGCCGGCAAACAGCCCTGGCGACCGTTGTTCATGTGGAAGGGTCGTCATACCGTAGGCCAGGCGCCCGAATGCTGATTGAGGACAATGGTAAAATGACCGGCGCCATAAGCGGTGGATGCCTTGAAGGAGATGCCTTGCGAAAAGCTCTGCTGGCCATTAATCAGCGGCAAAACAAACTCGTGACCTACAACACCCTGAACAAAGATGATGTTGAATTTGGTGTCCAATTGGGTTGCAATGGTATTGTTCATATTTTGTTTGAGCCTATTGATTCCAACCAGGCGAATAACCCGATCGAGATTCTGGAAAAATGCTTTCTGCAGAGGAAGGATGCGGTTCTGGTTACCCTGTTCTCTCTCAAAGACTTTTATGGTCATCAGCCAGGCACCTGTTTCTTTTTTAATGGGAAAAAAATGGATAGTAACATAACAGACAGCCGTCTTGAGACTGAAATAAAAGAAGATGCATTGACCGTACTTGCCCGAAAATCTCCAATGTTAAAACTTTACAATAACGGTGAACTTACAGGCTTTGTTGAGTTGATAGAGCCTCCTGTTTCCTTGGTTATTGCTGGTGCAGGTAACGATGCTTTGCCAATCATGGAGATTGCAATGGTTCTGGGCTGGCAAACTACGGTGATCGATGGAAGATCAACACATGCGAACAAACAACGCTTTGCAAAAGCACATCAAATCATTGTGGGGAAACCTGCAGAAGCCATAAAACAGGTTTTGATAGATGAAAGAACCGTCTTTGTTTTGATGACACACAATTATCATTATGACCTGGCACTTATGGAAGTTTTATTGCAGCAGAAGTGTAGGTATATCGGCACCCTGGGACCGAAGGAACGACTGCAACGCATGTTAGGGGAATTACAGGACCGGGGCGTTAAGATAACTGATGAACAAAAGTCCATGATCTATGGGCCTACAGGTTTGGATATTGGCGCGGAAACTGCAGAAGAAATTGCATTGTCTGTCCTGTCTGAAATAACGGCCGTCCTTGTTGGACGCCCCGGAAACTTCCTGCGGGAAAGACGAGACGTCATTCATTCACGTTCAGCATCTGCGATGGATCAACGGAAAACAGATGTCTTGTAATAAAACAAGCTTATGCCAGTAGAAAAAACTAACCCAACAAACATTGGTGTCATTTTGCTGGCTGCAGGTGAATCATCCAGGCTAGGTCGGCCAAAGCAATTATTGTTATTCAATGGAAAAACTTTCTTGCAGCATAGTGTACAGGTAGCCAATGCATCGAATGCTCAACAAATAATTGTTGTATTAGGCGCACATGCAGATTCTGTCAAAAAAGAAATTGGAGGAGTTGATGTACGCATTGTCAAAAATTCGGAATGGGAGGAAGGAATGGCATCTTCCATTCGGTGTGGGATCAAGGCATTTGCAGAAACTACTTCCGAAGCTGAAGGTGTGGTCCTGATGGTTTGTGATCAGCCTTTCGTAACGGCATCATTGCTAAACGAATTGATAAACGCCCATCAAACAACTGGCAAGCCCATTGTTGCCTGTAGTTATGAAAATACATTTGGACCGCCTGCATTTTTCCACCGCTCTCTTTTTGAAGAATTGCTTCAGTTGAAAGGCGACGTCGGGGCGAGGGGTATCGTGAGTCAACACACGGAGGATGTAGAAGTGATCCCGTTTCCAAAAGGAATTTATGATGTTGATACGGAAACAGATTATGAAAGAATAATGAGCAACACGGAACAATGATAAAGGATACCTATAACCGCATACACAATTACCTGCACATTTGTCTGAATTCTGAGTTCTGAGTTCTGAACTCCCAATTCCACATAACAACCATCACTACATGCAAGGACATTTTATCGAATACGTTTTCCTGATCCTGATTATTCTCGCGCTTGTCATGATCGCTAACAAGATTCGTGTCGCATATCCTATTGTACTTGTGTTAGGTGGACTGGTACTCAGTTTTACTACTGCGTTCTCCCATGTCACCATCGACCCTAACTTCGTTTTTTTCATCTTCCTTCCTCCTCTTCTTTACGAAGCGGCCTGGCAAACATCATGGAAGGAGCTTTGGAAATGGAGACGTGTAATTACCAGTTTTGCTTTTCCTATTGTCATCATCACTTCCTGTGTTATTGCATTTGTGTCAAGCGTCTTTATCCCGGGTTTCACGTTAGCGTTTGGATTTCTGTTAGGCGGAATCATTTCACCACCTGATGCTATTTCTGCAACTACAATTATGCGCCAGGTAAAAGTGCCAAAGTCCATGGTCAGTATTATCGAGGGTGAGAGCTTGCTTAACGATGCCTCCTCATTAATTGTATTTCGTTTTGCATTAGCCGCAATCCTGACGGGCCAGTTCGATTTTCAAGAGGCCGCAATCGATTTTATTTTGGTCATTTCAATGGGAATATTGATCGGGCTTGTTGTTGGATTGATTTTCTACGGCATTCACCGATGGCTCCCAACAACGCCTAGCATAGAAATAATTTTATCATTAGTCACGCCATATTGCATGTACTATGCAGCAGAGCACTTTGATTTTTCTGGTGTGCTGGCAGTAGTAAGTGGGGGCTTCTCCTATCAAGCAAGCGCCAGCTCATGCTAAGTTATCGAGGCCGTATTGAAGGAGTTAATGTCTGGTCCAGCCTCGTCTTTGTACTGAACGGATTGATTTTTTTACTCATTGGTCTTCAATTGCCTTCTATTACCGGACAACTTGGAGATATTGGTTT
>Ga0126304_10000544_pt1 | contig 15715 bp, 10 predicted proteins | sample Plot25_FD_92538 | JGI IMG/M metagenome (GOLD analysis project Ga0126304, IMG submission 92538) | Serpentine soil microbial communities from UC McLaughlin Reserve, CA, USA - Plot25 | ecosystem: Environmental > Terrestrial > Soil > Grasslands | place: USA: UC McLaughlin Reserve, Lake County... | reverse complement strand
GGCACGAAGCCGTAGTTCACCGGGTAGCCGCCGATCGAGACAGGGATCGTGCGATCGATTGCGGGGCGATTGACGCGCATGTCGAACTCCCACTTGCGTCGATCGCCGCGTGCGATCTCGATGTAGGCGTTCACGGTGCCGTCGCTGTTGGTCGGTGATGTGTCACGCCACTGGTGCTTCTTGTGACCCCGCGCGGCATCCAGGCTCCTGGCGAGCGTGTTGACGGCAGTCGCCGGCAACGTGGACGGCCGCAGGTCGTTCTGCGCGTGAACCACGAACGGAATGAGCAGCATCACGACCAACACGACGAGCTTGGTCACGACAATGCCTTGACGATTCTGCACCTCTCCAGCATCGCACGAGCGCCGCCGCCCGTAGAAATAAGCCTCGGCGAGGATCACTCGCCGAACAGCGTTATGGCCAGTTGAAGGGCGCGGGTTGGTGGTATTGATCGAGCAGGGGATCGATGCGGGGCACGTCTTGCGGCCGCTCACGCTTGGGACCGAGTGGTTGATTCGCGCGAAGCACACCCTCGACGTCGTCAACCGTCAGCGGCCGCGAGAAGAGGAATCCCTGCGCGTGCGTGCAGCCGAGCCGCTCCAGTTCGCGCGCTTGCACGTCGCTCTCGATACCCTCGGCGACCACGCTGGTGTTGAGGGTTCGAGCCAGCGCGAGGATGCTTTCCACGATCGCCGGACGATCGGGCAGCAGCAGACTCTTCACGAACGAGTGGTCGATCTTCAGCGCGTCAACCGGCAGCTTGTGCAAGTGGCTCAGTGAGGAAAAGCCGGTGCCGAAGTCGTCGAGATAGATCTTCACCCCGAAGTCGCGCAGCTCGCGCAGGACCTCGGCGACCACATTCGGGCTGTCCATCAACGCCGTCTCGGTAATCTCCAGGCGCAGATCGCACGGTGCAAGTCCGGCGCTGTGCACCGCTTCCTCGACGATCATCAGGAAGTTCTGCTCCATCAGCTGACGATTCGACACGTTGACGGTGATGCACTCGAGGCCGGCCGATCCGAACCGCCGCTGCCAATCGGCGAACGTGCGACAGGCCTGCTGCAGTACCCATGTGCCGAGCGGCTCGATCAACCCCAGCTCCTCTGCAATGGGGATGAACGTGGCCGGCGGGACCGGCTCACCATTCCGCTTCCACCGCACGAGCGACTCGAAACCGACACACATACCACTGCTGAGGGAGACGATCGGCTGATAGTGGACCTCGAAGCCGTTGGACTCGCTTCGGTCGCTCAGCGCCCGGTCACGATTGCCGATGGCGTGCCGCAGGTCGTTTTCGAGGCCGAGGCGATCGCGCACGCGCGCGTGCATGTCGGCGTCGAAGAGCTCATGCCGCGCCTTGCCGCGCGCCTTCGCGTGATACATCGCAGTGTCGGCGTCGCGCATGACCTCCTCGGGGTTGTCGTACTGGGTCCGCCCGAATGCAATGCCGATGCTGGCCGACGTGAACACTTCCTTGCCGCCGATCGAGAACGGGGCGCTCAGCGCGTGCTGGATGCGGAAGGCGATGGCATTGGCCTGCGGCTCGTCGTTGAGCTCGTTGAGGAGGATGGCGAATTCGTCGCCGCCCAGCCGGGCGAGCGCGTCGCCCTGCCGCAGACACGACTCGAGGCGGCGGGAGACGGCAATCAGCAGCGCGTCGCCAACCAGGTGACCGAGACTGTCGTTGACGACCTTGAATCGATCAAGGTCGATATACAGAGCTGCAAACCGCTCGCCGCGTCGTTGCTTCAGTTCTTCGAGGCGCCGTCCGAGTTTCTCGACGAACACCGAGCGGTTGGATAGGCCGGTCAGCGGATCGAGAAACCCGGCGCTCAGCACCCACTCTCGAGCAAGCGAGCGGCCTGTGGTGTCGGTCAGCGAGCCGGCGATGCGAATCGCGCGCTTAGCGCCGCGCACGGCAACCCCCCGACACAGAAACAGGCGATACGTGCCGCTCTCGTGACGAATGCGGTGCTCGTACTGGAAGTGATCGGTTTTGCCCGACAGATGCGCATTCAGCGCCTCCTTCAACGGGGCGATCTCGTCGGGGTGTACCCGATCAGTCCAGTCCTCGACCCTTCCGATGGCCTCGGTGGCCGGCAGACCCACCATCGCCCGCCATCGCGCCGAGACGTAGAACTCCTGACTGCGGAGATCCCATTCCCACAACCCGTCGCTCGCGCCTTCGGCAGCCAGCGCCAGCCGTTCCTCACTTCGCTTGACGGCGTACTCCGCACGTTTCTGGTCGGTCACGTCGCGCCACAGCAGCGTCGTGCCGCCATCGGCCGGACGAATCGTCACCTGCAGGACGCGCGCGCCGGCGGCCGACAGCACACCATAGAGCAACTGTGCCCGCGGACTCTGATGCTCGATCGCATCGTCGATCGTTCGCTGCAGGCCACTGTTCTTCAACACTGCTAGCGCCTGGATCAGCGGGCGGCCCAGCGCCTGCGAGCGCGTGCAGTCCACCATGCGCTCGAGCGCGTGATTCCATAGCGTGATCACGCCGCGGCCGTCGATCACGGCGAGGCCTTCGTCGAGCGATTCGATGACGCCCTGGCTACGGCGCTCGTATTCGATCTGGCTCACGTGGGCGCAGTAGGCACGGTGTGCGAAGAATAACGGGAGCGCGGCGACCGGCACGATTCCCCACAGTCCGTGATCGATGATCTCGAGGAGGCCAACGGCGAGGCCGGCGCCAATCACATGATGAGGGCAGTCGCGGAGGACGATGCCCGCCCATGACCGGTTAATCGGCTGACCGGCGATCAGCGGCATGACGATCTCCGCCAGCGCCGTGTGGGTGAGGCCGTACGTCGCGGCCGCCAACGTGATCGGCACTCCCTGCCACGGCCAGACGAAGTGACCATGTGTCCCGCCGAGCACGACGTGCACGACTCCAGCTACATGGAGCGCGGCGATCGTCGTGGCGGCATTTACGAGCGTACGTTCAGGGGGGCGCGTCCACAGCGGATCGCCCAGCATGTATGCCGCAGCTCCTGCCGTCACGACGATCATCGTCACGAGGGGACCGAACAGGAGGAGCGAGGCGAAATGGATGACGAAGGCGAGCGGCATCATGCCGCGGTCCTCGGCCACCGGCCGCTGGACCGCAAGCACCGACGTCAGGATGGCGACGACGATCAGTCCCGAGAACTCAAGAGCGAGATCGGGCTGCGGCCAGCCCATGAATCCCAGGAACACGACTGCGGTCGTCGCTATCGCCGCAAACACGAACAAGCCGGAGTAACGAGGCAACCTTCCCATTTCTTCCAAAACGCGCACACGTCGCCTGATCGATCCAAGGGGAGGACGCAAGGCCATCGCCACGGAGTGGGACGGCTGAAGTGCTTGACGATCAGGCGTTTAGCCTGCCGGTGGGACCTAGCTCGTGTGGAACCGGTGTGCCATCGTGGCACACGCGTGATCAGAACGGAAAGATGCCGCCGTCTCCTTACTTCTTTTTCGCCTGGACCTGACAGCGCGTGCCGCCCTCGAGATCGACGTCGCGATACGTGTCGTGGCACGCCGAGCACGAATTCACCACGGTCTCGCTGACGGCGAGCATCTCATCGAGGTTCTTGGTGAGCGCGGCTTTGTGCGCGGCTTCTCCCGCCGAGACGAGTCCTTCGACCGCGGCCTTCCGTCGGCGCGGGAGCGACGGCCGTGCCTCGATTTCGGGGCTGAAATTGGCCGTATGTCGAGGGAAATCGCGCGTCACTCGGGGATTAACTCGCCGTCGATGCAAACTTCTCCGCATGTCGTGCGCTGCGGCCGCGGGCCGGCACCTGTTGCAGAATGTGTCGCGCCCGGAATAAGTGGAGGAGGTGTGTATGCGCGGTGTGATGCTATTCGCGGCTGGTCTGCTCGTCGGCGCGGCGGTGCACGTGGGGCTGGCGCAGAGCGCCGCCCGCGGTGGCAGCGCCGCGGGCGGCGTGGTGATGATGAACCATGTGGCCATCAACGTGCCGAAGATCGACGAAGCGGTGACCTACTACACGCAGAAGATGGGGTATCGCGAAGCTTTCCGTGCCCACGACGACAAAGGACAGGTGCGTCTGGTCTATATGCAGATCAGCAAGAACACGTTTCTCGAACTGCAGCCGGTCACCCCGCAGCGCGCGGCAGGATTCAATCACTACGGCCTGCACGTCGAGAACGTCGCCGAGGCGGTCGCGACATTTCGCAAGAACGGGTTGACGGTGAGCGATACGAACCGCAGCGACACGAAAGCGGTGCTGGCCAATATCACCGATCCCTACATGGGCCGTATCGAGCTGGCGGAGCTGCCGCCTGACTCGCTGCATTACAAAGCGATGGAGAGTTGGAAATGATCGCCTCCGCTCGGCGTGCACGCGGAGGCGAGTCGCGCCGAAGCCTTTGGCGAAGGGGGACAGCGGCGCTCACGCGCACGCTGACGCGTGTGCTCTACGGTGCCACGGTATGTGCGTTGGGGGTCGCCGTGTATGCACAGCAGCGAGGTGGCACGCCTCAGACGGACCAGCAGCCGCCGGTCAACAGCGGCGCCAACCCATATCGCGTCATCCGCGATTGGGCTCAGCTGACTGTCGAGAATCGCGCGTGGGGCGGCTCGAACGGTGTCGCTATCGACAAAGACGGCAAGACCGTCTGGGCCGTAGACCGATGTTCTCCAGGCACCACGCCGGGTTGTCTCGGTAGCACGGCGAACCCGGTGCATCACTTCGACGAGTCCGGTCGCGAGATTCGCAGCTTCGGCAGCGGCCTGTTCGTGTGGCCGCATGGTATTCACGTCGATCGCGATGGCAACGTGTGGGTCGCCGATTCGCGTGGCGCCGAAGGCAAAGGCAGTATCGTGGTGAAGTTCAGCCCCGACGGCAAGGTCCTGTTGACGCTCGGCAAACCAGGTGTGAGGGGCAATCCTCCCGAGGCGCTGACCGATCCAACCGACATCGTGACCGATCCGCAGAACGGCGATGTCTACATCGCAGAGAGCCACACCGACGTCACCGATCCAGGTCTGGTTGGACGCATCTCGGTGTTCGATCGGGGCGGAAAGCTCCTGCGTGTGATCGGCAAGACCGGTACTGGACCGGGCGAATTCCGCACGCCTCACGCCATCGAATTCGACTCGCAAGGTCGTCTCGTGGTGGCCGATCGTCATAACCACCGCATCCAGATCCTGACCACGCAAGGAAAGTTCGTGGCCGCCTATTCCGAGTTCGGCCGCACGAGCGGGCTCGCGATCGACGCGAACGACGTCATTTACACGGCGGACTCAGAATCTACCGAGCGCGTGCATCCGGGCTGGCAGCGAGGCATTCGCATCGGCAGCCTGAAGGACGGGAAGGTCACCATCTTCATCCCGCCGCACGCGGTGCCGAATTCGGTGGACGGTGCGATGGGCGAGGGCATCGCGATCGACGCCGCCGGCAACCTCTTCACCGCGGAAGCGCAGCTGCGAGGCCTGACGAAGTATGTGAGGAACTAGACCATTTCTGATTGCGGATGTTTGATTGAAGATTCGTTGTTGATCCGCAATCAACGATTGATCCGTGTCCGGGCCCACACGCCCGTGGACTCCTGGACACCCCGGTCGGGTCATTCGAGAAATGTGATCCTTCCTGAAACAGACCAATTGTCCGTGTTCCTCTGCGCCGCGGCGCACGGCAGCGCGCTTGCCCTGCTGGTGCGCCATGACACCTACGCTTCGCCCGCTGATCCTGGTTGCCATCGTCTGCGCGTCCCTCCTGCCGGTCGATACTGCTGCACAACGTCCATCCGGAACCGAACGCAGACCAGACGACAAAACACTGTCGCCGTACTTCGTTGTTGAAGGCGGTGACCCTGATTTCGATCGCCTGCCATTGAAAGACACGCGCGTGGACGTGGCGATCACTGGCGTGATTGCCGACGTCACCGTCCGGCAGGTCTACGAGAACCGTGGACAGCGGCCGCTGCACGCCCGCTACGTATTCCCCGCGTCGACGCGGGCCGCCGTCTCCGGCATGACGATGACGATCAGCGATGTGCGGATCGTGGCGAAGATCAAGGAACGCGAGCAGGCGAAGACTGAGTTCGAGGCGGCGAAGAAAGATGGCAAGAGTGCGTCGCTGCTCGAGCAGAGCCGGCCCAACGTCTTCACGATGAACGTCGCCAACGTGATGCCCGGCGACACGATTCTCGTGGAGCTCAGATACACCGAGCTGCTCGTCCCGACCGACGGCGCATACGAGTTCGTCTATCCGACGGTCGTCGGACCGCGGTACTCCGAGAAGCCAGAGAGCACTGCAAAGCCCGAGGACCTGTTCGTCAACACTTCGTACACCCGCCAGGGTGCCCCGCCGAAGAGCGAGTTCCATCTCGCTGGCGTGATCTCGACCGGCGTGCCGTTCCAGGAGCTGACGTCCACGACACACCAGATCACGGTGCGCACCAGCGGGCCGGGCCGTGCGGAGCTGCAGCTCGCTGACGCCGAGCACCTCGGTGGCAATCGCGACTTCATCCTTCGCTATCGGTTGGCCGGTCAGAAGATTGGGGCGGGACTGCTCCTGTATCAGGGACGAGACCCCTCGACTGCGCTCGGGGCGAGCGAGAACTTTTTCCTCCTGATGGCGGAACCACCCCAAGCGGTTGTGCGCGACGAGATTCCGCCGCGTGACTACGTGTTCGTCGTGGACGTCTCCGGATCGATGTACGGCTTCCCGCTCGACACCGCGAAGAAGCTGCTCGGCGATCTCGTCAATGTGCTCCGTCCCACTGACACATTCAACATCGTCGTCTTCGAAAGTGGCTTCGAGGTCTTCTCGCCGGCATCGGTCCCGGCGACGACACCGAATCTCCGTCGCGCGCTGCAGTTCATTGGCAGCAAGCAGGGCGGCGGCGGAACACGGCTCCTGAACGGCCTGCAGCGCGCAGTGCAGCTGCCCCGTGAGGCCGGTCTTTCTCGCAGTGTCGTGCTGTTGACCGACGGCTACATCGATGCCGAGGCGGACGTGTTCGACTACATCCGCGAGCACCTCGACGAGGTGAACTTCTTCGCGTTCGGGATCGGCAGCAGCGTCAACCGGTATCTAATCGAAGGCGTCGCGCGCGCGGGCCTCGGCGAGCCGTTCATCGTGACAGAGCCGGATGACGCGCCCGAAGCGGCCGAGCAACTGCGGCGATATATCGAGACGCCAGTGCTCACCGACATCGACGTGCGGTTCGCCGGGTTCGACGTCTACGACGTCGAGCCAGGCAAGATTCCCGACCTCTTCGCGAGTCGGCCAATCGTGGTCTTCGGCAAATGGCGCGGCCCGATTGGCGGCTCGATCGAGATCTCGGGTCACACCGGCCGCGGCGCGTATCAAACGTCCATCCCCGTGGTGCCGTCGAACGCGGACCAGAGCCACGCAGCGCTCCGCCATCTCTGGGCACGGACGCGCATCGCCAACCTGTCCGACTTCGGTCCGGCCACGCCGAGCCAGGATCGCATCGGCGAGATCACTGCGCTCGGTCTGACCTACAGCCTGCTGACAAAGTACACGTCGTTCATTGCCGTGCACGAAGCCGTGCGGCGCACGAGTGGAGATGCCGACGATGTGAATCAGCCGCTGCCGCTGCCGGATGGCGTGTCGGATCACGCGATTGGCATGACGAGCGGAGCGGAGCCTGATCTGATCTGGGTAATCGCGATCGCCGTCGCGCTGTTCGGCTGCATGGGTCTGCTGCGGACGCGCGCCGGATCTGGAATCAAGGCATGAAGACGTTCCGCCTCCGCGCGGCTACGGCGGGACAGGTCGGTGTGTTGGCGGTCGTGGCGATGGTGGCCTTCGGGCTAAAGCGCCACTACGCCGATGCAACCACCGATGCGCTGTCGTGGATCCTGACGCCGACGGCGCACATTGTTGGCCTGATGACCGGCGTCGCGTTCGCGGCCGTCCCCGGTGAAGGCTACTTCTCGGCGGAACGTATGTTTCTGATCGAGAAGGCCTGCGCCGGGGTGAATTTCATGATCGCGGCGTTTGCGATGGTGGCATGCGCGCTGTTACATCGCGCCCGGTCGTTTCGCGGGAGTGCGGCGGTGGTCGGCGTCAGCCTGCTGGCAAGCTACGTAGCGGCCGTCGTCGTGAACGCCGTCCGCATCGTCATTGCGATGTGGCTCGCCGCTCATCCCGTGACACTGTCATCACTCAGCGCGGGAGAGATCCATCGTCTGGAGGGGATCATTGTCTACTTCGGCGGCCTGTTGCTGTTGTACACGCTGGTGCAGCGCTTCGACCGTGGCCAATTCACGTACGCGCTGCCGCTCGGCTGCTATTACCTCGTGACGCTTGGCGTGCCGCTCGTCAACGGTACGCGTGCGGGCGAGGCATTTTTTGCACATGCCGCGATCGTGCTGCTTCTGCCGCCAGCCCTTATTCTGTTTGTGTGCGCGGCGCGGTGGCTATTCTCCACGCTCATCCCGTCCACGTAGTTCCACGACGAGACCTTCCCAGACATCACGACCACTGTCCGAAATCGGGACTCTAGCCGCGAATTCCCCAGCGCGAACAGGCTTCGATCCGTTGGAGTGTGATAGCCTCCCGGCCACGAATCCGCGGGTTGTCAGTGATCAGTCGGGGATTTAGGAGGTTCGTAATGCGCCGAGTCCTGTTTGTGGCAGTAGCGCTTGCGGGGATCCTGCTGCTGCCGAAAAGCGTGCACGCCCAGGCCACTATCGCAGGGGTTATTCGCGACCCGTCCGCCGCGGTTCTTCCGGGCGTGACCGTCGAGGCATCCAGTCCTGCTCTCATCGAAAAGACCCGGACCGTCGTCAGCGACGGCACCGGCCAGTATCGCATCACCGATCTGCTACCGGGAAGCTACACGATGACCTTCACGCTGACCGGCTTCAGTACCGTGAGACGCGAGGGCATCGAGGTCTCGGGTTCGGGCGTGATCACCGTCAACGCCGACCTGCGCGTCGGTGCTCTCGAAGAAACACTGACGGTGACCGGGCAGTCGCCGATCGTCGATACGCAGTCGGTGCGGCGCGAAGTCGTTCTCAACAACGAGACTCTGAGCACGCTGCCGGCGACGCGAGGCTACGGCTCCGCGCTGGCGGCGGTTCCGGCCTTGAATAGCGGCGGTGTCGCAGGCGCGAATGCGAGCTCGGCGCCGACCACACCGCAGATGACGTTCTTCACGGCGCACGGTGGTCCGAGCGGTGAAGGTCGAGTGATGACCAGCGGGTTGGCGGTGGCGGCGCCCTTCGGCGGCGGCGGTGTGTCCGACGTCACCTACGACACGGCCAACGCCGACGAGATGCAGGTGTTGATCTCCGGCGGCCTCGGCGAAGCTGAGACCGGCGGCCCGAGCATCAACATCGTGCCGAAGTCAGGCGGCAACAATTTCCGGGGCAGCGCGTTTTACAGCACCTCGGGCGATTGGGCGACGTCGAACAATCTCGACGACCAGTTGCGCAGCTTCGGCATTACGCAGCCGCCGACGCTCCGGACCAACTGGGACACCAGCTTCAGCATCGGCGGTCCGATCAAGCGCGATCGTCTGTGGTTCTTTGCGAACGTTCGCGGCTGGGCCAACGCCAGCGTCGTCGATGGCATTTTCGCGAACCGGTTCGCCGGCGATGTCTCGCATTGGGACTACTCGGCCGACCAGTCCATCGAATCACGTACGGCGGAGGGACGAAAGATCATCGCCGCGCGTTTGACGGCGCAGGTGACGCCGCGCAATCGCGTGACGTTCTCTCATGACTATCAGCGTCGCTGCGGCGGCTCGACGTTGAAAGAAGGCGGTGACGGATGCCGTCAGGCAGGTGGCGGTTGGATCGCGTCCGGACGCACCTTCGGTGCGGACACGGTGTCTCCGGAGACGTTCCCCGGCTACCACAATTTCCCGTACAACACGACGCAGGCCACCTATTCAGCACCGGTCAGCAACCGCACGTTGATCGAAGCGGGTTACTCGCGGTTCACGTATGGGTACGCGCGGTTCGGCCAGGCTGCACCGGACGGACTGATGGATATCATTCCGGTCACCGAGCTAAGCAGCATCTACGGACGCACGAACTTCTCGTACCGTGGCGTCTTCGATCCGCTCGACTTCGGATTCAACGACAACGACGCGCTCAACTCGAGCTGGCGTGCGTCCCTCGCCTACGTTACCGGCTCGCACAACATGAAGGTCGGCTATAGCGGGACGTTCATCGAGGTGCACAACGGCCGTGTGCCGAACCACACGCAGCTCCGCTACACCTTCAACGCCAACGCGCCCGTGAGCGCCGCGTGTCCTGCCGGTGGCACGCCGCGTCTTTGTCCGACGGCCGTCTCCTACTTCCTCTCGCCGCGCTGGGATCAACACGACCGCACGCAGGCCATGGGGTTGTACGCGCAGGATCAGTGGACGGTCGGTCGTCTCACGCTGCAGGGCGGCATCCGCTACGACCGCGCGTGGAGCTGGGCGCCCGCAGAGGGGAACGGCACGACCGAGACGTCGCGGTTCAACCCGCAGCCGATTTCGTTCGAGCGCACCGTCAGCGTCCGCGGCTACAACGACATCACGCCGCGATTCGGCGTCGCCTACGATCTGTTCGGCAACGGCAAGACGGCGCTCAAATTCAATGGCGGCAAGTATCTCGAAGCCGCGACCGGTGACGTCATCTACAGCTCGAACAATCCCGCGGCGCGCATCATCACGCGCATCGGATCGGGTCCGGCTCCCGCGCGTGCCTGGACCGACGGCAATCGCAACTTCATCGTCGACTGCAATCTGCAGAGTCCGGCCTTGCAGGACAACCTGGCGGCTGGCGGAGATTTGTGCCAGTCGGTGGGTGGCGCCGGTCTCAACTTCGGCAGTACCAACCCGAACAGCACCACCGTCAATCCGGACATTCTCGGCGGCTGGGGTGTGCGGCCGAACGACTGGCAGATCGGCGCGTCGGTGCAGCACGAGCTCGTGCCGCGCGTGTCGGTCGAGTTCGCCTATAACCGCCGGTGGTGGGGAAACTTCTTCGTCACCGACAACACGTTGACGACGGCTGCTGATTACGACGTCTACTCGATCGTCATTCCGCAGCATGAGAACCTGCCCGGCGCCGGGGAGAGCGCGCAGTTCGTCGCCATCACGTCGGCGGCCAGCGCTCGCGGCGCGCAGAGCTACATGACGACCGAGAAGGACTACGGCGATCCGCGTACGGCCTACTGGCACGGCGCAGACTTCACCGCCACGGCGCGTCTGGGCTTTGGTCTGAACCTGCAGGGCGGCACCAGTACGGGCCGAGGCGTTCGCAACACGTGCAACGTCACGCGCGCGTTGCCCGAGCTCCTGGGGACGGCACGAGTGGACTCGTGCGACGTCACCGAAGACTGGGCGACCTCGTTCCGTGGCCTCGCGTCGTACACCGTGCCTAAGATCGACGTACTGGTCAGTGCCAGCTTCCGGTCGCTGGTCACGCCTCCGGGCGGGAGCGCCTCCAACGGACTCTCGCTGGCGGCCAACTACGCCGTGCCGAACACGGTGATCCAGCAGTCGCTCGGACGGCTTCCGGCCAACGCACTTGCCACTGGATTGACGACCGTCAACCTGCTGAATCCGGGCGAGCTCTACTCCCTCGAGCGCACGAATGTGGTGGACATGCGCTTCGCCAAGATTTTTCGCTTCGTCGGACGACGGGCCGATGTCGGCATCGATCTCTACAACCTCTTCAACTCGAACGTCACGACGGCGTATCAGCAGACGTACGAGTACGCGACCAACGGCGCGGCGTGGCTCCGGCCGACGGCGATCATCTCGCCGCGGCTCGCGCGGTTCCATGTGACGTTCAATTTTTGAGGTAGATAACTGAGGGGGCGGAGAGAACGGATTCACACGGAGCAACGGAGGAACGGAGATCTATTTTGATCACGCCGTTTCTCCGCTCTTCCGTGTTTACCCGTTACCTCCGTCGTCTCCGTTCCCTCTAGGCGCGCATCGCGCGCTCGTGCAGCGACTTCACCGCCTGCCACGCGGCAGCAACCGCGCCTTCCTGCCAGTCAGGTTCTGAGTACGGTGCTGCGGCCGCCGATCCGATCAGAATCCGGTTGTCGACTTTCGCGAATTGCGCGCGGCGCATCGGCGACGCGCCGGGCGCGAAGCCGCCGAGGCTGTATTTCACCTTTCGCCACCAGACCGCGTAGGCACTCTCGAACTCCTGACGAATCTGCGGATGCACCTTGCTGGCGTGCGTCAGGACGTGCTCGACGCGATTCCTGACCGGTCGATCGATCAGGTCGCCGATTGGTCCGTTCGAGTACAGCCCGAGCAGCACGCCTTTCTTCGAGAAGTAGTCGTGCGACGGATAGGAGAACTCGCCCAGCGGCAGGTTCGAGTAGAGATGACCGCCGAAGATCTGCTCGTCCTCTTCCCAGAAACGGCGTTTCATCGCCAGCCCCATCTTGGCGCTGTTGCTGTACGTAGTCGCCCGCACGGCCTGCATCATGTCTGACGACACGTTCACATCGACGCCGGCAAGCACAGACAGCGGCATGCAAATGACGACGAAGTCGGCAGCGAGCTCGGTCTTCTGGCCGTTCTTCGTGTTCGTATAGGCGACCTTGACGCCGCTCTCGCCTCGATGCACCGACTGCACGTCGGCGTTGAAGGTGATGCGCGTCCGGCCGATGGCCCGCTCGAAGCCTTTCGCGAACTGGTCCATCCCGCCGATGGGATGAAACATCGGCGCTGCGGTTGTGCCATCGCGTGCGGGAATCGAACGCAGCCGATTACCAAAGCCGGATTGCAGCAACGCACTCAATTCGTACGGTGTCCCGGATCCGCGATCGACGAAGGCTTTGTATGCGCGGTCGGAGGAGCTGAGATATCCCTGTGCCACGAGATACCGCACCAGCCGTTGCTGATCCTCGGTGCTCAGGGGAACATCGAGCCGGCGCTGATCGATCGCCTTGGCGAGCAGCTCATTGGTGTGGCCGATGAGATCGGCTTTCACCTCGCGCAGCCTCACGCGCGCGTTCGACAGCGAGCCAGCCGCGGTACCTTCGTAGTAGAAGTACGAGCCATCGGCTTCGTTGAGAAAGATCTGCAGCGCGACGCCAAGCTCTTTGCAGTAGTTCAGCACGCCGGTGTGCGTGTAAGGGATGCGCCATGCGCCGACATTGACGTGCTGCCCCTCGTCGAAGGTGCAGACCTGACGCTCGCCGCCGATCTCGGTGTGCTCTGTGCCGCGCCGCACGGTCCACGCCAGGCCGCCGACGCGATCGCGGGCTTCGAGGATGCGCAAGTCGTAACCGAGTTTGCCGAGCTCGTAGGCGGTGACGAGGCCCGAGACACCGGCGCCCAGAATGAGCACCTTGACGCCGCTGGGCCGGCCGCTCAGCAGCGGACGCACTCCCGCCTGCCCCGCCATCAAGTCCCACGAGGTCATCGCGGTCATGACGAGCGAGGAGCCGCCCACTGCGCCAAGGTGTCCAAGAAACCGGCGCCTGGTCCACGCCGAGTGCGAACGCTCGCGGGCCTGCCCTGAGCGTCGTCGAAGGGCCATGTGCGAAAAGCGGGTGTGCTGCTGAGGGATTATAGAAGCGATGCTCCGGTCGTGGCGACGAATCCTGCTCGGCGCGGCATTGACCTCTGCGTCGATGTCCGTCGCGTGTGCCATGCGTCAGGCGCGGGTGCAGCCGGACTTCGGCATTCCATCGTGTCCACACCCGGCTGCGGAGCGTCTGCTTTCTGCTGACGCGCTGCAATGCTGGTTTACCGCGCCGCACGGTCGATGGCGCACGCTCAACCATCAATCGCATCTCGAAGCGCTCGTGGTCGAAGTCGAAGCAGACGATGTACGTGATGCAGTGACGATTGCGCAGCGAATGATCGCTGACCCGATGGCGATGGGATTTTCCGAGATGCTCATCTACGTCGCGCAGCCTCGAACGGATGGGTCACGGATCCGGCGCGTCCAATGGACGCGCGGCGGACGCTTCGAGACGCTCGACTTTTCAAGTCCAGCCGGCGAGACGCCGTTGACCGTCCGCTCCAGTCCAGATGGCAGAGTGGTCGAGCCTCATCCCGAGCCGTAGCATTGACAACGTCGCCGAACGATTGCGACGGCAACGACGTTGCAAGACCACGCTCAGGACCCTGAAGGGCTGACCTCAAGCTCGCAAGGAGGAGTCACATGCGCGTACGATCTCTCGTTGCTGCCGTGTTCATGGCGCTCGCGATGCTGCCGTCGCCCGACGGTTTGTCGTCGGCCGCGGCTGCGCAGGATCGGTCGTCGGACGGAACCATCTACCGGTGGAATAACGGACGCTGGACGCAGGTGGAGGGCTTCGGCTCGCGCATCAGCGTCGGTCCCGACGGCGCGCCCTGGGTGGTCAACTCGCGAAACGAAATCTATCACTGGAACCGAGGAGCTTTCGAGAAGATGCCTGGTACGGCGCTGGACATCGGCGTTGGCGGTGACGGCTCCGCATGGATCATCGGCACCGACAACGGTATCTACAAATGGAACGGCAGCAACTGGGATCGCATGGAAGGCCAGGGCGTGGCGATCAGCGTTGACCGTTCAGGGAGCCCATGGGTGGTCAACAACTCGTCGGAGATCTACCAGTGGCAGAACGGCCGCTTCATCCCGCGCAGCGGCAAGGCGCGTGACGTCGGCGCGGGCGACGACATTTGGCTGATCGGCACCGACAATCAGATCTATCGTCGCGGTCCCAACGAATGGATGCCGATGGGCGGCCGCGGTCAGCGCATCACCGCAGGCGCGAACGGGACGGCGTGGGTTGTCAACGACACCGGCGAAATCTATCAGTGGAACAACGGTGATTTCCAGGTCGTTCCCGGTGGCAACGCGATGGACATCAGCGCGAATGCCGACGGTCAGGTCTGGATCGTCGGGAGAGCCCAGGGTGCGACGCGGCCGTTCCGCTCTCAACGCGACGATCGGCGTGAACCCTAATCACCGAGGAGATGACCGACGGGCTGGAGGGGCTCCACGTGATCGCAGATGACTTTGATGACCATCATCATCGGCACCGCGAGCAGGATGCCCCACACGCCCCAGACCCAACTCCAGAACAGGAGCCCGGCGAACACCGCAACCTGATTCATCGATGACGCACGTCCGATGAGGAGCGGCGTCAGGAGAAATCCCTCGAGCGTGGTGATGAGCAGCGAGACGCCGGCGATCGCGGCGGTCATCGATATCGCACCGAATTGCAGATACGCCACGATCGACAGTGCCGCCGTGACGAGAAGCGGTCCGTAGTACGGAATCGAGTTGAAGACGCCTGCCAGCAAGCCCCAGAGGGCGGCTTGTTGAAGACCGAGTGCCGAGAGCGCTCCCCACGTGACCAACGCGACGGCCGTGCTTGTCAGCAGCTGAATCTTGATGAATCGTTCGATCTGGCCGGCGATATCTTCCAGGACCAGCACGGTCGTCTTCTTCTGTGACAGCGTGCCCACCATTTCCACGAGCTTGCGTTTGAAGAGCTGGTCAGAGAGCAACATGAAATAGGTGAGGAGGACGACCATCACTACCTGGTTTGCTGCCGACATGAGACCGAGCGAGCTCGACCATACGAACGAACTGGCGCGGAACCCTTCCTCAACCTGAACGCGCACGACGCCCTTCGGCGCCGTCGGCTTGTCAGTGGACTGCAGAGCATCGGCAGCCTGTTGCACTTTTTCGAGCGCCGCCGGAGGAGCGCCCGGGGTCCGTCTCAGCGAAGCCGCCAGCTTGCGTGCGCCTATGGGAAGG
>Ga0126304_10000543_pt1 | contig 15724 bp, 9 predicted proteins | sample Plot25_FD_92538 | JGI IMG/M metagenome (GOLD analysis project Ga0126304, IMG submission 92538) | Serpentine soil microbial communities from UC McLaughlin Reserve, CA, USA - Plot25 | ecosystem: Environmental > Terrestrial > Soil > Grasslands | place: USA: UC McLaughlin Reserve, Lake County... | reverse complement strand
TTGATGAAACAGCAAAAAGATAAAAGATAACTTTCTTATCCTGACCAACCCATTCTGCCACAATGATAGAAGTAATAAGTATAAGCAAGCCAACCGGTGTAATGAATAGTGCCTGCCGAATCCCCATCGATGCCGTCAGCCGGCTGGTGAACAGCATTTTTGTAACCAAAGCAACGATACGAAGGATAGCAAAAAAGAATGCGATGAATCTTGCAAGAGCCACATCATCCTGGTAAGCTTTCCTCACCTCAGCATAAAAGCCGTAATTAATCAATATGACAGAGGCAGACGTGATCAGGGAAATAAATGCAATGCGTCGAATAAAAATATTTGTGGTAAAATTTTTTACAAGCTTCGTTATCTGTTTCCGAGATTGCTTGTCTGTATGTAACTGATCCGAACGGCGAATCACTTGCAGTTCTCCCGACTTGAGAATACTTCTCAGAAAAGGAATTGACGCCAACATACAAGCCGCTCCAAGAAACAAGAGATTACGTGTTCCAGTATATGGTACGACAATTAGAGCGAGGGTGTATCCAACAAACTTGGCTGGAATGTCGCCCGCGGATATCACCGCAAATAAACGTTTGCTTTGGCGCAAATCAAAGAACAAAGTAGCAATCCCCCAGAACTGCAAATTATTTACAAGATATAGCACATTGAACCACGCCAGCAATGTATAGTAGAACCAACTTTGCGACAAAAAGAAACTGGCTCCTGCAAGGATCAACACGCTGCTGATCAAGCCAGCAATGATTACCAGGTTGAAGCGACTGAAAGACATCGCATGCTCGAGGCGCGTATAGATAAATCCTACAGTCCACAAAAGGACTGCAGAGAGAATCAATACAATAGAGAGCTCAGTAATCGGGAATTTATCGAGAAATAGAGCGAAGACCGAAGTGAAGAAGAAAGCGATTCCAGCGCCCTGAAAAAATTGAAACAGATAAAGCCGTTTGACAATCCACCACTCGTTTGGATATACATTCAATAGTCGTAACCAAAACGGACCTGGGTTCATAATTAAGGTTTAAGGGTTCTCTGCAACAATCTTTCGTCTCAGCTTCTCAAGATATTGCATCTTCACAGGGTACCGTTCTCTAATGGACGTTTCAGTGAAATAAAGGTGGCTTTCAAAAAATCGAACTTGAAGCTGATTCCATTCCGGTTCACTGCGAATAATTCCATAGGCAAAAAATTCTTTTTTAAGATTGCCACTAATAACCTCAAAATCTTCTCGTCCCAGGTAATCAAGATCAGCATCACAAATGATTTTCTCAGGCAATGTACGGGGTACTTGCGGGAGCTTGGTCGCAAGGATCATATTGTTAATCATCGAGAGCTCATTCTTATCGAACAATTTTGGATCGAGCATTTCAAACATCAAGTCACATGACTTTTCCTCATGCCCTTTGTAGGAACAAAGAAAGCCTGTGTCATGAAATAGCGAAGCAATCTTAATCAAGAGTAAAAGACGGGCATCGGAAATTTTTTCGGAAATGGCAATTCGTTCAGCCTGCTGCATAACATCCTTAGTATGGCCAACGCTGTGGTAAGTTAGTTTTGGATCTAGGCCTTCATGCAACTTTCGAAGAATTTCTTCTTTCAGCTGCTGGAACCCTGATTCGGTCATAAAACGAAAATGTGGGCTAAATATAGGCTTTTAAAGACAAAAATAAATAACAGCATTGAATCCACCTTTAGAATACTTTGAACAAGTCTGTTTACCAAGCCATCTTTAACAAGGCAACACCCTGACGTGGTAATGAGATGTTGATTGTGGCATTGCCTGACGCTACTTTTATTTTTCCGCTATGCGGAATGGTTTGCAAGTGCCCTGCTTTTTCAAGTTCAGCAATTTGACGTGGAGTTGGACCTTGTGGGGAACCCATCTTCCTCCATACTTCATAGGAATTGCTATGCTCGTCATCTATCCTGTACTGGATCAAACGAATTTGTTTTGCTGGAATGTTACTCACATTTATGACAATAGGCTCCGGCTCTCCCACTTTATCTTCATCATGATAGTTCCATACCATTATTGCCATTTCCTTTTTGTCCCTCGAGGCGAGTGCGCCGATCTCGGGATTTTTCCTGATACTTGAATCCAGAACGATTTGTAATGGATACATGCGATTGCTTTCTACATGTAAACGCTTCCCTTTCATCATACCAAACATTCGAAATACATTGAGTACCGGTTTGTCAACACCGTTAGTCGCAAGATCACGGAAACCATAGAACCATGGTTGGTTCTCGAATTCGAAAGACCAGGATACGGCGCCGATGAGATTGCCCTTATACTGATCTGCCAATTCATACTTCCGCACAAAAGTAGCGGCAGTGTAACTTGAATACATAGTCCCGTTACGATATGCGTTCTGCGGATTGGTAGCCATACCACATGCGGCACAGCCTTCAGGATCTGATTCTCCCACAATGAGAGGAAGATTTTTTGTTTCGGGATACGACATGGCAATCTTAATTCCCGCCGCTATATCCCTGAGTTGCGGCGACATATTCATCCACACGACACCGTTCTTTAGTGTCGGACTACCTTTTGCATGAAACAAAATCGCTTCAAGAGGCGAACCTTTCTTTCCGGTCGCAAAATTCGTTTCATACAAACAGTGTTTGATGAAATTATGCATCCAGTTTGTTGCATTAGCACTTGATGTTCCGGCAATATTCGGTCCTCCGATCCTTGCAGTTGGAAGCGCACGTTTTAAGCCATCAGCTGCATAATCGTATAGTTTAAAGAACTCTTCCTGTGTTCCTTTCCAATACCCGTTTGGCTCATTCCAAACTTCCCAATACCAACTCTCGACCTCTTTCTTTCCGTACCGCCCAACTGAATGTTTTACCCATTGATAAACGAGCTCCCGCCATTTATTATAATCCTTCGGCGGAAAGGCCCAGCCAGTGAATATCTTACTATAAGGTTCACCTGGCTTCCAATCATGTTGGTAAGGAACTGCCTTAATGGATAGGGCCTCAGGCATAAAGCCTATCTGCGCCAGTGGCTTCATGCCGCGTTCAATATAAGTGTCGAAGATGCTATCAATTATTTTCCAATTGTATATCGGATTTCCATTCGCGTCTTCTGTATAAGCATTTGTTGATCCCCATTTGAGTGCCGGTGTTCCATCGCCCGTACATAACAAGCTATGCGCACGAACATATACAGGAACAGGACTCAAAGCAGCAATCTCCGATAATAACTTCTTACCGTCTTTCATGTAAGTATAGTTTGGTTCATCATATCCAAACCAGGCCCAAATTGGAGTCATAGGCCCTTTTTCATTGGCAAGATCAACCTTGATTACTGCAGGTTCGGGTTTCTCCTGTGCATAACAGTAAGTGCTGCATGCCCAGGCAAGTATTGAAAGTGTAAGGTTAAGAAAGACGTGCAGTATAAGAATGTGTCTTTTCATCGATGGCAACAATCAAACAACAGTATTAACAAACGTAATTTACCAACCTTATACAATATATTATCCTGTACTGTTTATTTCGATGCAAGCGGTTACCTGAATAAATATTTGAAACTCGCAGTATCAATCATCACGCTATCTGCCATTTTGCTACGAGTAACAAACCGCACTTTTATCAATCCAGTTTTTCGCGGAGTTGCAAAGCTATCATTGTAATGCGTATGAAACACATACATCCAGTCGGTTCTATTTAAGAAAAAATCTCCATGACCGGTGCCGTTCCGACCTATTGAAAACTTAGTAAGAATTGGATTGTCGCTTTTTACCCAGGGACCGGTTGGATGCTTACTTGTAGCATATCCAACAGCATAATCGGGATTGCGAAAATCATTGGCAGAATAAAAGAGATAATAAACTCCATTCCGTTTCAACACCGTGGGACCTTCTGTTACAGGCCATCCCGCCTTGGTTGTATTTTCCCAGGGATTGGTCGCTGTGAGGCATTCCCTCAATGTTTCCTCCTTAATTGAAGAAAAATCAGGCGTCATCTCCGCCACGAAAATTTTATTCCCTTGCATTAACCGAACATGATACAAATATTTTTTCCCATCGTCATCGATAAAAACAAAAGGATCGATTTGCTTAACCGGCGACTGCAAGGCAAATTTCGCGGTTTGCTTAAAAGGACCTGCAGGATCATCGCTTTCCGCGATCGCGATGTTTTCATTGGCTGTATACGCCATATAAAATTTGTTATTGTGACTGAATACCTGGGGTGCCCAGAAGCCAGCCGTTCCAAATGCATCACCTTTTTTCAACGCATAACCGTGATTTTTAGCTGACATCTTCCAGCCCTTAAGGTCGTGCGAGACGTACACCAGAAAGCCATTGCCTGCATTTCCTTCTACCGTGCCATACAGGTAGAATCTATTTTTATGTTTAAAGATTGTTGGATCGGCTAGATTGATGATTGAAGTATCAAGCGGAGCAATTTGCTGGCAAATTACTGTGATTGAAAAAAGGCACTGAATGGCGATAAGAAATAGACGCTTCTTATTTATTCGTATCGATAATAACTTATAAGTCATCTTCCACGCTTATTTTAACCAAACCGTTTGAGTAAAAGCGCCGTTGGCAGCTACATCCCACACTTCGAGCCTTACCCACTTCCTGTTTCTGAGGTCAAGAGCAAGTCTGAAACTGTTTTGCCCAAATGAAAGAGTTGTATCGAGATTCATTTTGTGCCTGAATACAGTTTGTCCATCTCCCGAGATAATTTCGGCAAACTCTAATGGAAAAGTCCAACGCAGCGTAAAAGATATATCCGCTGTACCATCTTTGGTAAGTACAGCTGTCTCCCCAACTTCTATATCATTCACTGTAAACGATGGGATCAATACTTCGCCTGTGGTTGAGAAAAAATTTCCTTTTTGAAGCGTATCCACGATGCTCTGCCAACCCTCGTCAAATGCTGGGAGGCGATTAAGCCTTATATAATTTACATTCATATGTGCGTACATTTCATTCTCATGCTCGATCGTAAACAAGTCTGCCTCGGCCACGATTTTTTTCTTATGGCCCCAATTATTCATATCATCTAACAGATCGAGGACACGCTTTCCTAATCTTGGTTGTGAAAGGTCCGCCGGTATAGGTTTCCAGGCTGCTCCGAAAAAGCGATCCGATGTGAAAAAGGCACTGTCTTTATACTTATCGGGATATCCGGTAGATCCTTTAGTTCTTGGATGAGCCGTCCATGCAAGTCCTCTTTCTCTATTCAACAAGTCAAGCATCTCAGTCGAATTTGCAACACGATAAACGGTTCCGTAAACTGAATCGCGGGATACAAATTGTTGACCTTCTTTCCTGGACATTATCCAATACACGGGCCTGGGAAAAAGCTCTAACCAGTGACCGCCTAAAAATTCGTTAGGCTCCTCGCCGGGTAGCAGTAAAAATTTATCCGATGAAAGTCTTCTGCATTGTTCAAACAACGCATGCAATTCGTTCAGCCGAAGATCGTCCGGTCCCTTTGGATGCGCTGTGTAATGGAACTCGCCCAGATGTACGATGTCGATGCCTGCTTTTTGAAATACCTGAACAAAACCTGGTGTGTCCGGAACCGGCTTATTAGCAAGCACAACCCGCATCACAAATTCATTATGAAAATGGCTGGCCATTTTTTTGTAACCAGGAAGTGATAAATAGCCGTCATTATGCGTAAACTTTTTTACCTGATCAAGGGCATTTGCAGGAGCTCCATTATTTAGTAGGCAGAAAAAATTCAATCGCTGTTCTGTTCCCGGTGGTGAGTTGAACCAGGGAACGAATCGTTTATCGCCGTATAAATCCTGCCTGATACCCAAGCCGTAACCATTTATTGTTTTACGGTAATTGTTGCCATACCAAACGAACTTTAAATTGAAAGCCTCATCCAATGGATAGAAATATTGGTGCGGTGCTGGAAATACTGCCAGGCTGCCTGCTGCTGTACTTCCAATCACTGTGCGATATTTGACCGCTTCGTTTGTAGCAGTATCTTCAAACTTTGGGATAACACTTTTCGTTTTGTCTGTGACCTCGGCGAACGAAATATTGTTCCAGATTGGTCTCTTACTGACAAGACCTGCATCATACAAAATAGCGGTTGAATCTTTTGATGTAGTGACCACTGCTGCTATATTAAACAAGGCACTTCCGTTATAAAAAGTGATCTGGATATTACCCTTGAAATCAGGAGCTGTTACCTCCTCAATTTTTATAATGGTTCTTGAACCTTTACTTGATACAGCGGCCGACTTTTTATTGATTGCAACAAGATGGGACTTGAACGGTTTCAACGGTACTTTGTCAAAGAAGATATTCCAGCCGTTCTGAGAAACAAGATCACGTTTACCTACCGTGAGCAAAAAAACTGGGTCAACATCCTTTGCTATCGTCAATCCATCTCTCTCACCAACGATATCAATGCTGTTGAATAATGGTCTCTCTTTGTTAAGATCAATTATTACCTGTCCTTGCAATTTATTGCCCGCGGGCCATCTGACAGAAATAATATTTCGCGCTACAGAAACCTTGGCGCCATTTTTCGCACTATATTCATTTAGACTAACGGGTACTTGGGAAACGGCAATAGTAAAAGAAAGGATGGCGTAAACCGTTAGAACATATTTCATGGATAGTTTTATTTGTAGTATTTCAAAGTCGATTCACGGCAGATGAGTTCAGGTTCGAGCACCGTTTTTCGTGGCCTTGCTTTGTCTGGACTATCTTTTTCCAAAGCGTCAAAAAACAATCGGGCCGCTTCCTCGCCCATATGAACCGTCTGTTGATTTACGGAAGAAAGTGAAGGCGTCAGGTATTCCCCGAAGGCTTCATTCGCAAAACCAATGATAGCAATTTCATCAGGAATTTTTTTGTTGGCTGCCTTAATCGATTGTAGTGCACCCAGAGCAGTGAAGTCTTCAACAGCAAATACGCCGTCGGGCACAAAGGATGCGTGTAGCAATGTTTTCATACAGTCTTTACCGGATTCGATACTTACTTTTCCATAGATGATCAGATCCTCGTTGACCGGAATATTGTGTACGTTCAGCGCGTCAATATAACCCTTCAATCGCTGATTGAAAATATTTACATGTTGTTGCCCGCCGATATGAGCAATGCGCTTGCAACCCTGTTCTATTAAATGCCTGGTAGCTGCGAATGCACCCGCATAATCATTGACCACCACAGACGAAACATCCAGCGCATCGCTTACCCGGTCGAAAAGAATGAGTGGTACTCCCCTTTTTCTTATCTCATTATAGTGATCAAGATTGATGGTCTCTTTGGAAATTGAAGCTAATATCCCATCAACCTGCGATTGTAGAAATGTCTGTACGCCTCTTTTTTCATATTCATATAGCTCATTAGTTTGATAAATCAGTACGTTGTAATTTTTCTCATTGGCCATTTTTTCGATGCCATGAATGACCGAACCAAAAAAATTGATTCCGGCACTAGGAATGATTACACCAATGATATTCGATTTTCCAAGTCGTAGCGATGAAGCAAGTTTATTGGGTTGGTATTTTAATTTAACAGCGGCATCCTTTACGGCCCTTTTAGTGGTTTCCCGAATGGCAGGATGATCATTTAAAGCCCTGGAAACCGTGGCTGGCGTGATGTTCAACGCACGGGCAATATCCGTGATAGTCGTCTTTGAAATAGATTCACTCATTGCCGAATATTTTTACAATTTTTTGAACGATATAAGACCTGCTGTAGATACAGCAGGTGTTTGAACTGCCTGGATGAAAAAAACAAGATGATATAGAGCCGTTTAACGGAATTCAAGTATCGATTTCATTTTGCAGCTATGGATCTAATCCCGCGCTCTCTCCTAACTTTATACTACCTACTCCTGACTATTAACTCCCGACTCCTACGTCACGACTCACTACCTTACTACGGGGAACGCAACGATCCTCAACTTTGTACATCCGTATGGGACCAGCGTTAATTCCTCAGCCTTGTCTTCAACTCTTCCCATATACAAGCCATCCCTTGCGGTTACGGGTTGCGGTGCAACATCATTTACTACTTTCCAATCCGGAATTTTTTTCCCAAATACTTTTAGCTCAATTGGTGCATTTGCTAAGTTCCAAACAAAGTTTTCCCCTACAGGTTTTATTTCCCTGACCTGCACCGCGTTTGCCGGTTGCTTCACGATTGAATCAATCAGTCCATAATTCCACGCACTTGTCGTTAGTACGTTGAAATAGTCACCTTCTTTTTCATCAGTTTCCTTCTGCCAATGTTCTTCAAGCTTAAGGCCGTATACTAAGGGGCCTCGTTCAACTGCGCGGGAATTTCTACCCCAATTCGATGTGGATACTTCCATCGGTAACTCTAGTGTAACCTTATCACCATTTTTCCACTTCCGACTTATGATTGTTATCTGTCCGCCTTTTCCCTTCCGGAAGGGTTGACCGTTCAGTAAAATACCTGCTTCTTTGCACCATGCAGGGATTCGGAGATGTAAGGGAAATGAAACTTCTCTCTGTAAAGAGATTAAAAAATTGATTGTACTGCTAAACGGGTAGAAAGTGACTTCATCGATCGTTACTTCAGTATTATCGTCTCCAACTTTCGTCTTTAATTGATTGGGACTAAAGTGCAAAGCTGCTAGTCCCTTGTCTGGAGTTGCATACCATAAATGAGACGTAAACTTCGTCCAGCCCTGGTGCATATTGGCCAGGCAACAGGTATAACCGCTACGCATACCCAACACATTGTTCATTCCTCTTTCAAAAGGCAGGGAAAAATTGAATACGCCTCTTTTAATATTTACCTGGTTGGCAATCTGGAAATATTGTTTGTTATTATAATCGTCCGTTGTTTGTGCCGGAAGCGCGTTGAAGGTCATGCGTTCGAGTGCGTCCATATACCGGGTTTCACCGGTGACGCCGATCGCCTGTTCTAATGAAAACATCGCCTCAACGATAGCGCACAGTTCTGTCCCCTGTGTAGGATCATTACCGTGCAAGTCTTCATCAGCTGAGAACACTCCGAACGGAAGGCCATGAAGTGTCATGAGATCATTAAAACCGGTTCTCAATGCTTTCAGATATATCGTGTCTCCCGTTCTTTGATAATGTACTACCGGATCTTTTATTCCCATACCCACATTCACTCCATGTCTTGTCATCCATCTAACGTGGTTTTGTTGTGTCGCCGCACTAATCACCCAGTCTCTTCCTAAAAACCATTCACTCCAGGCGAAAGATTGTGCATGAATCAATTCAGCGACACGAAGCAGTGAAGGATCTTTTGTAACACCATATAGCCATTGCGCTATTAGTACATTATCAGCACCCCGTGATTGAGCCCATTCAGTCCATTTAGGGATAGGGCAGGCTTTTAGTGTCTTCAACTGGTATTGAAAATACCTGGTCATGAATGGCACCACACGAGGATCATTGGTTGCCATATAGTATTGTTGTAACACTTTCAGCATGATCATTTTCGGCCACCAATCCTCACCGTCCTGGCAACTGTCTGTGGTAACCTTTCTTCCGGTTTGACGTTCCCGTTTGGTGATCGGACCGAAATACCCCGAGGGACGTTGATTATCTAAGGTCCAGTTGATATAACGAAGCACTTTTTCCTTCAGATCTTTATCATCTAACAAATAAGCCAGGGGAACCGCTCCATCAAGCCAGTAAGGTGTTTCTTCCCACCCATCTCCCTTTCCACCAAGCCATCCGTTATCATTTTTAATCTTGTTATGTACCTCATCCAGATGACCTGTTGAACCCTCACGCATAATTTTTAACTGATTCAGTAGCCAACCCTTCGGTTTGATAGCATTTACCGGCAACTCCATGTATTTTTCCTTGACAAAACCGCCGGCTGTCTGTGCTGTTGAACTCGTACACAAGGCATACGATACAATGAATGATAAAAAAAAATTTTGCAAAGTGTTTATCTTTTTTCTTTTTTCACTTTTGTATAGCGGAAATTCAACCAAGCTTGAATTTTTTATTTGGTTACTGAATCTGTTGTATCAACAACATCATATCCTTCGCCTGTGAAAAACGTGTCTTGTTACTTTCGATCCATTTATGAAGTATTTCGCTTTTTTCGGGGAAAAGTTTTATGATCTGTTGTTCATTGTTTATTTTGTAGTACCGCGCATTTTTTCGAACGTAAAATGCCTGACCCCGAACAAGCTGATATTCATCAGGCAATTTTAATTTGTAAGCTTCGCCATCTTTCAGCAAAGATTTTATGGAAGTAGCCGCTGTCGTATTGGTAGTACCAAAACCTGTATTAGCTCCTTGTTCTTTTATTATGCAGGTATGCTCTATAAATAATGGGTAATTTGAGCCGTCCAGCCATTCATAAAAAGCATTACTTACAGGAATAAATTTCCTTTCATGAATATACACGGTGTCTACCGCCTCCGGATGAGCAATGGCAACATATGTTCCATTCTGTTCAAAAATCATTTCTTTCGTTACAAGGTTGTAGTTAAGAGTTTGATTGTAAACCTCGCCGGATTTCAGCCTGACCTTGCCATTTGTGAAAGCATCGAATGCGTAATGCACCAGGCTGACTGGTTTGTCGTTGGTTTGCGCACTCACCGATAATACATTTAACAGGAAGAGGCCATATACAAATTTCATAATGATGATTGTTATGTCTCACCGAAAAAAGCAATCCCTATATCAATTTGCATTTATCGACGCGGATGATTTGCCTGCCCCACTTTTCTGATGATCCAAAACCTTAATGAAATATCCCCCCACGACACTTCTGGCCTGAAATCCCACCTGTTTGCCAGTGGTTGTTTCATGCCAATCACTTAACGGTACTCTTACCGATGTTTCAGTTGCAAACTTGTACATTGGCTTCACCAGCGATTGAAAATCGGCCGGGGTATCCGCAAGTGTTGCAGTCCATACCACCCAATCTGATTTAGTATAAGTCCGCCTACTGTCTAAAGGAAGACCATAACTGTTTTGCTTTGACAAGTAGTATTTAATTTCTTTTTCGTAGACTTCTTTCGGGAAAATATTCAATCCTAAAATCTTGTCCCAAACCATATTGTATTTCTGGCTCCAGGTATTCGAGCTATCAAATGTCAAGGCGTAATGGTCTCCCGCATCAGCCAGTTTCATCCAACGTGGCACCATTGCCTTTGCAGTATCCAAATATTTTTTCGCGATATCATTGTATCCTAATTGCGCCGCCAGTTGTGCATACCCGGCAATACCCATAATCGCTTTAATGGAAAGATTCGCATTTCGGGCAAGATGTCCGGCAAAATCATCTGTGCATAATTGATTGGCGGGATCAAATCCTTCTTTCACTAAATAGTCGACCCAAGTATTGAGGGTTTTCCAATGCTTCTTTGCGTACTCCGCGTTTCCTTCTCTTTTAGCAATGGCAGCCGTTAAGATCAGCATATTTCCACTTTCTTCTACTGGCATATCTTCTCCGTAGGTCTGACCATTGGCAAGTGGATAGGTTCCGAGATCATGTGCCGCAAAAGGTTTGGTCCATTTGCCGCTCTCAGTGTAATAAAAGATTCCATTCAGCATGCCTTTTAATAGATCGGGATTATATACAAGGAACAACGGAGCAGAAGGATAGGTAACGTCCACGGTATTGATGGAACCATTGCTGTAGTTTTCCTTCGACAGAAAAAGAATTTCACCGTCAGGACTCTTTACAAGCTTGTGTGCCGCGATGCACTGGCGATAAGCCATTTCACAAAGTTGAGCATAATCTTCACCCCCCGCTGCCACGGCATCAGCATGTAGCTTACGATCGAAAGCAGTGCATGCCGAAATTATTTTTTTATACTCAGCATTTGCTTTTTGTAATTGTATTTCGATTGTTTGAGCAGGGTCATTTTTCCACCAGGGTCTCAGGTTTTGATTAAAATACTGGACTGAATATATATCATCATACCCTATCAAAACTGTTTGCTCTTTAACGCTGCCTTGTACTTTACCAAAAGATAATACTGTACTCAATACAAGATCTCTTCCCTCAGAAACCGATGATGAAAACCGGTTTGTTTGAAAAGATGTGCCTGCATCAGCGGATTGAGTAATGTACTGCCGTGTTCCGGCTGCCTTTGGTATAGCTACATACAAATATCCCCAGTCAATGCGAAGATCATCGCCTTTTTTTTGTAACACAGGTTGCTCTTTTGATCCAGCCTGTAGAATGGATAACCCGCCGTTATCATATTGCTTTGCTATTACTTGTTGTGTCGGTGTATTTACGGCCATACTTGTCGATGCACCTATATACACCTGTACATCGTGACTTTTCCCATCGTTTGAAGTTACCTGGGTAGAAACATAAGACACGGGACGTGACAAAATCTCAAGATCATGCATCAACAGCGGAGAAATAAAGCTGAGCTCAAGATCAATGCCACCAGCAGCAAAGCGATAAGCAGTTTTCGTTGCAGTGAAATTCACTGATTTTTGTTGTGCCAATGAAATATTGTCGTCCTTAATCAAGGGTTCCTGTACCAAACCTGCATCCAGCCACTGACCACCTGCCGTGTTTTTAATATACACGGCCATTACATTATTTCCCTTCTTCAGAATTCCCTTATTTGTCACAGGTATATAAATAAACTTACCCGTCCATCCGGTCACATCATATATTTTCTCACCATTGATATATACCTGCACATTATCATCATGTTGTAGTTTGAGATATAGCTTGTTGAAATCCGTTTTATTGAGATTAAACACCCGCCTAACCCATAATTGCTTACTGGTCCATCGTGTATTTGCTCTCGTGGCATTGTTGCCAAAAGGAGCTTTGCCTGATTTCCAGTCCTGATCATTAAAAGCTGGCTTCATCCAATCAACAGCAGGTTCCGACTCCGTATATTTTGTTTCATACGCCTCTTCTTCGGAAGTGGGTACTACACTTTCATATCGAACGCTTTTATTACCGATAAACCGGTATACTTTGTTATCCACTTTGATCATTCCGATAAGCGGGTGATCGGTGCCGGTCCAGTGTTTTGTTGGCGCATTGGTCAATGTATCCGAAAAAGACCAAACACTGAAATAAGGATCATGTGTAATTAACGGGTATGCAGGTGCCTTATCAATCTGGCACCATCCGTTCAATTGAATAAGGACATAGCATAAAAGGAATATTTTCTTCATGGTTCGTGTTTAAAGTATGATCCTCTATTCAGAGGGAATCAGAATCGGTGAATTCTCTTTCACTGGTTCACCAAAATAGGGTGTGCCGTCTTTATTCCAGGTAAACTTTTGTGCTCTTGGTGAGCGTTGTCTTCCACAGCCTTGTCCGGGGAGTGAGTTTGCATGATATAAGATCCATTCCTCTCTGCCGTCGGGTGATTTGAAAAAAGAATTATGCCCCGGCGCGTATACTCCATTTTCTTTTGAATGCTTAAACACAGGTTGCGGACTCTTCTTCCATGTCGAAGAATCCAGTAGATTTTTTTTTCCGGAAAAGGAAAGAAGTCCAAGTACATAGTAATCTGTCCAGCATCCACTTGCAGAATACACTATGAATAGCTTCTTTCCATTTCGTAACAGCTGCGGACCTTCATTCACATCCACATGCCGGGTGCTGTCTGAATCTTTGATGTCCCCGTTTTTCTCCCAGTCAAATGTCGATGAAGAAATTTGCACACGGTGGCCTTCAATGGTCCAGGGATTTTTCATTTTAGCGATATAGATATTCTGTTGGCCGTTTTGATCCCCTTTCCATCCAGACCAAACCATGTATAATTTTTTACGGTGAATAAATACATCGCCATCTATTGCCCATTTATCGGACGGATCAGCAACCTTGCCTTTGAGCAGCCAATCCCCTTGCATTGGATCTTCAGAAGCATTTTCCAGAACATACATGCGGTGGTTTCTATTATGACCATCATCTGCTGCAAAATATGCGTACCATTTTCCATCAATGAAATGAATTTCCGGAGCCCAAATATTTTTTGAATAGGCAGTTCCTTGTGGTGGCGTAAAAATTGTCTTTTGCTCAGCGCTTTTTAACTCCGCGATATTTTTAGTTTTCCAAAGAACAATGCGATTTCCTGTGGTATGGGTATAATAGTAATATCCGCCTTTATAAAAAGAAAACGGATCAGCACCCGATGGTAACAGGGGATTTGTGAATGTTCGATTTGAATCCTGCGCTTGTACAAACACAGAAAACAGAAGAAAAACAATTTGCCAAAATCTTCGTGCACACATTAACTAAATGTTCCTGGACTTTTTTGATAAGAATTCGCGCAAAGGCGCAAGACGCAAAAAGGAGCGCTTTCCTTTGCACCTTCTCGCCTTTGCGAGCATATTTGTAACATCTAACGGCTTGTTGTAACTAATGACGAGTTATATAATTTACTATGTATCTCCTTTAATTTTTCTATTGGCATTTTAATTTGCTTTCGATCATAAGTCATCAGTCCATTCGTCTCCACTTCCACATCGGTGGTTTGGGTATACACTGCAGCAGATAAACCTTTAGAAATAAGATTTGGGATCCGGTCTATGAATTCTGAATACCGTTTCAACAATTCGTCTTTGTTTTTGAAGCTCTGGTATCCCCAATTATTTTTTTCCTGCCAGGTATGATTTTCGACAGGCAATCCCAATCCTCCAAACTCGCCTAACACAAGGACCATTTGTTTACCAAATAGATCCGGATGCGGCATTAAAGGTTCGGGATAGTTATGCAAATCGAATATATGACCTGCTTCTTCAAAGTTCCCACCGCTAGCACTATTCACTAATCTTGAAGGATCTTTTTCCATGGTCCAGCTTACAATCTCTTTTGTTTTGAACTGTCCCCATGCTTCATTAAATGGCACCCAAACGATGATGCTTGGAAAATTGTGGAGATCCTGCATAATCTCATTCCATTCTTTTCGGAAAATAGATTCAGATTCAGCTGTTCTGTCTTTATCAGTAGCTCGGCCGAAGACGCCCGGACGTGATTCCCATCGATTACCAAGGTCACCACTGGGCATGTCCTGCCACACGAGCATCCCCAGCTGGTCGCAATAGAAATACCAGCGTGCCGGCTCAACTTTCACGTGCTTACGGATCATATTGAAGCCCATCTCTTTTGTTTTCTCTATATCAAACTTTAAGGCTTCATCAGTAGGAGCGGTATATAGTCCATCAGGCCACCATCCCTGATCCAAAGGACCATATTGAAATACGAACTGATCATTCAGCAACATTCTTTGAATGCCGTTCCTATCGGGCTGCATAGATATTTTGCGCATCGCGAAATAACTCTTCGCTGCATCAACAACTTTATTCTTCCGGAAAATGGTATATCTCAGATCATACAAAAATGGATTGTCGGGAGCCCAAAGTTTGGCGCTTTGAATTGATATAGATGTTTCGCCACTTGAAGGCAATATTTGGTCTGCGATTTTTGTAGTACCGTCCCATGCTGAAACTGTGACCTGGTCTCCCGGTTGCAAATTTTCAACTTTTGCACTAACACGCAACAGCTTCTGGTCAACATCAGGAGTCTGTTTTGTTTCTACAATATATGTTTTTGGAACAGTCTCCAACCACACTGTTTGCCAGATACCGGTTACAGGAGTGTACCAGATACCATGAGGATTTTTTGTTTGTTTACCGCGTGGTTGCTGGCCATCGTCGGAAGGGTCCCATACACGAACCGCAATGTCCTGCTTCGAACCCTTGTTTAATGACTTTGTAATGTCAATGGAAAAAGGATCATAGCCCCCCTGATGGGTGCCTACTTCT
>Ga0126304_10000542_pt1 | contig 15742 bp, 13 predicted proteins | sample Plot25_FD_92538 | JGI IMG/M metagenome (GOLD analysis project Ga0126304, IMG submission 92538) | Serpentine soil microbial communities from UC McLaughlin Reserve, CA, USA - Plot25 | ecosystem: Environmental > Terrestrial > Soil > Grasslands | place: USA: UC McLaughlin Reserve, Lake County... | reverse complement strand
AAATCATCGGCTGTTGTAGGAAATTTAAGTGAATCTGTCGTAACCCGTACAGCAAATGCTGCAAGTAATGAAACTGAGTCTATAGTAAATAGTACAGCAAATGCTGCAAATAATATGACACACAATTTATCTACAAATTCTACGATATAACATAATTTTTAACTATTTTTTTCTTGAATTAATAAAAGCAGCAATATAAAAGATATTATTATTATTATTATTATTATAATTATAATGGATAGTTTCGAATACTTAATTCCATTATTGTAAAATCATATTTTTTCAAATAGAATAAGATAGGATAAATTTTTATTTTTCAACAACGGTTTGTTACTTTAAGTAATAATATTATGATTAGAATATTATTAATTGATTATAATATCAATAAAATGTTTTATATTAGTTTATCTTGGTCTAAATTATGACATCCGAAGATTCATTACAGAAGATTAAGAAAATAGATGTTTTAGATCAAAAATATGTACTACAACCATGGGAAAATTACAGAGGACTTTCGTATGGTGATTTAATAGCAAGATGGCATAGTTGGTTAATGAGTGCTAATCCAGATAATTATAATTCTAACGATATGTTATTTATGAGAGGTAACATCGGTTATCATAATAAAAGAGATACTTTTTATTTCAAAACTAATGTAGTAATACCTCATGGAACTGCTATTCTAATTCCTATTGTTACAACTCTAATTAATTATGGTGATTATCATGAAGGTAAACTAATCAATGAAGAATTTTTCCTGCGACAAGCTGTACATGATCATGTAAATGCCGCTGGACCTTTCTGGGCAACATTGGAAGTAATAGATAATTCTAATATGGTTCTAAAGAAAATAGTTCCTGATTTAGAATTATTTAGGGCAGAATCTCCTATTTTTCAGTTGAATATATCTCATGAAAACCCTTTCCTGAATCTTATGGATGAACCTGTTTTGCCTGGAACATATACTGCCTTAGGTTCTGGATATTTTGTACTTTTGCATGATCTTATACCTTCGAAATATCGTATTCGTTTTGGTGGAAAGGGAATGTATGACTTTTATACTGATGCAATGTATGAAATTACTATTAGCAATATACATAAGATCAAAAAAGATATTTCTGGACAAAATACTTCGCCTAGTGAATTACAAGGAAATAAAATTGCAATTAAAGCCAATATCTAATTTAATTCAATGTTATAATTACAAATGCTGGCTTATTTGGAATAATAAGTTGGATTAGCTACTCAATAAATTATGTGCATGGTTTAAAAAATTTAGTAATGGTTACTAATAACATTAATTAACAGATGGAAAATATTTTGAATTAATTATGGAATTAGATGTATCTTTTGTACGTTCTTTCTCCTTCTTGACAACGTCTATGTCATAGACTGAATTTGTTCTGTATACACCTACACCTGTACCGCCAAAAATCAGACGGTATGTTGAAGGAGATAATGATTTTATCATGATATAGTAACCCGCAGTTATTCCCTCATATATTCCTGGCTTAACAGGCACTTCCATTTTATTTCGTAATAGACTATTAAACGGTACTTCTATTTTGAACAAAGGGGATTCAAAACGATATTGTTTTAGATTTTTGACTAATTTTATTGGTCGATCTTCACCTTTTCTCTTAATAGCGGCCCATATTTCCCCTGTATTATCTGTATCTTTATTTATAAAATACCGTAACTCTTGCTCATCTTTTATAATTCTTCCCTCGTAATTGTCTGATAAAAATAGAATAGAAGTAATTATAGGAATGAAAATTGCTGTACCTTCTATGATATTTTCTCTATTTCCTCCTGTTTTATCGTATATAGCTTCGGGATCCACATACCGAGGAGAACCTGGTTGGTTACCGACAGATCTATAATCAACATTTCCACGAAGAAAAAGAACATTCCCTCCATCGTAAGTATCAGGGTCTTCGGAGAATAACCATTTGTTCCATTCAACTGCCCATTCGCCATAAGACATTCCTCTAAAGTTCTCATTTGGAGAGACGATTTCCAGCCTCATTTATTATTACAATGACAGAGAATATTTAGGTTTAACCAAAATTATACAACAAATTGTCTTGCTTAATACAATTAGATTTTAACTTAAATAGTCAATGGGTATAGTATTGATATAGATCAAAAAAAATAATATTATTTGAGTAGGTCTACTCCAGGAAATGGATCTTGTAAAGGAGGTACGAAAAAAAATCCTGCAGCAAGTACTGAAAATAACTTATGTAGCCCCCCTTGATTTGGAGGCCCTCCGAAACTACTATTTCCCATCCAGTCAGGATGTGTTAATATAAAAAATAATCTAGCTGGATCATTTTGAAAGCTAATAAAATTTAGCCCTAATCTAAAAGGCTTTTCAGGTCTATCATACAATGGCTCAAAAAATTCAAATCCTTGTCTATAAATTCGCCTTGAATCGGGATGTTTGCTGTCTATGTTATCTATATGTCTTGTTCTTCCTATATGTGACTGGCTAAGTCTTGATGAAGCGTGAAAGTCTATATCAGAATTTACTCCAGTTGAAACAGGAGGTTTAAAATAGTCTGGATGTTCATGAAAATCCTTTTCAAAACCCTGTACATTGTACGCAGTAGTACAATTTTCCTTTAAAAGGGGATTTCCATTTTTATCAACTCCAACCAAAGGAATTCCTGTAGTCTTATCTCTACCAATCATTAATTCTTGGTACCTACGTTCTATATTGTTCCAAATATCAGTATTAATTTCTATCCGTAAGAATGCCAAATATGTTCCACCTATTGTCCAGAAATCCTGAGGAACAAGCCTATTATTTGTCCTATCTATAACAATTGCATTTAGTCTTTCTTTCGAATTGGCCATATTGGATACCTCATCATGGAATCCTAGCCAGCTTCTTCCATCATCTCGTTGAAAACCTGTATAGATTCTGGAAAGTATTAACGTATTATTAGATTCATTTCCTAAAAGTCGTCTAGTTTCTACAATAGCCCTATAAACTGCCAATTGGGTACGTGAAATAAACTGAATTGCAATATCTTCTGAAAGACCTACGTTTTCACCTAAGTCATACGAATATGGTATTCCTGAATCATGTGCAATGGGTGCTCCTTTTCGAAAAGGTAAAAATTGTCTATCTTTAAAATCTCTTGGTATTTTTTTTTTAATATTCTCAATATTAAAAATATTTGGTCCAAAGCTTATGAGAATAGATAGATCTCCTGAAGGAAATGGGTAGTTGGGTAAACTGTCAAGACATCCCGTTTTTAAATTTTTGTACATTTCCCACAATCTTATTAAAGTTTGTTCAACTCTATCTAGGCTATCTCTTTTGGTAATCTTTAGAAAGATTAACGCAAATGAATCATTAAATTTTATCCTAGAGGGTGTATGTCTTGATTTGAATGGTTTTCTGTTATAGAATATACCATGTTGTAACTTACTCCTATCAATTTTACTCATATTTAAGTTTAACAGTAGTATCTACATATAAGATTTTATCTAAATTTTAAAATGTATAGAATCTATTAACTTTAAAACAAATTTTTATAAATTATTAAATATCTATTATGAAAAGAATATAATCTATAGTTTTAGAATCAATAGAATACCGCTTTCTTTATACTTATCTATTAGGCTTAATATATTAGAATCTAAATATATGTTATTATATAATATTACATATTATTATTCTTATTATAGGATTTAATCTAATAATAAAGTAATCTAATTCTTTTTTATAAATACCTAACTTAAATTATTGATTTACTCTTTAAAATTTCTATAACCTGTTCATGAGTTATCTGCGTAAAATCTTTATAGTATTGGCTAACATTTTGAAAATTATGAGATGGAGTTATTATTGCTTCAATACGTTTTGTTTCTGTTTTTAACAACTTTATTGTATCTTTAGGAGCTACAGTAATAGCAACAATAACTTCCTTGGGACTTTTCTCTTTTAACCACTTTAATAATACCATTAGTGTTGCACCACTTGCAGCACCATCATCTACCACAATGACTGTTTTATCAATGATTATGTTATTGATAGTATTTTTCTTTTTATTGATAGTAACAAAATCACTATAATGTTGATATAGTTTATTTCTTAAACGTATATCTTCCATCTGTTTTGCCTTTTCCTCTTCTATATACTCTTTAGGAATATTTAAAGAATTTATTAAGTCCTTATTTAGATACATAGAACCATCTTCCATTATTGCACCTATTGCCAATTCTTCATTATTTGGTGCTCTTAATCTTTTTACTAAAACTATATCATAAGGTACATCTAATTTATTAGAAATAGTTTCTGCCATAATTATTCCACCTCGAGGAATACCTAAAATAATCAAATTTTCTGGTTGAATATCTTTTACTCGGTCTTTAAGAAACGACGCCAATAACAGTGCTGCATTAAATCTATCTTTTGCTCTAATAAAAGAACCATCTTTTAATGAAAAAACAAATTCAGATAATCTACCAAACACTATTAAAATTATAACTATAACTGTTAATTAAAGATTATTACAATGACTGATTAAGGTCATTTGTAATATAATATTAATGATGTTCTCTAATGGTATAAAATAAAAAATAGTTTATAAATTATTATTTGTTGAGAAACTTCTCATTTTGATAGAGTAAATATATTTCATCTAACATAACAATAGCAGTACTTATTTGATATATGCTTATTTGTTCATGTAAAAATATAGCAGCAAAAATTATATCAAATAAAGCAGAGAATGATGGTATTTTACTCTCGTTGATACATTACCATTATTTGTAGTATTGTAGTATATTTTTTTATATTCATAAGATGTAGTGGTGATGATGATTATTTGAACATAGTTGAGGATGATAAATTGATTCATATCTTAATTTTGTTAATCTTTACTCTTGTATTTTCTATCAGCTGCAAAAATTGATTATTAAAAATTTTTAAATAAATTAAACTATTATTTTTTAGATTAACCTAAATACTAGATTATATAAAATAATTTAAATGTCATTTCAAATCAACATATTTCCAATTGATTCCAAACCATTTGGATTAACTTACGATAAATGGACTGTAAAATGGTGGGAATGGATTTGTTCTATCCCAAAGGATAACAATCCTCTCTTTGATTGGAGCGGAGACAATGTTAATGTAAATCAGAATGATCAACGCGTTTTATTTTTATGTCAAACATATGAGGGAGTTGAATCTATGCCGTTTCGTAAGAATATTATTACTAAAGGCAGATCTATTTTTCTGCCAATTATAAATTGGATTTCAATAATGCATGAAGATGGAGAAACTGATGAGGAGTTATTGAAAATTGCAAAAAATAAAATGGACGTAATTGGCCCTCTCGAAATTACTATAAATGGAATAACAATTAATAAAGGATTAGAAAAATATAGAGTTCTCTCTCCATTTTTTGAAATCGATCTGCCAGAAAAAAATGCCTTTGGTATATCATCAGGAAAAAGACGCTGTATATCTGATGGTTATTGGATATTTCTTCATCCTATTTCTGAAGATATAAGATTATCTTCATTTTCTTCATGTTCCTCTGGAGTAACAAAGATTAAAGTGAATTATGAGCTAAAAACAAGTTAGTTACTTCAGTTCCATTCTCATTCTAGTGATAACAAATTATCATCTATTGGTAATTAAATAAATTTATTATTAATGTACAAAGCAACTTAAGATTCAATGTAAACTATATCAATTTATTATCTAAATCTTTGTAATTAAATCAAAATCAGATATATATTATTCCATATCAAATATAATAACGCCAGAATAATGTATTAATTCAAACATAATGAGAATTAAACATATAATCATTAATATAGTATTAGTTTAAAAACTAATGAAATTGAGTTTTTTTCTTAATAGTTATATAAATAATATGTGACCTTATGAGTAAAGTTAGTATAACTAATTTTATGCAATAAGTTTTTTTCTTTTATTTATAGTTTTTATTTCATTTATGTTCTAATCATTTGGATATTACCAAAATATAGATAATCTTATTATGTGGTTCTTTATAATATCTTCAATGAATACGATTACCTTATACTCAGTATTCTTATTCTTATTCTCATTATTTGTTGTTCAGATGTTTATAATTCAAAACGGATATTCACTTTCTAATCAGACTTATCAGTTAGATGATGTACCTTATGGCAAAAGTTATCAAGAATGGACCTCAAAGTGGTGGCAGTGGCATATTTCAATTCCCTCATCACAACATCCTAGAGAAAACTATACAAGTGATAAATGTTCGATCGCCCAAAGTGGTCCAGTTTGGTTTCTTGCAGATGGTCCAAATGGAAAATGGGAAGAACGAGAATGCACTATTCCAAAAGACAAGTCAATTATTGTACAAGTATTGGGTAGTGAATGCGATTATGGCGAAACCAATCTAAAAAATGACAAAGATGTAATGACCTGTGTGGATCGGGGTATGATCGGTTCTAAAGTGAAAGCTATTCTTGATGGTAATCAAATTACAGAATTACAAAAAAACCGTATCGGACATTATTGGTTTAATATTACTGTTCCTAATAATAACATATACGAAGAACCCGCAGGAACATATAAAGCACTTACTGATGGTTGGTTTCTATTTCTAAAGCCTCTTCCTCCAGGAAGTCATGAACTTATTATCAAAGGAGACCAGACATTAATAGGACCAGATGGACTTCCAACAGAGGTAGATCGTCATGTTGATCTAAAGTATAATCTAAAAATTCAATAAATTGAAGAAATTATATTTTTATAAGATTATTTGAATCATTTTGATCTTTAAATTATTATTAAAAAATTATTTTACAACTATAGTTTTTATCATATTAATTTTAAGTTTTATTGATACAGCATTTGTTACACTCTACCTAAATTCTTATGATTTCCGTTCTTCCATCTATACTAGTATCGCTTTCATGAGTATTATTAGTGTTTATTGCATAGGATATTTTTTAATTTTAAAATTTATTGATGATTACAACCTTACTTCTAAAAAAAAATTTGAAACAAGAATTTTGAATTATATATTTTATGGAATCTCTATTATTATTATAGTTCTTAGTTTGCAAATATTATTTTGGCAAAAATTTAGTTTATACTTATATGAATTGATAATATTTACAAATTATTTATTATCGATCATTATTTTTTTATTTCTAACAAAGAAAATTCTCGCGTGGTATTTATTAACAAAAAATCTTTTTATCTTAAATTATGTATTAGCAATTGTCTCATTCGTTATTACTGAAATTCTTACTATCATCAAAGTGCTAATTGAATCATTAAATGATCCTTTTTTAATTTCACCAATTCGTAATCCTTGGAATGCATTTAGTAGTAGTGACATTGTAATAGGTAATCTACTTTATATTTCATACTTTTCAAATATTATCATTCTATGGATTGCCACAGCATCATTTATTAAAAATTATTCAAATATTACAGGAAAATTAAAATTTGTTATTTTGATTACCTTACCTCTAGTCATTTTTTTAGGACCGTTAGAAATCAATATCTTTCATTTTTTGGATGAATTAAGATTAGAGAATCAGACTTTAGCTAAGAATATCAATATCTTTTTATTTGGAGGAATTAGACAAATAGGAGGAGTATTTTTCGCGATATCATTTTTTATATTAATCAGAAATATACACAATAATCAACTTAATAATGCTCTTATAGTAGCAGCTATGGGAATAATTCTTTTCTTCAGTGCAAATCAAAATTCGTTACTAAAAATGATTCCTTATCCTCCATTTGGAATAGGATTAACAATATTAATTCCTTTATCATCTTTTCTATTATATTTAGGATTTTATAATATTGCCATAACCTCAAAACATAGTGTGATCAAAGAAATTGTAACGTCATTTTTATCCAAAGATCAAAAAAAATTCTTCCAAGATATTAACTTTTATGAAGTTAATAATGTGGTAAGTCATGTAAACGATAAAATTGAAAATATGCCACAAGAAGTTCAACAAGAATTTAAAGAGATAAATATTGAAGATTTAACTAAAATGGTACGAAATATCATGGAAGAAAAAAAATTCCAAAAGAATTAATTTAATAACATAAGCTAATCTCATCTTTATAAAGTTCACATAAAGAAGTTAGTTAATCTATTATTACTAATTTTTTTAACAATTAAATTTTTTTACTATTAATAAAATATTATTTTATTTCTAATTAATGGTATTTTTTATAAGTTATCTAGAATGTATTCTTTTAAAAAAACTTATGTCTTTTATAAATCAAATTTAATTATTATGAAATTTAGTAATTTATTCTCCATTATAATTTAAATTTAAATTATATTTTTCTCCTATTAAGAACTTTTTATTCCTAATGTTCCTTAGACATTTCATAAATTAAGAGTCCAAAGTATAAAAATAACATTTATAACCTAAATTAGAAAGAATAATTGTATCAATTTAAACAAATTTGGAATAACATTAGAGATAGAAAAGCAGCAGCCATTATTTTATCATCTGCTATTAATCAATACTTAACCAAAGAAGATAAAAAAAATGTAATTACTATTATGTATATTAATTCTTTTTTTCCTTTTCCTTTATGACTTTTTTTACATACTCTTTAACATCTTCCAATTCGGTCTTATCCATGAATATAGTTTCGGAATTCATATTTTCATAGATTTTTTTACTTAATACTTCTGCTTTTTTCTCGAATGTAGATAAGTTTTCTGCAGAACTTAGACCTTTGAATAATGGAAGTTGATTCTCATACATATTTAAAAATCTGCGAATAGTTATATCCTTGGTAATATTAAAGGTTGCAGAATCAAGTCCTATCATAGTAAGATATGTTGCAGACAAAATAAACGAAATAGAAATAATAGTCCATGATGGATATGGAACAAGTACCATAATTACTGAGACACTTGTACTGAATATGATCATTAATCCTACTCCAGATACAATCAGATAATATTTTAGTTCTTTATTAGTTACTATACGAGTTAACATGAAGAAATAGATTCCAAATAATACTCCTGCACTGATTTTAGCTACATTAAAACCAAAATTGTAGAAATAATCATATAATAAGAAATTGTCTTGGATCATATTTGTTATTCCTGTTTTATCCAGTAAAATTGGAGAATGATATAATAATATAAATAAAATAAGAGGGATAGTTAATATTATCAAATGTTTTGTTCTGTCAATTTTTTTAGTGTATCTATTAGTGAATAATAATGAAGCTAGCCAAATTGCAACAAATGCAACAGTTTCACTAGCGGAATAAAAAGAATATAATTTTTGATGAAGCTCGGTTATATAAAAAAATGTCCAAGGATTTCTAGAAGGAGATATATATTCAGGCTTATTAGCTAAATGTGCCTCTATATAAAGAAAAGTAGTTAACATATGAGCCGAAAGTGCTATAACTGCTAATCCATATATTAAAAGAGTTTTACTTTTAGTATATTTGTAAGATTTTAAGAATGTAAAAGAAAGTAAAATAAGTATAAAGAAAGGAACCATAAAACTTAAGCTAACTATTGTTTTAAGTACGAGTATAGGGTATTTTTCAGTGATAAGTTGTTCAATGAATAAATAAATAAGGAGTATTATTAGTAAAATTTGAGATATTGTATATATTGTAGAACTTTTAGTTGCAAAAGGAGATCTTGATTTTTTTATTTTATAAATTATTTTTCTAGCGGTATAAAGAAAAAAAGTATGAATAGATATAGAAATTATTATTAATACAGAAAAAAATAACAAGTAATAAGGTGACATTCGATCGCTAAGACTATTAGTCCATAATTGGCCAGCACTATTGTCTATCACCTGAATTACAATAACTACAAAAGCAATAACTATCAGAAGTGTCCTATTAAAAAGATGGTGTTGGTTTTTTAACATGAATGTTTCACCGCTATCTTGTAAATTTTAGTGAAGAGTATATAGAACCCCCATTACTCATGTATATATCAATCAATTTTATTTATCCTTATTTATTTACTTAGTGATATAATAACTGAAAATTCTATATAGAATGATATTTTAAAACTAACAGGAATATGTGTCAATTCAATACAATGCTCATTCATACAGAAGATGAGTAACTTAACAAGTATATTATAAAAGATATAGATAATTAATAATTGTAACTTCAATCACATTATTTAAACATTAATGATATCAATAAAATAAATGGAAAATAAATTCTTTAATTGTATAATTTGGATTATAATATATTCGCAACTATGGTAGAAACGGTTACTGATTCTCGGTAAAGATACAATTTTCTAAATTAATCCCTTTTTTATTCCAAAATTTAGCAGATTTAAGAAGATCGTATGCCATAAAAATATAACAGGAAGAATTTATTAATATTTTAATGACGCAACTAATATTGTTTCTATTGTTTATTACACTTTTTATTCTATTTACTTCGTCATCTTATGGATATACTTCTCTACCTTCTATATTCACTTCAGACTCAAATCCACATGGTATTCCTTATTCTGAATGGGTTGAGAAATGGTGGTCTTGGTGGCTTGGTATTCCTAATGATAAGCACATTGTCCAAAAGAATAATGACGGTAATTTAATATATCTTCAAGAGAGATGTTTAGTCAATCAAAAGGGGCCAGTATGGTTTCTACCAGATGTTTTACAAGAACTTCCAGGAAGTCATCTTGAATATAGTTGTGAGATTCCAGCAGGAAAAGATATCCTCATTCCAATTACAACAACAGAATGTGATGTAGGATCTGAAGGAGGAACAGAAAATGACCTAAAAGTTTGTGCTAATAATATACGAGATGTTGATGACCCTAGAGATCCTACCAGAATAACTATCAATGTTGATGGAAATCCTATAGATCCTAAAAATCTCAAAGGTAAGACAAGTTTTTTCGATGTAACAATACCTGAGAATCCAACTATTATGTATGGTGATGATGTCTACGAAAAACATGGTGGAACATATAAAGCAATGGCTTCAGGTTATTTTCTCTTTTTGAAACAACCTACTCCTGGAAAACATGAGATCAAATTTAAATCAGAAGATCGTTTTATAATTGGACTTCAAAATACTCGAAGTGGAATGTTTAATATTACTATAAAATAAATATACATACAGAAACTTTATTTCTAACTATATATATCAATTTTTAATGTTTAGTATAAATTTCTATAAAAGTGAGGAGTGGTATATATAAGACAATGGCTTCTCAATCTAGTATATACTACACTTCCGAAGATAGTATACATGATAGTACTTTTTCAGAATGGATCGAGAAATGGTGGTCTTGGTGGCTTGGTATTCCTAATGATAAGCACATTGTTCAGAATAGTAAAGACGGTAATTTAATATATCTTCAAGAGAGATGTTTAGTCAATCAAAAAGGGCCAGTATGGTTTCTACCAGATGTTTTACTACCAGAAGGTAAGCATGAATATTCACTTGAATATAGTTGTGAGATTCCAGCAGGAAAAGATATCCTCATTCCAATTACAACAACAGAATGTGATGTAGGATCTGAAGGAGGAACAGATGAGGAATTAAAAAAATGTGCTAATAATTTTTACGATATTGATGATCCCAAAAATCCTACCAGAATAACTATCAATGTTGATGGAAATCCTATAGATCCTAAAAATCTCAAAGGTAAGACAAGTTTTTTCGATGTAACAATACCTGAGAATCCACCAAACATATTTGGCGATATTAAATATAAAAATGAGAAGGAGGAAACTTATCGGGCAATGGCTTCAGGCTATTTTCTCTTTTTGAAACAACCTACTCCTGGAAAAAAATACAAGATAACATTTGAATGTGAAGATCATTTTTTAGAATTTACAGCACTACCTCCAAGTACGAGGACTGGAATATTCAATATTACTATAAATAACTAATCTCTTTTTTCTCAAATATTGATTTATTATAGATCAATTCAAAAATCTAACCATTATTATATTAATATATTAATATTATAATTTTCAATTAACTAATCGTTGTCTTATAGCTTAAATTGCTACTCAAAATATAGATAATTTAAATAGACAATATACATGCGATTAACTTGCTATTTAATGAAATATGCTTTATCAAATTAAAAACTAAATCTTAGGCAAAAACTTTAATAATTTGGTCATCTCTTTATCTATATGAAAAATCTATTTAACATATTTATGGGAATAATAAAAGGTGAAATTCAACTAACACGATCTGCCTCCGATGTAAATAAACATAATTGAATGACTTTAGAATTCAATTTATGTAAAATTTATTAAGAAGCTCTTAAATATAATCTATTTTCTTCAACAACCAGATACATAACTTTTTATCGTTATCCGAATGGTTTTGTATTTTTAGAAAAAATTCGAATTATCCAATTGTTATTATTAATATAATTTTCTGAATTTTCAAAAACACTATTAGAAATATAATTATTTTTCAATTTACTATGACTTTGACTCCTCATAAGTTATTTGGAACATCATGTCTGATAAATGTTCTATTATTATATCTTATTTAATAAATTGTTATTATAATATTTTTCTAAAATATATCAATATTGTTTTATAATATTGAATAAGTGTTTATAGCATAGGTCTTTTTTATTAAATACCTTATTTATCAAGAACATCGATTAAAATATTACTTAAAGTTTGATAAAGATTTTGTCAGAATAAGTACATAAAAACAAATGATAGGACAAGACCATAAACAAATTTACATTATGTTACCTATAAGTGTATTTTTTGACTAATACTTTATAAACAAGTATTATATAGTTATCTAATGGTAGATCCATGGGAAATAGGACATCAAGATTCTAATCTGACAGGTTTGAAAATAGCTGATCCACATTATGTATTTAGAGGAATGACTTACGGACAATGGTCTGGAGTACGATGGAATCAAGTATTTTCTGCTCAACCTGATGACTTTTACGATGAAGGAAGAGGAATTGTCTTCTTAAGAGGAGCTACTGGTACTGGACATTTAGTACAAGATGAACCAAATGGTCATTATGCACAAGCTTCAAATATTAATGCAGCACAAACTTCACAATTAAGATTAAAATTACCAGAGGAAACAGCAGTATATGTTCCTGTGGTATCCTCTCTGTTTGTTATTGGTGATGAATATCGAGGAGGGTTAATGAAAGATGAAATTGCTACCCGCTTAACAGCTAGGACTGATACTGTTCATGGAGGCGATATTTGGGCTAGGATACAGCTTAATTCTACTGGCAAATCACGTCCTCTGGTAAAAGATTTGAATTATTTTTATAATGAATCTCCTCTTTTCTCACTTAAAGTATCTGAAAAGAATCCTTTTAAAGACAAAATAGATGTTCCAATTAAAGCAGGAAATTATTTTGGTGTTACAGTTGGAATCTCTGTTCTTATAAGTTATTTACCTCCAAACAAGACATATCGTCTAGAATTTGGTGGAGAGGGCGTAGGAGGTTATTTTTCAAATTCAATATATGATATTGAAGTCATCCCTAACAAAACACAATTAAACGATATTTCGAAGGAAACTACATCTTAATTTATTAGGCTACTATCTTTAATCTAATTTATCAAAGTTTTTTTAAAACGATTAATTCTTCTACTATAAAATTTAAATAATAGGCATTAATTTTTTCGGCGCAGCTGAAATAGAGGTTTTAACATTAAATAAAACTTACTAATATGAATATATTTTAAAAGGAACTTTTATAACTATCATTAACTAATTCAACATGAAAATCAAAAAAGTCGTATCATTCTTACCTAGCGCCACAGAAATACTTTATGAATTAAGAGTAAGTTCTCAAATTATAGGAGTAACTCATGAATGTAATTATCCAAAAGAAGCAAAATTAAAACCTAGAGTAATAAATTCAGCATTTGACGCATCAAGAATGTCTAGTAAAGAAATTGATGATAAAATTGTAGAACTCCTCAGTAATGGGAAGGATATTTATATTATAAATGATCATATTCTAAAAGAATTAAAACCAGATATTATCATTGCACAAGGAATATGTGAAGTATGTTCACCATTCACAAAAGAAATAAATCGTGCTATCTCTATATTAGGATACAATCCCGAAGTAGTCATTTTAGATCCTAAAAATATATCAGATATTTTAGACAATATTTCTGAAATTGCACAAAAGGTTGGAAAGATCAGCGAAGGACAGAATTTAGTTAGAACTTTAGAAGATAAAATAATTAGAGTTAAACGAATTAGAGAAGTAACAACTGTAGAGAAATTGCCAAGAATTCTATGTCTAGAATGGCTAGACCCCTTTTTTACTGCTGGCCATTGGGTTCCTGAAATGGTAGAGATTGCAGGAGGTATAAACGGTCTAAGCAAATCAAAAGAACAGTCAAGAAGAGCTTCGCTTGAAGAAATAAAGAAATTTGATCCTGATAAAATAATTCTCATGCCATGTGGATTTAACATAGATAGAACAATTAATGAATACAAAAAAAATTCTACATTGAATAATAATCAAGAATGGAACAATTTAAGAGCAATTAAAAATAATGAATTATACGTAGTAGATGCAGGGTCATATTTCAGCAAACCTGGACCAAGAACAATCATAGGAATAGAAATTTTGGCAAAGATTATTTCTCCAAATAAATTTAATCATATTCAAACTCCTGAAAATTCATATACAAAATTAATAACAGATAAGTTAACTACTAAGTAAACTAAAAATTTGATCTTCCTTTTTTTTACTATTTTAGATATGCCGTTAAACTCATAAATAACAAATAAGATCCGTAAATAAAAAGAATGACACTTATTGTAAATACAAAAATTCTATATACCTTTTCTTTAATAATAGATTTTCCTTTATTGACCATAAAAGATGTAAACCATAACCAAAAATAATCCATCCAAATATGCGAAAGGAAAATTATCGATATTCCCTCTACTATTCCAAAATTAATCACAGAATCAGAAATCAGTTTAGAACCTATAGTGAGCCACCATACAAGAAAGAAAGGATTGAGCAGAGTAAAAATAATTCCCACCAAAATTGGATTTTTAATATTGAATCTAGGATTTCTGATTTCTAGAGAATTGGTAGATTTCTCTTTGAGAATAGAAATAATTTGTAAAATTGCAAATAATAATAGAAAAATTCCCCCTAATAATCCTATGAACTTGAATATTACATCCGATAAGTGCAATGTATAAGAAAATGAATATAGACCATATGAGAGAGCTATGATTAAAGGAAATTCTACTATTGCATGTCCTGATGCTATTTTCAATCCTACAAAAGACCCATACCTACTTCCGTATAGAATATTAATAAAAAATAAAGGACCAGGAGACAAGACTCCCGACGTAGATACTAGTATAACTTGAAGTGAAAATTCTATTGGAGACATATCTATTCCTCCTTCTCCTCTTGCTGCACATCAGAAGTTCTTATTAGCTTAATAATAAGACATGTTTCACAATAAGATACCATAATATAGATATATATTAATATCTAAAAATTATTTGTAGGAGAAAAAAATCTTTCTTCTTTAGTTTTTTAAATTTCATTTTAAAATGAAAAAGTGTTTCATCATCTATTATACAAAATTCTATTATTTTAATAGATGTATTCTTATTTTGCAAGAACTTGATAGATTCATCTAAAAGAATATTAGCACATCTATCTTTGGGAAATCCAAATATTCCTGAACTTATTGCAGGAATTGAAATACTTTT
>Ga0126304_10000540_pt1 | contig 15784 bp, 11 predicted proteins | sample Plot25_FD_92538 | JGI IMG/M metagenome (GOLD analysis project Ga0126304, IMG submission 92538) | Serpentine soil microbial communities from UC McLaughlin Reserve, CA, USA - Plot25 | ecosystem: Environmental > Terrestrial > Soil > Grasslands | place: USA: UC McLaughlin Reserve, Lake County... | reverse complement strand
TCTTGCGAGGGGCGTCGTAATCGGTCGCCATCTTTGCCTTCCCGGGCCCGAAAAGCCCAGATCTTCGTCTGACTCGTGCGCAGTCATATCACACGAATCAACCGCTATGCGCGCTATGTCTGCTCGCGCCCGCTATAACGCGGCGACGTGTTGAAAATTCCCACTTCAGAAGGGGTTCTCTACATCATCGTGTGGAGGCTTCTCCGGCGTCCTCGAGACGCTGTACAACGAGGCTCCCCAGGGGTCTAGCCGACGATCTGGCACAGCGCCGGCCGGCCTGGTTCCCGCATGTTCGGACAGCAGTCCGCCCGACACTCATCCCACCCAACAGCCGCCGATCCCAGTACAGGGCGGGCCGGCACCTCTCCGCGGGCGGCCGCGGCGCGCTCCACCATGAGGTCAACCAGACCACTCACGAACGCCGGATGATCACCTGCGGTACCGGCCCGCGCGAAGGCCATGCCACTTTCCTCGGCTGTGGCTGCCGCCTCGGTATCCAGATCGAAGATCACTTCCATGTGGTCGGACACGAAGCCGATCGGCACCACCACCACAGCTGAAACGCCACGGCCAGCGAGCTGACGCAAATGATCGTTGATGTCTGGCTCCAACCATGGCTGACTGGGGGGACCGGAGCGGGAGCAGTAGACGAGGTCATGGTCTTGGCTCCGGGCGCGTTGTCGAGCCACCCGATGCGCAACCTCGGCAGCCACCGCTGCATGCCAATCGACATAGCCGCCGCGGCGACTGCGAGGCGCCGGTCCGGCGGTCTCCGCCATGGCGGTCGGGATGGAGTGGGTGACAAAGACCAAACGGGCCTCGTCGGCCCGCTCGCCGAGCGTGTCGAGTGCCTTGAGTGAGGCGTCCACCGAGGCTTGAACAAAGCCCGGGTGGTTGGCGTAGTGACGGATCCGGTCGATCTGAACCCGAGTGCCTTGAGCCGCATCGAACAGGTTCTCCCGGTACTGCCGGCAGGAGGAGTACGACGGATATGCGCTGGTGACCACGGCCAGCACCCGGCGGTAGCCATCTCGTTCGATCGCCTGGAGTTCGGTGTCCAGGTAGGGCGTCCAGTTCCGGTTCCCCCAGTAGAGCGGCGGCTGCAGGCCGCGGCGACGTAATTCGGTCGTCAGCGCCGCGAGCAGCCTGCGACACTGATCGTTGATCGGGCTCTTGCCGCCGAGCAGCAGGTAATGTCGGCCGACCTTGGCCAGTCGTTCGGCGGGAATGCCCCGACCACGGGTGACGTTCTCCAGGAACGGCATCACCTCCTCAGGGCGCTCAGGGCCACCGAAGGACACCAGCAGGATTGCCTCGTACGGCGCAAGGGCTTTGCCCAGCTGGTTGGTTGATGCCTGGAGAGAAGTTGCGGAGCGATCACCCACAGGCGTGATCTTTGCGTATAGGGAGGAGAGTCGTGACTGTGGGGCTCCGACGTGCCAACGGATCTCATAGGCTCGCCGGGTTTCAAGGGGGTCGTCCCCCTTGCTGAATCTTCGCCCGTACCAGCAGGTGCTCTCGGATCGTCGCTCGGTGGCGTTCAGCCTCGCTGGGTTCGTGGCGAGGCTGCCGATGTCTATGACGGGCATCGGGATCGTCCTGCTGGTGTCGCTGACCACAGGGTCTTTTGGCCTGGCGGGAGTGCTCACCGCCGCAGCGACACTGGCTGGCGCCGTCGTTGCTCCGCTCTGGGGTCGCGCAACTGACCGCGTAGGCCAGGCGCGGGTCTTGCTACTCACGGTCCTGATCAACGTGCCCAGCGTCGCACTCCTGGTCATGGCGATAGAACTGGCTTGGCCGCTGGCTGTGAGCCTCGGCGCAGCCATCGGCGTCGGGATCGGTTTCAGCGTGGCTGGGTCCGCCGTACGAGCGCGATGGACTCTCCGACTGAACGGTTCCCCGTTGCTGCACACCGCGTTCGCACTCGAGGCCATGCTCGACGAAGTGGTCTTCATCATCGGTCCGGTGCTGGTCACCTTCCTCGCCACGGCTCTCCATCCCGCACTCGGAGTCAGCCTTAGCGCCGTCATCGGGCTCATTGGTGCCGTAGCCCTAGCCGCCCAACGCAGCAGCCAGCCGCCCATCCGATGGACCCCGCACGGGCATAAGGGATCGCGTCGGTTGCCGTGGCGTGTCCTGGTGCCGGTGGCCGTCGCGTCAGGTGCCCTTGGCATGGTGTTTGGGGGCATGGAGCTAAATATCGTCGCGTTTGCGAAGGAGGCAGGCGTGCTTCGGTACGCCGGCCTGATCTTGGTCGCGTGGTCGTTCGGATCGCTGGTCGCCGGTGCCGTCACCGGGGCGATCATCTGGCGGGCGTCTCCGGCTCGGCGCTTCCGGGTTGGGGCGATCATGCTCACGCTGTCTCTGCTGCCGCTCCCCTTCGTCAGCCATCCGCTAGGCGTTGCCCTGTTGTTGATCCTCAGTGGCATGGCTATTGCACCAACCCTGATCGCATCGGTTGGGGTAATTCAGTCCGCGGTCGATCAGAGCCGACTGACTGAGGCGCTTGCGTGGAACTCAACTGGCATGGTCGCAGGTGTAGCCGCCGGTGCGGCAGCTGTTGGCTACGTGATCGACAGCTCAGGCGCACAGGCCGGCTTCGTCGCTGTCGCGATAGCCGGGTTGCTTCTGACGCTCAGCGCCCAATTCGTTCGCGGGCCGGGCCGCGGTGCGGAAACCGATCAGATGCCCGCCACAACTCTCAATCCAGACTCGACAGGTACCAGCCCAGCTGAGTCATCGCGTCCGCCGGTCGGAACCCGGAACTGATGATCTTGTCCAGACTCAGCACACTGTGCCGGGGCCGGGGAGCCAGCGATTTGCCCGCCGCATACTCGGCGGTCGTCACGCTTTTCACTGATGCTGCGTCGCAGCCGCGGGCGGCGAAGACCGCCCGAGCAATGCCGGCCCAGGTCATAGGCTCACCATCGTTGCTGAGGTTGTAGGTTCCATATGGCGCTTCTGCCTGCAGCAGATGAAGGATCGCACGGCTGATTTCGGCGGTGAAGGTGATCCGGCCGAACTGATCATCCACGACCTCGGGATTGACGCCGCGGTCTGCCAGCGAAGCCATCGTGCGCACGAAGTTGTCGCCTTCGCCGATCACCCAGCTGGTTCTCAGCAGATAGTGGGCGGCCAGAGATCCGACCAATGCGTCACCGGCTGCCTTGGTTTGCCCATAGACCCCGAGCGGGGAGAACGGCTCAGTCTCGGTATGGAGCGTCTGCGCGCCGTCGAAGACATAGTCGGAGGAGATGTGCACCAGGGTGAAGCGGTGCTTGCGCGCCGCCTCAACCAGGGCGGCAACACCACCAACGTTGACTGCCCATGCTTCACGCCGGCCCTGCTCTGTCTCAGCAGCGTCGACCTTCGTATAGGCAGCCGCGTTGATCACGATGCCGTACGACCTGAAGTCAAAGCTTGCAACAGATTCCGGATTCGCCAGATCCAGCCTGGCGCGGGTGATCGGGACCGCTGTCGGTATGGCCTGGATCAACGCGCGCCCTAGCTGACCGCCGGACCCAATGATCAAGGTCTGCTTCGGTTCCATGGGTTTCACGCCGACCAGTCGCGGATGCGTCCTGTCTGCCTCGGACAGTTCCGCCCGCTCGAGCGGGATCGGCCAGTCGATCGCCAGCGTCTCGTCGGCAAGGTTGACGAAGGTGTAGGACTCCCTCGCTGCCGGACTCCAGTGATCATTGACCAGATAGGAATACGCCGTCTGCTCCGCCAAGGTCTGAAAGGCGTTCCCCACCCCGCGTGGCACAAAGACCGCGGTCTCCGGACCCATCTCAGTGGTGAAGCAGCGCCCGAAGCCAGCTCCGCTGCGGAGGTCAACCCAGGCACCGAAGATCCGCCCGGTTGCCAGTGACACGAGCTTGTCCCACGGTTCGGCATGGATGCCACGTGTCGCGCCGAGTCGGTTGTTGAACGACATGTTGTTCTGCACCGGGGCGAAGTCAGGCATGCCGAGATCGGTCATCTTCTCCCGTTGCCAGTTCTCCTTCAACCATCCGCGGTTGTCGCCGCGAATATCGAGAGAAATGACCAGCAGACCGGGGATCGGAGTCTGCGTGATCGCTAGCTCGGGCATTCCCCGCTACTGGCCCTGCCTGGCGTAGTTGGCCTCGGTCTTGGCTTTTTGAGGCCGCCACCAGGCTTCGTTTGCCTGGTACCACTCGATGGTGGCCGCTAGGCCGGAGGTGAAGTCGGAGAAGATCGGCCGCCAACCCAGCTCCAGCTTGAGTTTGGTGGAGTCTATGGCGTAACGCAGGTCATGGCCGGCGCGATCGGTGACGTGATCGTACGCGTCGTGCGGCTGTCCCAGCAGCTCCAAGATCGTCTCCACGACCTGCTTGTTGTTCCGCTCCCCATCGGCACCGATCAGGTAGGTCTCGCCGATCTTGCCTACGGCTGTGACCAGCAGCACGGCAGCGCTGTGATCATCAACGTGGATCCAGTCGCGGACGTTCAATCCGGCCCCGTAGAGCTTCGGTCTGCCGCCGTCGAGGATGTTGGTGATCTGCCGGGGAATGAACTTCTCCACGTGTTGATAAGGACCGTAATTGTTCGAACAGTTGCTGAGCGTGGCCGCTACGCCGAAGGAGCGCACCCAGGCGCGCACCAAATGGTCCGAGCCCGCCTTGGTCGCGGAGTACGGGCTGGACGGGTTGTAGGGCGAGCTCTCGGTGAATCGGTTCGGGTCGTCGAGTGCCAGGTCGCCGTAGACCTCGTCGGTGGAGATGTGGTGGTAGCGAACGCCGTACCTGCGCACTGCCTCCAGCAGCGTGTAGGTACCAACCAGGTTCGTTGCGACAAACACCGACGGGTCACGCAGCGAGTTGTCATTGTGGGATTCGGCTGCAAAATGCACGACGAGATCTTGGCCGCGTACCAACTCGTGCACCAGACTGGCGTTGCAGATGTCGCCCTGGACGAAGGTCATCCGATTCTGGGGCAAGTCCGTAAGAGACCGTCGATTTCCGGCATAGGTCAGCTTGTCCAACACGGTGACGGTGGAATCTGTGTGGTCGATTGCGTAGCGGACGAAATTGGAGCCGATGAACCCCGCCCCGCCGGTCACCAGGAGTTTCCTCATGCGAGTCATCCTATGGAGGATCCGCGGCACACTCCCCGGCCCTGGACAGGTGGGAGACTAAGCGCCATGCGAGGCATCATCCTGGCTGGCGGCTCTGGCACCCGACTGCATCCGGTCACGCTCGGCGTGAGCAAGCAGCTGGTTCCGGTTTATGACAAACCGATGATCTACTACCCCTTGTCGACGTTGATCTTCGCCGGGATTCGCGACGTGTTGGTGATCACCACGCCGCACGACGCGCCTGCCTTCTGGCGGCTGCTGGGTGACGGCTCGCAGTTCGGCATCTCGATCAGCTATGCCCAGCAGCCATCGCCGGACGGGCTTGCCCAAGCTTTTGTCATCGGCGCCGACTTCATCGGTTCTGAGAAGGTGGCCCTCGTGCTGGGAGACAACATCTTCTACGGACCCGGCTTGGGTACTCAACTGCGACGATTCACCGACGTCGACGGTGGGGCTGTCTTCGCCTACTGGGTAGCCGAGCCTCGGGCGTACGGCGTTATCGAATTCGACGCCGAGGGCCGGGCCATCTCACTGGAGGAGAAGCCCGCTTACCCCAAGTCGAACTACGCCGTTCCCGGCCTCTACTTCTACGACAACGATGTAATCGACATTGCCGCCCAACTCCAGCCATCAGCTCGCGGCGAGTATGAGATAACCGATGTGAACCGGCACTACCTGGAGGGTGGAAAGCTCCACGTGGGTGTGCTCCCACGTGGCACCGCCTGGCTTGACACCGGGACCTTCGACTCGATGAACGACGCCAGCAACTTCGTGCGCACCATCGAGGCGCGGCAGGGCCTCAAGGTCGGTGCGCCGGAGGAGGCGGCGTGGCGGCAGGGTTTTCTGACCGATGAGGAACTGGAGCAGCGGGCCAACGGATTGCTGAAGTCCGGCTATGGGATATACCTCGCCGGCATCGTGCAGCGACAGCGACAGACCGCGCTGAACGCGGTCCGCTGATCACCGGCGGCCGCGACGCGACCTCAGGTAGTCGGCGACCACGTATTCGCCGAGCCGGCTGATATCGGGGGTGAAGACCCGACCGCCGGCCCGGCGCGCGAGCGCATCGACGAAGCGAGCCAATCCTTCGTCATCCCCGAGCATGAAGGTGTTGATCGTCGCCCCGCGGCGGGTGAGCTCGTCTACCTCGGCAATGGTTGCCCGGAGCGTCTCCAACGTCGGCGGCCAATGAAAGTACGCATCTACCCCACCGGTCAGGTGGGCAGTCGGCTCGCCGTCGGTGATCACGAGTACCACCGGTTCCGCTTCGGGATGACGACGCAGGTGGCGCGAGGCGAGCATCAGCGCATGCTGCAGATTCGTGCCCTGCACCCAGTCCGGCTCCACTTCAGCCAGCTGGACCGGCGTCATGCGACGGGCAAGTCTGTTGAAGCCGATGACCTGTAGGGCATCTTGTCGGAATCGGGTCTCCATGAGGTGATTGAGAGCCAGTGCGGTTTGCTTCATCGGGCCCCAGCGTCCGTCATGCACCATCGAGAACGACAGATCGACGCAGAGCGCCACCGCCGCGCTGATCCGGCGCTCGGTCTCGGTGACCTCGAAATCATCGACGGCCAAAGCAACGCCGTTGGATGTGAGCCCGGATCGGCGCAAGGCGTTGGACACCGTACGCGGTGTGTCGATCGGCAGCTCATCGCCAAAAACCCAGGGCCTGGTCAGTCCGGTGGGCTCGTCGGCGGCCCCAGTCTGATGGTCGTCATGCTCGCCACGGCCTGACCCGTCGAGCTGAGCGAATACCCGCCGCAGGGCAGTCTGCCCTAGTCGCCGAACCGCCCGCGGGGTCAATCGCAGACCGTCCTCGCCTCGGGTCAGGTAGCCCTGCTCCTCCAGTTCTCTTTCAAGATCACGGAGAGCCTGCAGGTCACTCAAAGCTTCACGACCAAGATGCTTCTCCAACAGCTCGACATCCACATCATCCAGCGTGGAGGTCCGCTCACCCTGGGACAGCTGTGCTTCCAGCGCCTCCAGATCGGCCAGGTCGGCAACCGCCTCGACCGCGGCGCTGTAGCCGAGCTGCTCACCACCGGGACGCATGTCAGCGGGCTGCTCCCGATCCAGGCCGGGACGTAACGCCCGTAGATTGTCCGCCAGCTGCGCCATCTCCGAAGCAAGATCGGCATCAGAGAGTACATGGCTCAGCAGTTGGCCGAGCTGCTCGCGCTGCCCGGGGCTGAGCGATGCCATCAGCCTCCGGCCAGCGGCCTCCCGGCGCGCCAGCGCATCGATCAGCTCCTCGATCGTCTCCGGCTGCTCTGGGAAGAAATCGCCATAACGCTCCATGAAGTCAGCAAACTGATCCGTCGTATCTTCCTGCCGGGCATGTGCGGCAAGCAGCGCATTCAGATCAGCCAACATGTCCTTCACCCGCTGCATGACCTCGGGATCGGGGGATTCCAGAGCTTGCTTGATTCCGGCGAATTGGGCGTCCAAGACCTCGCGCTGCAGCATGGTCTTGATCGCCTCGAAGATGGCCCGGGCCTCCTCGGATCGCCACGAGTAGTGATCGAGGCTGCGAACGGCTCCGGCAACATCGTCGGGCAACGTCTCGAGCTCCAGCTCAGCCAGCCGGGCATCATCAGTGTCGCTGCCGGCCAAGGCTTCTCGCTCAGCAGCGAGCGCTTGGTCAAGCGCGGCTCTGACTTGATCGAGCGTTCCGCCGAGATCGCCGCGGCGTCGGGCCTGCGCACCCAGCCTTCTGATCTTGTCTAGCAACCGATCGAGACCGCCACGACCGTCGACGCCACGGCGCATCAGGTCTCGCAGGGAGTCGCGTACAGTCCCGGTGGAGAGCACGTCCTGGCCGATCTTGTCGATCGCCGCCCGCACGTCGAAAGGTGGTCTGAGCGGGTCCGGCCCGCCGCGCCATGGTCCGTAGCGGAAACGGTGGAAGGCCCTGCCCGGCCCTTGATCGCCGATGTGATTGGGCCCGCCGTCATCGGAAACCATGATCACTCCTTGTCAGGCTGCTCCATAGATCGTCCGACCGTCGACGGTCTCCTTCTCGAGCCGGCGGGTCAGATACAACCCTTCGAGGGTGAACTCAACGGCGGCTGCCATCTGCCCGCGCCCAGCCGCGTCGTCGTAACCCAGTCGGGACAGCACCTTGTACAGGCCCGGCACGGCGCCCAGCTGCGCCAACAGATCAGAGGCCGCGACCAGGTCACCGGTCTCCACGACACCGCCCTGTGCGAAGACGTTGGTGAAGCCGGAGAGATCGAGACCCGACAGGCGATCACGGAAGGTCGCCGCGACCGCAAGCCGCAGCAGGTGGTCCAGTACGGCTCGTTCCCGACCCTCCTCCCCCATCTCGAACTCGATCTTGCCGAGCAGCGTAGGAAGCACGACGGCAAGATCGCAGGTGCGGGCGACCGCAGTTTCATGGTCGCGAGTACGTGCCGCCCGGCGAAGCGCTGAAGCTGCCACTCCTTCCGCGGCTGCAATCCCAAAACGAGCGGAGATACCCGACCTCTGGTCCACGGAACTGGACTCTCGAAGGTTTCGCACCAGACGAGCCAGTATTTCCAGCAGATGATCATCGACCTCCGACACCAGCTGGGCTTCCTGGCGGATCAGAGTCACCTCATCGGCGAGGTCGGTGAGGTAGTGGGTCCGCAACTCAGCTCCGAATCGGTCCTTCAGCGGAGTGATGATTCGGCCCCGATTCGTGTAGTCCTCTGGATTGGCTGTAGCGATCATGAAGACGTCAAGCGGCAATCGGAGGGAATAGCCGCGCACCTGGATATCGCGTTCCTCCAGGACATTGAACAAGGCAACCTGGATGCGCTCGGCGAGGTCGGGCAGTTCGTTGAGACCGAACACGCCCCGGTTGGCGCGAGGCACCAGACCGTAATGCACGGTCTCTGGGTCGCCGAGTGTGCGGCCTTGGGCCACCTTCACCGGGTCGACATCGCCTATCAGGTCGCCGACCGAGGTATCGGGCGTCGCCAGCTTCTCGGTATAGCGTTCCTCACGGTGCCGCCAGTTCACTGGCAGATCGTCGCCCACCGCCGCCGCCAATGAGCGACAGCGGACACACACCGGAGCGAATGGGTCATCGTGGATCTCACATCCGGCTACTTGTGGGCTCCACTCGTCGAGGAGCCCGGCCAGTGTCCGCATCAATCGAGTTTTGCCCTGGCCACGTTCGCCGAGTATCACTAGGTCGTGGCCAGCGAGTAGGGCGCTTTCCAGCTCAGGAAGCACCGATTCGTCAAAGCCGACGATGCCATGAAATGCGGTCGTCCCAGAGCGAAGTCTTTCCAGCAGGTTCTCGCGGAGCTCCGCCTTGGTGCGGCGACTCACATATCCCGATTCCCGAAGCTCGCCACGTGTGGCTGGCTTCCGATGCAGAGGCTCGCGCATGGACCGACAGTACGACCCGACCCAAGCTGACCGGACTTCCTGGCTCGCCGGTGCGCCGAGCGCCTCCCCCAACTCCTAGGTCCGGAAGAGTAAGTTGACTGGAACGAATGCCGCACGAGGAGCCGCCGCGACGGATGCGCACCGCACGACTGGTCGGACTCAGCCCGGATGGGAAGTCCTTGATCGTGGCTACCGAGAGCGGTGAGGAGTTCATGATCGAGGCGGATGAGAGGCTCCGCGCGGCGTTGCGCGGAGATCGGCCGCGACTCGGACAACTGGAGATCGAGATGGAAAGCTCACTAACCCCCCGCGACATTCAGGCGCGGATCCGGGCAGGCGGGACCCTCGAGGATGTGGCCCGAGTGGCAGGCATTCCCATGGATAGGGTCGAGCGCTTCGCCGCGCCCGTCATTGCCGAGCGTGAGCACGTCGCGTCGATGGCCATGGCATCCTCGGTACGCCGCCGCGGCGAGCCCTCCGGTCACCGCAGTCTGCGCATCACGGTCACCGAGCGGTTGTTGGGTCGCGGAGTCGACATCGACGCCATTCGCTGGGACTCCTATCGCCTTGATGACGGCCGGTGGGCTGTGACCGCGGATTATCGAGCAGGAGACACGAGTCGGCATGCCTCGTTTCTCTACGACCTCCGGGGACGGTTCTCTGTCGCGGCCAACGACGAAGCCAGGTGGCTACTCGGCGATCAACCGTCCTCACGAGGCTCGCAGCGGAGTCGCGCGCGACTGACGGAGGAATCCGAGGGTGACACCGAACCAACGCTCGTGGGCGACAAGCTTGCCCTCGCGCAGGCGGCTCATGAGGCCGCGCGAAGCCAGCCAGCCGACGACCAGCCGGCTGAGGACGACGCAGATGAGCCGACTGTTGCAGTGCCTCGAATGCTGCGCCCAGTGGCGGATGTGCCTCATGTGAGCGGGGTGGTGAGCGACGAAGCACTCGAGGTGTCGCCGATCGGGACGCGCTATGAGCTGCTCGGGGGGGACGGTTACACCGAGGATTCGCCGCGGGTCTACGGGGGTCTGAGCGACGCAACTGCAGTGCCTGAGACCGACATCGTTACCGACGGCGGCTGGGAGCCTGCCATCGTGATCAACTATCCGGTCGAGCCGAGCATGCACGACGAGGGTGTCATCGACACGCCGGGACCCGAGGAACGCCCCTCGAGCCCATCCACGGCGACGGCTGAGCATGAGTTGCCAGGCACCGACGAACCCGGCCCACCCGACTCGCCAGCGAATCTAGACGATCGAACTGATGAAGCCCATGAGTTCGAGATTGAATCACTGGTGCACGTGGACACACCGCCAGACCGAAAGAACATCAAGCGGAAGCGTGCCTCGGTGCCGAGCTGGGACGAGATCATGTTCGGCGGTCCCAAGCGTCAAAGTTAGCTATCAGGGAGCCTTCCAGTAGCAATCGCCGGTCGGAGTCAAGCAAGTCAGCCAACTCCATGGCCGAAACGGCTTCAGACCTCAGCTACGCCGGAATCCTGCCATCCCGGCCGAATCCTCGAGCTAGGCCACGAGAAGTGGCACGAGCATCTCAGCTGGAGTCAGTGATCCATGCATGCCGATCAGGGTGTACTCACGGGGAAAGGCACTCGTCATGACCGCCCAGTCCCCGCGAAGGGCGACAAGCACATGCCCCCAGCGTTCCCGGAGTTGATCATCTATCGCCGCAAACCAGCCTTCGTCGATCGCCTCGTCCCGGGTTCGTACCCACGCAAGATCACCGATCCGGTCGCGCCACCGGTCCGCCACCCTCCGCGCCGGTTCGTGATCAACATAGAGCTGTCGGAAGCGACCCTCGCCGGCAAGCGCCGACAGACCTGCCATGAGTGCTGGATCATCCTCGGCGACGATTCGCTGATCCGAGGGGATGTCGACCATGCCATGGTCGCCGGTGATGATCACCGTCACTTGAGGAGGTAAGGCAGCGCGTAGCCGCTCGCACATGGCGTCGATCCGCGCCAGCTGCTGCAGCCAATTGGCTGAACCGCACCCGTGCACGTGTCCGAAATGATCGAGTTCACGCTCGTAGGCGTAGACCACGCTGCGCTCGCCCCTCAGGGCTGCCTCAGCGATCAACGCGATCCGCAGCTCCTCGGCGCTTTCGTCGGAGAAGGGCACAAAGGCGGCCCCGCGAAGCGCGGCTTCGGTTAACCCGGTGCCTTGGAATCGCGCCAAGGCGACTGTGGTGACCGCGATTCCTGTCCTTGCGGCCCGCTCGAAGAACGTCGGCTTGGATTGATAGACCGTAGGGACCAGATCCGATTCCCACGTCAAGGCGTTCAAAATCTCGCCGGTCGACGGTACCCGCGAGGTATAGCCGACCAGCCCATGCTGTCCGGGCGGCTGCCCGGTCCCCAGACTTCCGAGGCTGGTGACGGTGGTACTCGGCACCGCGGACGTGATCGGCTGCGCGCCCCCCAGTAGCGAGGCGAGAAAAGGGGCCGCCATGACTGCCCTGCGCAGCAGGTTCCAGCCGAGCCCGTCGATCAGTACGACGACGTAGCGGGCTGAATGTGGCAAAGCAAACGCGTCCTCGGTATAGCCGGGGACGTCCAGGTGCGCACCAATGCTCGGCATCAGCTCACCGAGGGTTGTGGACCGGTAGGCCGGAATGACCATCTCTGGCAGTGGCTGGCTGACCGGCACCTCTGGCGACGACCGTCCCACTGCGGGTGAGGTCATGCTGCAGCCGCTCGCTGGAGCGAGCTGGCGAACTGCACCAGGCGCGCGACTCGGTCTGGACCATCGGCTGCAGCGCTCATGCGCACAGTCAGGTCGTCGCCAACCAGGGTCCCGGTGTACCCATGATCGGCCTCGCACTGCGGATCGCTGCAGGTGGCCAACTCGAGGTCGATTCGACGTACAGCTCCCCAACCCACCGACAACCAGGTCTCGAAGACATCCTCCGAGCCGGCCTGATACAACGCCGGCTGGGTAAGGACACGAGTCAGGGCAACTGTGTTGATCTTGCTCAGCGCCACGGACTCTGTGGAGGAAGCCGCGTAGATCCCCGATGCTGGAGGCTCCGCTGGCTGGTCGTCGGTATGGCCGATCACCAGCCGGGTAGAGGTCAGCGCAAGCACCGTGACATGGCGATGAATCTCGTCGCGATTGAATGTCGGCTCGTGATGCACCACGAAATCCAGCAGCTCCTCATCTGTGAGCGCGATCATGATCGCGTCCTCGACGAGTTCCGGGAAGTAGCCGCACGCATCGATTTCAGCGCGCAGCTCTTTCCTCGTGGAGCCAATCCTCATGCCGATCATCCTGCCACGCACTACCCACACTCTGCCTTTGATTGGCTGCTGATTGCTGCTATGCGAACCGATGGCCCAGCTTGCTGAGCCTGCCGACGTGCGCTGCCCTGTCCTTGCACGAGCTCAGGGCACAGAATTGAGCTACAAGACGCGCGCCAACGGGTCGCGTTGATCCGCTGTAGGCGTGATGAACACCCGCGCTCCCAGTACCGAGATCGAGCTAACTGAGGCGACACAGGGTCGAAGGGTGACGGCAGCCAGCTGGGGAATTGCGTCGGCCAGTTGCGCTAATCGGTGCAGTAAGTCCTCAATCCCTGTGATGTTGACTCCGGGCGCCCCATAGCGACCAAACAGCGTCGGGGCAGCCTTCAGCTCCCGGACCATGTCCGCGGCATCAACCGCTGTCAGTGGTGGCACGCGGTAGACGGTGTCGCCGAGCAACTCACCGGGAATGCCATCCAGAGCGAGTGAGATGATGGGCCCGAACGCGGCATCCTCGCGACTGGTGATGATCAATGCCACGCCGGGCGGCGCCATGGCCTGGACGACCGGCATCGCGACTGACAGGTCTTCGGCGTTGCCAAGGCCGATTTCGGCTATGAGTTGCCGCAGATCCTTCCAGGCGGCGACCATCTCTGCAGCGTTGTCGATGTTGCGGTGCACGCTGGCGAGATCTGGCCGACCGCGTACCGCGCTACTGGTGGCCTTCAGTACCACATTCCAACCCAGCTGATCACCAGCCGCAACTGCCTCGTTCAAGCTGGCGACGGGGAACTGCGGCACCAGATTGATCCCGTACGTACCCAGTAGCTGAGCGGTCTCGGTCTCAGTCAGCTCACGACCTGTCGGCTCCGTCGCCAAGATGCGGTTGACCAACAGCTTTGCGGCTTGGGTATGCACTTCCAGCATCGGCACTGCGCCAGGGTCCCGACGGCACCACTCGGCGTAGCTGGTCAAGGCGGCCAGCGCCTGGATGGCCTCAACGGATCCAGCAAACTTGGGCAGACTTCCCGATAGGTCAGGCTCGCCGCTGCTCAGCAACGGTGGATGGAAGTCCAAGAACACCCCCACCAGCAGCTTGGAGGCTTCGGCAGCGACGTTCTCCAGAGCCAGAATAATCCCCTCTGTGCCAGCATCGAAAGCATTCACCGCCGCGCACACCACGGAGTCATAACGCTGGTCAGCTAGCGCCGCATGCGCTGCCCGTACAAACTCCGCCGGGCCAGCCTCGGCTCCAAGCAGCTCTGGCTGAGGGTCGCGGAGCAATCCGACCGACTCCATCTTTTGCAGCATCTGGTGAGCGAGCGTCAGGGAATTGCTGATCACCCGCACGCGCGGGCCGGACGGCAACGGTTGTCGGGCTGCGATCTTGGCAATGTCGATCATGTCACCGCGGCGATGCACCACCATGATGCCGGCCTGCCGGAAGAGGGCATCTACTGCCTCCTCTGCGGCATGACCAAGCCCACCTCGCACGCCGGCATGATCAGCTCGATGAGTACGCCCCGGCGCGAATACGACGACTGGCTTGTTGCGGGCCAGCTGCCGGGTGATTCGGGAGAATTTTCTCGGGTTGCCGATCGAGTCCAAGGTGAGCAGGCAGACCCGTGTGGCCTCGTCGTCCCCCCAATACTGCATCACGTCGTTGGCAGTTACGTCGGCGTAGTCACCCGTACTGATGAAGCAGGACAGACCGAGGTCCTGGCGTACCGCGTCGTTGAGCAGGGCGATACCGACAGCCGCAGACTGGCAGAACAACCCCACTCCCCCGGCACGCGGCATCGGTCCTGGCGTTGCGTTCAACGCAACGTTGCCCAAGGTGTTGATGATGCCGAGAGCGTCCGGACCAAGCGCCCGGATCCCGTACGCCCGGGCCAGATTGATGATCTTGAGATTGTCACCCACGTGGTAATCGGTTCCGGTCAGCACCACCATGCCGTGAGCACCCTGGTGGGCCGCTTCGATCACGACTGCACCCAGCTGGTTCGTCGGCACGGAGACGATCGCCAAGTCCAGGCCACCTGGTACCTCGGCGATGTCAGCCGCGTTGGGCACGCCTGCAACCGGAGCACCATCGATGCTGACTGCCACCACCTCGCCGTGATAGCCGCCCTGCATGATCGAATTGATCAAGTCCCGTACTCCATCACCTTGTCCGTACACCACGATCCGCCGCGGATTGAGCAGCCGTCGCACCGAGGCACTTTCGGCTCGGTGCTCGCGGCGTTCCATGACGCCAACGGAGGTATCGGTGGGCAAGATCGGAAACTCGACAGTCAGCACGCCATCTTCGATGCCCTTGGATACGCGGTAGCCGGCATCAGCGAACACTTTGGCCATCCGCCGGTTCTCCGGTAGCACTTCTGCGACGAAGCGCGTAATGCCGCGCTCCCGAGCGGCCTGCGCAAGATGCTCCAAGAGCAGCTGAGCTATCCCGCGGCCTTGGTGGGCATCTTCGATCAGGAACGCCACCTCGGCATGATCACCTTCAGTGCGGTCGTAGCGCCCGACTGCGATCATGTCCTCACCGAGGGTGACGATGAATGCCACCCGATCCACGTAATCGACCTCGGTGAACAGCTTGACGTCCCGATCAGTCAGCCGCGGGTAAGGCACGAAGAAGCGGAGGTACTTCGACTCCGGCGAGACCCGTTCATAAAAGGCGACCAGCCGGTCTGCATCGGATGGCCGGATCGGGCGCAGATGGGCAACGCCACCGTCGGCCAGCAAGATGTCCGCCTCCCAGTCTCGCGGGTATCCGGGCGGATCCGCGTCAGACTTCCCCGGGGCCTGGCTCACGGACACGGCAAAAAGCCTACGCAATGTTTGATTGCTCGCTCCGCTCGCTGCGGATCGCGCTCTGGAATCCGCCTACTTCGTCTCACTCGGATACGAAAAGCGTGTCCCCACGCTCCTCCTCAGCACAGCGGCGCGCAATCCGGGGTTGATTGCTCGCTCCGCTCGCAGCGGATCGCGCTCTGCAATCCGCCTACTTCGTCTCACTCGGATACGAAAAGCGT
>Ga0126304_10000539_pt1 | contig 15799 bp, 14 predicted proteins | sample Plot25_FD_92538 | JGI IMG/M metagenome (GOLD analysis project Ga0126304, IMG submission 92538) | Serpentine soil microbial communities from UC McLaughlin Reserve, CA, USA - Plot25 | ecosystem: Environmental > Terrestrial > Soil > Grasslands | place: USA: UC McLaughlin Reserve, Lake County... | reverse complement strand
TTCCTTTTCTTTCCTTGTTTGTCTTTTACTATTAGATTTGGGAACTGTTGATGTTATTTTTTCAGCATCTGTCATATAGGTTTCCTTTCTTAATGTAGTTATGGGTATATCAAAGTATTGTGTGTCATTAATAGATGATAGTCATTATACAGAATATTATTATTTTAGCTCGGTTGAAACGGTTGGAAAATATATTTAAGCAAATAGCAGTAACTAAAAATACCGATGAACTATCCAGAAAATTAGATGTAATTACAGCAGGATTCCCTACCCCATTTTGTAAGAATATTTTCAACGAATAGGAATAAACTATCTGCTGCTAATGCGCTAACCCTCTGCAATTATATCATAGCTCATTAATTGTTAAAAGTAGTAAACATACTTGATTTTTTTCGTGCGTAAATAATCAGTTTTTGTCTATGGATAGATTAAATAGCGCATTTTTGATCATCATCCCTAGCAGACAACCATTTTCCTTCTATTATTAAAATTTGTTTGATGACCATTATGATAGTCGATACAGATGTAAATAATACCCACGCTTCTCTATATCTTTCTAATTGTCCCAAATAAAATGTAGAGTATAGCTATTATTTCAAATCTTCCCGCAACCATATTAATTATAAGAAAAGTCTTTGATACTAAATCCAGATTCAAAGTAGTTATTCCTGTACTAAGTCCTGTGGTTGTAAGAGCAGAAACGGATTCAAAAAGAGAATCTATGAAGTTTCGTTCAGCAAAATAGCTTAGCACTATGCCTGTAATAAAAGATAACAATATAAATAAGCAGATAACAAGTGATGATTCTTTAAAAGTTTTATCCTCTCTAAGCTTTACAGCTTTTCCCTCATAGTTGGAATATGACTTGTTGTATCTTGATGACACAGAAGATATTGATCTGCTTGATGTATCAATAGAAATTTTTCTCTTTATTAACTTCTGAGTAATATACAAAAGTCTACCGACTTTAATACCGCCAGCAGTAGAAAATGCACACCCTCCAATTAACATAATTAGTATCAATAGAATCTTTGATTCAAACGGTATTGAAGACATGTTGATGTATTGAAAACCTGAATTAGTAGACGCACTTACAGTATGAAAGGCCGAGGTAAACCAATCTGAACGTACAGCTTGTTCACTTAATAGAAAATGAAAAGCAACAATAGATATGAGAATAATACCAAAGTACATTAATACTTCTGGCCGTAACTGTGTAGTCTTAACCTCCTTACTAAATACAGCATAATGGAACGCAAAAGGTAGAGCTGAAATTATCATCCCGGCCATGAGGACTAGCATCTCTAGGGCGTTTTCACCCGATACATACGTGGAAGTTGGAACAAAGCCCCCACCTGTAATTGTACTAAATACTATAGCAGCAATGGAATTAAGATTATTAATACTGCCAAGAGAATATAGTAGCACGCTTAAAGCAGCTGTATAAATCGTAAAAATAATGCTAATTGTTATAATTAGTTGTTTGGATCTAAGTAATCCTCCACCAATCATCCCCCTCATATGTACTAATTTCTTTTCAGGATAGAAGAGCATCACTACAAGATATACAAAACTTAGTCCACCTACCCATTGAGTATATGATCGATAAAGGTCAAAACTTTGAGGTAGTTCTTCAGGTTGAGTTATCACAGATAGGCCTGTTGTAGTAAACCCGGAGGCGCTTTCAAAAAGACTATTGACAAAAAGTGATAATGGATCCATCTTCTCTTCAAATGGATTCACATACATATACGGAATACTACCAAAAAAACTTAGTAATACAAAGCTGCTTACTATGAGTATTGATGCCTGTTTCAGGTTTAATGGAACCTTTTCTCCATAAGCATTTAATACAAATCCGGCTGAGGACATTGATGTAAGTCCAAGAAATATGCCGGTCGCCGTCTCCGTTTCATTTAGTATAGTGGCTAAAATAGCTGGAGCAAGAAGAAGTATCCCAGCAAATTGCATCACAAATCCAAGATTACCTAATATTGGCTCATAATGATATCTTATGATAGATCTGTAATTTCTAAAAGCTCTTTCTAATACAGATGTTCTTATGGCATTAGCCAGCTCTTCTTGTGTTACAAGGCCAAGAATGTGTATATTATCGGTAACTGGAATATGTTTAATTACATTAACTCTCATGAGTTCAAGTGCTTGTCTTACAGTTCCATTTGCTGATAGCGTTACAACAGGGGAAGAAGCTATACTCTTTAGTAATATTTGATCAGAGTCTTCACCTTTTATGACAACTTTATCTAATACATCGCTATCAGTAACTATCCCTACAGGTTTTCCATCCTTTGTTACTATGACAATTTCTGCTTTCCGTGAATGCATCTCTCTAACAGCTTTCGCAACATCAACATCTTCCTCCAGAAAGATAAGTCGTCCATGAAGATGTGATAATATTGGCCGGTCTAGAGGATCTGTTACCATTTGTCAGGTGCTTTAGGACACGTGTCATGAAGGAATAATAAAAAGTTATCCTGAATTAAACCACTTCAAGTGATTAGGTATGGTATACTCCCTGCAGAGAATATCAGCTCCATCTGTGAACAGATAAAGTTGATGAGGATAACTAAGGTTATTCTTTCATACTAGCCCGCAAATAAGTCATGAACTTATCTCTAACGGTGTAGAATATCCATTATTTTACCGAGTATGCCTCATCAAACAAGGGGTCTGTCCATAATCAGTGTGTTACCTATATGCGTTTTTTCGCCCTCTACAATTCTATTCAGGATCTCAATAGCTGCATGCTTATGGAGATATTCATTGTTATTTCCACATCTATAGGAGTATGTGCACCTAGGACAGCCACTATTACTTTCGCATGGACATTCCGATATTATGCTTAGTGCTCTTTGTATTGCTTTATCAAATTTGTCATATAACGCTTTACTCGCACCATTTCCACCTATGCTTCCATCGTAGATAAAAATTAATCCTGAGGAACCAAGTGATATTCCACCTAGATCTTGTGATGCTCCGCCAGTTGCCAATGTACTTCCCTCTATTATGACATGCTCCGAAGCATGATAGCCACTCATTTCTACATATTGTTCATCGTCGACAACATCCAAAATATTTTCCGGCTTGGGGACTCTAAATACCAATCCTTTTGTAGTAAACTCAAATTCTATGGGACGCTCAAACAATACTTTAGTACCTTGCATTACCTCCTTACCTATTTCGATGTTAGAGTATCCGATCACTTTCTTTTGAATTTTCAAGGAACAATACTTGACTTCTAAACCATAGGCTTGTTTTTGATTATAAGTTTCCAATATAGTTGGCCACTCATCCACTATCGCTTTAGTATAGTATGGATAGTCACTTGGAAGAAGATTAAGTTCGGCATAAGACGCGCTAGTATTTTGTCGTACCACTTGTTGTTCTGTTTGGTTCTTGTTGTACAGATGTAATCTGTAAACCTGATACCTTTTCCCAGATAGAAAATATATTGCACTATCATAAAGTTCCTCAATTGCTTGTGGCATTTGGCGTTCTCCAATCAGGCGTCCATTATGGATAATGCTAACCGTTGCACCTATTCCTCTAATACTAAAATCTCTAAGGACAGCCAATGCTTTAATATAATTAGGTACGAATTTTCCATTTGATAAATGGAGAAGATCGTTTGAGATCAGCTTTTGAATACTCTTCCACATGGGAGATGACTCAGATATCAAAATAGGCTTATCACAGGCCATCGCAAGAACTTGGTATTCTTCCACGAATGAATTAGTAGGATCTGTATATACTAGTTCCTGATCTTCTAAGTAGTCATTAGGATGTTGTTTGTAGTATTGACTTATGGGATCATTACCTAGTGCAAGAAATGCATACCCTTCCTGACCGCTTCTTGCTGCTCTTCCGAGTCTTTGGATTAGCCTATTAATAGGCACAATATCAGATATGATTACATCTACATCTCCTATGTCTATACCAAGCTCTAAGGTAGGGGTTGCGGAAATAGCCATTAGTTTGCCGCTCTTAAATGAATCTTCGACTGACTTGCGTTCTAGTAGCAGTAAACCGGCTCTATGGACTCTAACGTGTACGCCTTGTTTAGACGAATAAAACGCCAATAGTTCTGAACCTAGGTGTGATTTGTTAAATGCAATTGTCTTGTGATGTCTTATACTAGTTTGCTTTAATAAGTCAAGCATTAAAGACCTCTGTGAATGAAATGACGGAAACAATAGAACAAGGTTAATTTTGCCCTTACGGCCTATCCCTCGTATGACATTCATTTCTCTTCCGAATAATTGTTTACAGAATTCTTCTGCGTTTGGTAAAGTGGCTGAGGCCGCAACGATCTGAAGTTTTTTCCTATTTGTGGAACCAGTTATCCTCTCAAGTCGTTTTATAATATGATGAATATTTGTTCCAAAGACTCCAGTATAAATGTGGGCTTCATCTACGACTAAAAATTTAACTGTTCTTATTAGGCGAGAAAATTTTGTTCTATTGAGTAAATGGTAGTGAATCATATCAAAATTCGTAATAATTATCTCAGGAACTAGCGTGTTCAATATGTTGTCTCTGTCGATCTTGGTAGTATCTCCGTCAAATATACTGACGTTTAACCCCAAAGGTTCTGCTAAATGTTTTATCTTCGGTAATTGATCTCGTCCTAATGCCTTCGTCGGGTACACAAATATAGCTAATACTTTTCCCTTTCTCCCAATTTTTGGCCTCAGCGATGAGAAATGTGAAATCTCTTCAGACATTTTTTGGATAATAGGTATACTGAATGCCTCCGTCTTTCCAGAAGCCGTCGGTGCTACAATAACGACATCTTTTCCACATAAAATTTGCTTAATTGAATCCTCTTGAAATTTGTAAAGCCTATCAATCTTCTTTGATGATGCAGCATCAATAATACCTTGATCCACTGGAAGATCTGTAAGTTTATCACCAACTTCTGATTCAGGTTCACTAAGTACTCTAAAATCAACAACATAATCTTTTTTCGAACTTAATATGGATTTAAGCAACTCATTATTGCTGGCATTATTTTGTACTAACAAAGAGTTTATCTCGGACATTGGGCGCAGGAGTCTCTCTTGTTCCACCAAAGATTCCAAATCGCGCGTCTTGGCAAGTTGACCATTATCGTACCTCACTAGAAATTCTAAATATGCTTCATCTTGGTTGGGCATGTATGGTAGAACGCTGCAAACATTACATCGGATGCAGGCAAACATCAAACGTCCATTATACATCCTGTTAACATTGACAGAATTTGGAGAATTACATTTTGGACATCTATAACCAGACACATAAAAACAAAGAAATCCCTAGATATATCCTTTCGGATGGTTAAGAATGAAACAATAAGCGCTATGCGTGAACATAGTAAAGAGTGATGCGAGGGCTCTCGCGTCTGGAATACAGTAATGATTACTGCTGCTGTACAGTTATCGACCCAATTGTAATAATACTATTGAAACAGCGATTATTCGCCCAATATTTGTAATGTTAAAATCCGTTTTCTTGGTATTGTATCCATCTCTATCACTACGATTTGCTGCCATGTGCCCAGTATCAAATCACCATTTGAGAATGGAACAGTCAGACTAGGTCCTATCAAGGAGGCGCGTACATGTGAATGTCCGTTTCCATCATGCCAAGTGTCATCGTGGTGATATTGAATATCTTTAGGAGCTATCCTTGATAGCATTTTTGGAAAGTCATGCCTTAATCCTGGTTCATATTCGATAGTGGTCACTGCTGCTGTTGATCCTGCAATAAAAACTGTAATAATTCCATTTTGCAACTCGTTCTCTTTTAATGCACCTGATATTTGCTCTGTAACATTAATAATGTCGTTTTCTGTGCTCGATCTTAATTGAACCATTTTTGTTATTACTTTCATATGTTACAATGCCTCTACATTTTATTTTTATATTGTGCATGTGCAGGGATTTTTCATTAAGTTATATCTAGATTAACTTAGGGATCTATGTTTTACATCTTCGATAAACTAATCAGAAAACAATATGGTAATTGAGCCCACAAATTGAAGCTCTTACGACCATATCTATTGCTAGTATGTTGTCGCTTTCCCAGAATCATTTTCTGATATTCCTGTACGTATAAATAATTCCTCCATTATCTTTTATGTTAATGAAAAATATGGAATAATTATTTTAATATTATGAATGGGCTTCTGATTCCCTTAACTAAGATAGATTTTCAAATGCGGAACTAGGAAAAAAGCATCATTATTTAATTGTGTTGTACGCCTCTCTTATTTGAGGTTTAATAGATTCAGATTCTTGCATATTTCTAATTGTGTGGGCTATTACTGGTTGTGCCCTCCCTTTTCTTATTGAAACTATTAGGCAATCATTTTCAGGTTTTATATCCAAGAAGGTTCTGAAGGTTATAGACTTGGCATAAGCTATTCTGTGCGGCCTAACATCTTCTATAATATCCAAACCAAACGACTTAATAAACTTCCGGAGGTCTAATAATAATGTCTTAATATCTTCTTCTAATCGGTTCAGATGGCTTTCGAAAGTAACAGCTATGGACTTGTCAGAATAAAATCCAAAGTCGTTCAATAGCTTGATATAGGATTCTGGATATTTAACTGTCTTTGTCCTACTGTTCGTTCATAGCCATAACAGAGGTTCATCAGGAGCTGAAAAAGAATTAACCATATGGCAATTTGCTAGTGGCTCACGAGGATGAAGAATAAGATTGATGTTTATCATGTCATTTATGTTATACGTATTTGGTAGGAGCGGCATAGAAACAAAACTAAACTCCATCATAGGAATATCTGAAGGATCTTTCAGCTGGAAGGCTAATTGAGACTAAGCAGTATTTCCATTCATACATATAAATAGCAGATACTTTTTGTTAATTATTTAAGTTGAAAGGTCATTGAAAAATCGCTCTCTAAGAAAGGAAGAGCCTGAAGGTTCTTCTGAGGACCACCTGAAAGGAGGTCGAATAGTAACAGGAAAGGAGCTGAATGAGTTGGAAGAATTGAACATCAAACTTGACACCTTGGTGGGATTGCTGTCAGAAAAGGGGGGTTGTTTCTAAAAGAGAATATGCTAACAATGTAATGATGCGGCTCCACGAGACGTCTAAGGGAAAAAGCTTCGAGGATCTTGATGAAGAAATTTAGGCCGATATTCTAGCAGAAGATTCCTGGGTTAGCCTGAACGAGTTGTAATAACATGTTAATATCACCGAGCCTTCACAATAACTTATAACTTATAACTAGCCTCCTCATGTATCTTAAATTCAAGCTCAAGTCGTATTGTTTTTCGATACAATTTATCTTCTGCCATTGACCAAAGCAGCTCCCTAAGCCTCTCCGTGTTAATCATTGAACTCGTAGGCAAAATCCGCATAAATGGATTCCTGTCACTCCTGAACGTTCCCTACAATTATATAATCATATGATGTATATTAAACACCGCACTGTGATTCCTTCTGGTATTGCATTTGATTTTTCTTGTTCCCAAAATCCTATGTAATGCTGAAGGGCTACTGTCACAGTGCGATATAGTTTACGATAAATACTCAGGCGGCAGAAGACAATTTCCAAGTATTATGTTTCAAATTAAAGGAATCTATAGAAAGAACATGTGAAATCTCCTACTAATATCAAGATAATCAATACTTGAACGAGAATACATTCAAAACCTTTTAACACGTAGATAACGAACTAGGGCTATGGCAGGATTAGAACACACAACGTTTTCATTCTTATGTCATAATTGGGATGTTATACAGTTTGTAATTTACATCAAAGCAAAAATAAGATAATAATATTTGTCAAAAAATAAAAGAGCATACTATCAAAATTGTTTGGACTGTCGAATATGAAATTATTTCCAAACAATAAAGTATATGTCATATGCCATATAATAAAAATGGGGGCAGCTAAAAAACCTTCTTTGTAAAATGCTTTCTTTGTCAGCGGACATAGATGGAAAAGTATGCCAAGTAATAAAATTGTTGACGACTACAAAGTACTATAAATCATTTTGAAATATTTATTATAGTCAATCTGACAATGAGTAGAGAGGCTTATGCAGAAATATAATATATATACTGCTAAAGAGAAAAATGTGAACAGCAATTATTTTACTGGCAAAGTTATTATTAGAGAGGTAATAGGAGAAGTGAATTCTGCAGAGCAGGAGGTATATCATGTTACGTTCTATAACGGCGCTCTGACCACATTACATTATCATGAATCTGATCAAATTCTAATTGCAACTAAAGGACGAGGCGTAGTTGGCATGGTTGAGGGCAGCAGAATACTGAAATCTGAAGTCGATGTCAACAGCATTACATTCCTAAACGAAGGTGATACAGTATGTATTCCCGCTAATATTATCCATTTCCACGGAGCCTTAAATGGAGAAGACCTTTCACATATAGCCATCATGAAAATGTACAAATTAAACAGAGATGAAAAAAGCATGCTCAAACGATCAGCTACCAAATGGGAGTATGATCTGTTGCGGGAAGAGAATCAAAATGAAAAGAAAACTACCGAAAGATCTATAAATACCACACAGAGGGAAATCCGAGAAAGAGTTCAGATGGCCATTTCAAGGAAACTAACACACCAAGATTTGCCCACGTATCACAACAAGTAATAAGGATTAACCGTTAGCGTCTGTATCGTAATAAAGAATTCAAAGAATAAAGTCCTTTTCAGGGGGATCACTAAAACTGCCCCAAAATAATGTTCCAAGGTGATAGATGGATAAACGGTAGTACAATTTTGTATCGACCAATACCTTTTGTTCATACTTTTTTTGTCAGATTCCTGTCGGGGCCATATGGTTCTCCGCTCTATACCTCTCGAGCTTCTCGGGACTATCGAAAGTAGATGCGCACATATCACAGATATATTCTGAATCTCTTGGCAATCTCATCTTCCAAAGAAATATTTGCTTTTTTGTCTTTAAAAGTATCTTCCCGGACTATTGATTTATACCGGATAAGTTCTTTAAATAGGGCATCATAATCTGAACTTGTTTTGCCACTCACAAGGTCTGAAGTTAGTTTTTTGCGAACAATTTCATAACCTTATTTATGTCATCAAGTCCAGCAGCTGCTATTTATAAAAATGCTAGACATGAATGGTCTCGTTATCAGTTATATAGTTAAAAGGCCTATGAAGATCCTATGAAGATGGCCAACAGGTCTTCTGATGCCATAAGATATTGGATGCCTTTGGCTGCGGTGGCAGCTGGAATTGTATTTGTAATAGCATTAGTATTGCGTCTTCCTATTGATAGGACTATTGTTGCTTCATCTCTTGCAGCAATTATGGTATTTAGTGGATTATTCTTCCGATCATTTGGCAAAGATAGTGATAACTACAAAGAAAAATCCAATTCAGTATAGACAAGATTTATTAGATCTAAGGTGCAAGTTCTCAAAATTACCGCACCATTTTTCGAGACAATTTAGAGAAATATTGGATGCGAGAAAGTATTGATAACCTAAGGATTTTAGGGACGCATTTTACAGAAAATCTATTTGTTCATTGATGACAAGTGACAATATACATTCAACAATAATTCTCAACTTCAGCACTAATTTGGCCATGGCCTATGTACAATTGTGATTTTATTCCCAAGTTGCTCTAAAAATATACTTGATCTGCTGCAACCAAAATATATTGTTACAGGACAAAAGATTTGAACCTCATCATAAAAGTAAAAGGGGATGTAGGCTAATTGAAAACAAGAAATAGAATAAGTCATAAAAAAAACAAATTTGAAGGAAAGGTTGTACTGGTAACAGGTGCCTCCTCTGGAATTGGGAGGCAGGTATCTCTTGATTTTTCAAGGCAGGGAGCACGATATATAATACTAGTTGCTCGTTCGCTATCAAAGCTAGAAGACCTTCAAAAAATAATAGATACAAAATTTACCGTAGAAACAATCGTTTATCCATGTGACGTATCAAAAAAGACAGAAGTTGAGCAAATGGGAAAAAAAATTCTAGATATATGTGGACATATTGATATTTTGGTAAACAATGCTGGCTTCGGATTATATGGAAAAGTTCAAAGCCAAAGTATAGAGCAGATAGAATCAGTTATTTTTACAAATTACTTGGGTATGGTATACTGTACTAAAATATTTCTAGATTCCATGATCTCAAGAAAATCAGGACACATTGTGAATGTTGCTTCTGTAGCTGCAAGTTTTGGGGTAGCTGGTTTATCGGCATATTGCGCTTCTAAATATGCAGTTTTGGGGTTTTCTGAGTCTTTATCTCAAGAATTGCATGGGACCGGTGTTAGGCTAACAGTAGTTAGTCCCATTGGCGTAAAGACAGACTTCTTTAACAATAAAACATTCGGTGGTATAACTCCAAACTATACTGGATTTATGCTCGAACCAAAAATAGTCTCAAATGCTATATTAGCCGCAGCGAATTCATCTCGTCTCGAGATAATTGTTCCCTTCTACATAAGGGCTGGGGTATGGCTAAAGCATACAATTCCCTTTTTTGTCAATCCTATAATGGGTTATCTTTTTCGAAAAGAATTATTGAGATCAAGAAATGGGGAGAATGTTTCTTAAAAATTATCCAGGGTCGCAAATTGTATGGTGCTCAATTGTTACTAGACTCCAGAATACAATGTTATTAGCCATTTCTATTTAAGAAAATTTTGACAATATAACATATTTTCTATTTCAATTTGAATGTCTGTTCATTTTTTCTCAGGATCTTGATTTATAACCCATTGTTCATACATCTTTATTAATTCATCGATATCTTTCTCTCTTTCTGAATAGGTGAGTATTACTCCGAACTTCCGATCTCTGTTATCGTGGCCTCTAGCAAAATATCCCCAAAATATATCTGGAAGTCTTTTGAAATTCTGTTCATTCCTAGAAACGTCAATTAAATGACTTGCAATAGTTTTCAAAACGTTGACAGCATCACTAGGTTCTATTGCCATATCTCATATTTCCATCTGACCTTTGCTTAGTATAAATTTATTCCAGAGTATTGTATTTTTGATTTTGATTGGACTGGACCAGAGCTTGAATTTATAGTTACATGTGCTAGACTATATAACCTCATCAGCCTACAAGACAGAGAAATAGTTTTCAAAATCTATTACTATTGAAATGATTCAACGTGGTACAACCTTGTAGTTTCTCGAGTGGATTTAGACCCATTCTTTGCTATGCTATGATATTTAGATGTGCATGGTCCATTGTTTGCAACAGCTCGAGGTTGATCAACCCCCCATTGGAACCCATTTTCGACAAAACAGCGCAAGCTTGGCTTTTAAGCATTAATAATTTTAGAAGGAAAAGATTATTTTATTCAGTATGTATAAAAAAATATTTAATGGCTCTCACATCAAATTTTGGTGGTTTGTGAATATTGCAGCTAATGTTAACTAAATTCTAAATACTATCGTTTACTGCCATGAGACACTGCAAAATCATTTCACGATTTTTTCTTTCCTTTACTATCCAAGAAATGAATTTATCAATAGTAAATACATACTGCTCGTGAAAGCTGGTGGGGAGAAATCCTCCTCGTGTGAATATCTGGACAGTAATGTATTTTTGATTATGGAGTACAATTTCTTCCTTCGCAGAATCTTCACTCTCCTCTATAATGCCATAATATAGTACCAGCGGCCTATGCAGGGTACCTGCTATAGTAGCAGCTTTTTTTAGCTTGTTTTTGAAATGCTCAATTAGCCATTCATTGACAATGCTGTCTTTGGACTCCTTTATATTAATGGAAATTAAGTGGTTGAGCTCTTTCTCGACCTCCTTGTCGTTAGCAGTTACATGTCTGAATTTGTGAGTCAAGTGGGTGATAAAATTGCGCGAGCTTGCCACTTATAGCAGTATGATAAAAATAATTGATCTCTTACTAAATTCGGTTATACTACCATGTGAATTCCTTACTCAATATCCGGCTATGTTTAATGCTACTATAATCAACATCTCATTCATTATGTTAATGGGTAAAAAACTTGTAACCCTTTTGTGGAATTTTCTACTATTTTAAGCTGAACAATGACACCAGAAGCAGTGAATTGGGTTGGGCCAGATGACTATGGAGAAGTTTTAATATTGATTTAATTAGCTGCGAGTTTAGTCATAGTTAACATTAAGGGGAGTATTTATCGTTACTATCAGAATTTATATCCGCTGCTTAACCCTTCAAGGGGTATAATAGGATATCTTAAGTAGGGGGCTGAATGAAATATAGCAACTCGGCAAATAACGAACCGGTATTCCAATCCAACTAGTTTTTCTTATTTCTGCTAGCAAGAACGTACCTCCTTACCTCATCTAACTTCTCCATCGAGCTATGGTTATCTTGAAGATTAGAATAATATGAATCATTTCTGATTTTATCTATAAACGAAAGCACATCTTCATTTGTAACACCGTGCTTAATATCGTAATCAATATTTCTACAAACATTCGCTATGGTGTTATATTTTTTGTATTGCTTTCTCTGCCACGAGGAGGCGCTCTCTGATAATTCTGTCACAAACTTTACAATTGTTTTCTGCATGTGTTCAACATGCCAATCCCTCATAGGAAAAATATTATTTTGTGTCAAAAGTGTAATAACAATATTACTTTACACAAATATAATTTTACTATAGAATATTAGCCGGATTGACAAAAATTCGCAGTGTAGTATAATATTGTACTCAATATAAACTCAGTACGGTTGTTTATTTGTCTGATAAGTATCTTCAGCTTTAGTTCTTTGTAGTAAAAGGGGTGTACTTTACGTTACATATAAAACTTGTATGTTTTCATAGGTTGGTTGTGCTTATTAGTGACATCTCCAAGAAAATTTCTGCTCTTGTGTCTGCTCCTTTTACTAGAATGCCCTCTAGGTTCTCTCTATCTGATGGAGTATGTAAAATTTTGTTCTTTAGGCAAAAACAATCTACAAATCTTTTGTTATTTGAGAGACCAGTTACCTTAATCGAATATGAGCTAAACATTCCCTGAAGTTTCAACTGCTATACCAATTGGGTCCTGAAATTGCCCGTTGCATATACGTCCACAGACGACCAATTCGATATATATAGCAGCCAAGGAATTTGATGATTTATATCTAAACTATTCTAGACTAATCCTAGACGATAATGTCTTACAATCCTATTAAGATAGTCATAAAATTCCAGTGATTCCTAATTTAATTCGAATTATCTAGAGTACTGTTTGTCAGCACCTCTAGGCAGTCTTTTCACGTATATCAAGAATGTCAATAAGGTTATTCCGAACAAAGCTACTCCTATGGGCAGATGAATGGAAACAAATCTTATGTCAAGTCTGCTGATAACAACTAATGCTCCTACCAAGATTTGTATCGAAACAACAATAGCTGCCAACAGTGTTAGGCTTTGCATTCTTTTGATTCTAACGTATGCAAAAACTGAAGTAGCATAGATTGTACATGTAGTAAAAACTACAAATATACGATGGAAATACTCAAACAAATAATTATGCTCCGGCGGCTTGAGGAACCCATTTGGACAGAGTGGCCATTCTGAGCATGATAAAGATTGGTGAATAGAACTCAGGTAAACCCCTAATATCATGGTAGCATAAACCAAAGACATAGAACCAAACGAAAGCCACTTAAATCCATTGAGCATCAGGGTATATGGTACGAAAGAAGCATTTAAACTCAGTAACGCTAATTATATCGTTGATATCGACATTAAATAACTACTGTTCCTTCTGACTTGTGTTGGCTGAAAGTGGTAGCAGCGTATTTAGCCATAACTTCAAATCGTAAGAGCTGGATATTAAAAGAACAAAATAGGATAGCATAGGTAACTCTTAATATCATTATTATCGTAAAGGATACTCCAAATAGTCAAGGGGCTAGTCGCAGGAGACTAATATTCAGGGAAACTTGGGTCTAGGGGCCCTCCTGCGACTATCTTTTGTCTGGCAAACTCTTTAGGCCTTCTGATAGAATTACGAAAGTTATATTAAAGGTAGATTTAACAAAGTTGATCTTTCATTAGCAAATATCTTTTCAATATGAGTAAAGCCGTAGGAGACTCAACAGAAGAGCAACTTTGGATGTAGATGATTCAGTCAAGTTGCCTGCGGTTGTCTATAGGAGGGCGATCTTGTCTAGTATTGTAATAAGGTTCTAGTTCTCTCTTAATTAAAGAATGTGGAAGAAAAACGCTTGTTAGATACCTGAAAAAGGTATTTACTTATATCTAGCCTTTACTTTGGACTTGACATGAACTCGAAAGGTTAGTCAAACAGTCTTGATGCAAAATTCTCACATTTCTCTATCTGATATGGGCGATCTATTGGGTTACCATTATATCCTAACCTTTGTATCACTAACACAGAGCCAGCTTCTTGAACAGGTCGCATCTTGTGGGATAACTCTAGTTTTTTTGCAGTGAAAGGACACTAATATTGTTTGCAGCAGTTGCTGAAGGCGGGCCGCAGGCAAATGATTATTAACATAACCTGATATTCCTGTGTAAGTTTACCGCAGATAATAGACCATTTGTATACGTTAGCATGACTGAAAAGTTGAACCTTCATATTGTAGGTAATGACTTCCTTGATATCATTATTCTGTTTGCAATTGTTATTAATACATAAATCATGGGTAGTTTTTATTTACGCAATAACCATTTCTGTAGAGTCGATTCTCATTGAATTTTTAACTACGACTTTCTTGGAAATCACTCCCATTATGCTTTCAGCCATAAGCATAACCTTGGCCGGTATAATGTTATTGTTAGTTGCATGGTTTTTGATGAAAAGGAAAGAAATAGCCACATTACTTTTAAAGTCATGGAAGAACCTTTCTTTGGCTAGTTTCTTCCTTGCAGCTGGTATATTCACATGGTATGATTCAATCAACAGAATTGGTGCCTCAAAAGAGGTGCTTATAGCTGGTCCTCTTGAAATTGTAATTATAGTTGTTTTGGCACAGGTTTTTTTGAATGAGAAACTAAATAGGATTCAGGTTACTGGAATAGTTCTTGCATTAATAGGATTCTTTATCTCTATAGTAAGTGATATTGGCATTGATGTTTTGGATAGCATACAAACGGTAATAACACCTCCGCTGCCATCAACACTAATTACCTTTGGAGATATGGAAGCCATTCTTTCTGCGTTTGGATTTGGAATTGGCGTTCTCTTTCTAACTAAACTTGTTTCACTGCATTCCTCTATAGAAGTAGCAGGTGCCTCCATGCTAATCTCTGGATTAATTTTGGTTAGTTTTATGGTAGGATTTTCATATGAATCCTTACAAGTATCATTAGTAGCAAAACACTCTTTATTCAAACAACCACAGATGAACACCATTATAATATTAGTACTCTTTTCATTACTCCCTTTTATTGGATCTCTGTCCTATTCTACAGGCTTAAGTAGAATAGGAGCTTCCATTACAGCAACTATAGGTTCCTCTAGTATTCTTATTACTATCATAATACAAATAACGCTAAGGGAATTAGGAGTAAAAAGTAATTTGCCCGAAAATATTTTTATTGCTATTGTAGGTGGTGTTATAGGATTTCTGGGAATATACATAATCCATATGCATGATCGCTCTATGTCAGTAACCTAAGAAAAAATAAGTAAGAAGCTTGAGTTGGCTTACCTCTGTCTTTGAGTATACTCTTCCATACATACTTCTACAAATCATAAAAATAGATGTTATAGTGAATAAGATACTATGTAAAGGGAGAGAAGACCCTATTAGATATTAACATATCACAGTGATACTAAGT
>Ga0126304_10000538_pt1 | contig 15813 bp, 10 predicted proteins | sample Plot25_FD_92538 | JGI IMG/M metagenome (GOLD analysis project Ga0126304, IMG submission 92538) | Serpentine soil microbial communities from UC McLaughlin Reserve, CA, USA - Plot25 | ecosystem: Environmental > Terrestrial > Soil > Grasslands | place: USA: UC McLaughlin Reserve, Lake County... | reverse complement strand
TCAGGGCACCATCGAAATCATGGCGCTGATGGCCGACTACTTCACGGTGGGGATGATGATGAATGCGGCCGATCAGCACCTGCCGCCGGACCGCAAGGCGCTGATGCCGCCGCTCCCGCCGCTGACCCGCTCGCGATAGCTGTAGTGTCCGGCTTTAGCCGGACCTAATGAGTGAGCGCGTAAAGAACCACGTTGATCCCAACAGCGTAGGCGTCGGGTGAGAACTTGTAGAAGTACTGCGGATCCTCGGCCTCGCGCTCCCAGCCATCGGGGATGTCGCTGTTGTGGACCATCACCACCATCAGTCGTCCGTGCGTGTCGGCGATGCCTTTGACCTCGACGACGGCACTGTCCTCTCCACGTTCGGAGATGCCGCCGCCGCTGCGTCGCCAGTACTGGATCGACGCCATCTGGTGCACTTCCTTCACCGTGTACATCATCTGCCAGATCGGATGCGTCATCGGCAGGTCGCGAATCGGATACTGCTCGCGCGGCAGGACGCGTCCGATTTCCTCGTCCCACTGTTCGCCGGCACGTGTGCCCCAGTAGTCCGAGACGAACAGGAAGCCGCCCTTCTCGAGATACTCACGCAGCTTCAGCACTTCCTCATCCGAGAAGCGGGCGGAGCCGCCGTCTTCGACGAGGATGTAGGGACACATGAAGAGCGAGGGCTCCAGGGCCGAGACCGTGATGTAGTCGGGATCGCCGGTCTTGTCTTTGGTGATGCGCGTGCGCGTCAGCTCGCCGAGGCGGACGCTGAAGTTGATGTCGGCGCCAGGGTAGTCGGTGCTCCAGCCGCGCTTCTCACGATGATCGCTCATGAACATCAGGCGGCAATGATTGAATCCGCCGACGAAGGTAGTGGAGGTCGGATGCTTCGGCACGCCGTAGAAGCCGTAGCCGCCGCGCCAGATCTGCGCGTCGGCGAGGCCCGCCACGACGACGAGCCCGCCGATTGCGCCCACCAGGATCCGCGCAGGCGAGCGGCGTCTCATGGCATTCTCCCCCACGAGTCAGCATACCGCTGTTGCGGATCGGGTGTGTTAGATGACAGCTGGCCGTGCGCTCCTACTCGGTCGATGTGCTGCCCGTGGTTGCCATGAGCCGCGACCGAACCCACAAATGCACAGGGTCACGAACGTAGAGCTTCAGCAGCGCCGCTCGCGCCGCCTCTGCACCGTCCTTGTCGCCGGCCTTTTGGGCAGCCGCGGCGATCTGCCTCCGGCATTCCGCATCGAAGGTCAGGCATTGCTCGAAGTGCCCTTTTGCGGCTGCGTAATCGCGCTTGGCGATGGCCGCCATTCCCAACCCGTAATGCATCGCCGACTGCGCGTTGACATCATCCTTGCGCTCATTCGCCTGCTGCTGAAGATCCATGGCCGTCTTTGCCGCAGCATCAGAGGCGCTTGTCGCCGCTTCCGCGGCAACGCGGACGCGCAGCGCCTGCTGGCGCAGATTGCGCGACACTCCGGCCGGCAGCTCGCCGCCGTCAGCGCGCTTGAGCGCGGCGTCGACCACCGGCAGCGCTTCGCGCGCGCGGCCCAGGTCAACGAGAATCCCCGCACGATGCACCGGCACGAACGCCACGGCGGGCATCGCATCAGTCATCTTTTCCAGATCACTGTAAAGCGACAGTCCGGGGGCGGTCTTCTTCTGCGCGATCGTCATGACTGCCCGCAGTTCGTCCGCACCGAGCTTGTCGAGCGGCCGGGTTGCGGCGGCCTTCTCCTTGGTGAGTGCATCGAGCGCGCCGGCCGCGTCGCCGGCGAAGTATCTGGTATAGGCGATGCCGTCCCACGCGGGGAAGAACTGCGGCGACAAGTCGAGGGCCTTTCGGAATGCGGCCTCGGCCTCTTTGAACTTTCCGGCGGCCAGCAATGCTTCGCCGAGTGAGTCCTGCGCATTCGGCTCCTGCGGCAACGCGTTGGCATAGTCAGTGAACGCCTTGACGGCGCCGTCGGTATCGCCCTGGCGCAGCGCCGCGTAGCCAAGCATGTTGTTGGCGCCTCCGGCCGCCGGGTCGAGCTCCACGGCCCGCCGCAGCGCGGGCACGCCGCCGCCGTAGTCCTCGTCGTTCAGCAGTTGCGTTCCGAGCAGGTAGTGACCACGCCAGTCCGCAGGCGTCAATTCGACCAGCTTCGCGTACGCGTCGCGCGCTTTCGCCGATTCACCCTGTCGTGCGGCAAGCAGCCCCTGCACCAGGGTCCGTTCCGCTTCCGGTAATGCCGATGCGGCACTCGCGGCCGACTCGACCTCCTTGAGACCCTCGGCTCCCGGGGTTGCCTGCCCGTGATACGCGTGCGCCAAAACGAAGTCCGGATCGACCTTGAGCGCCTGGGCAAACTCCGCGCTGGCTTCTGCCGCTCGCACATTGACCAGCAGGGCCTCGCCCTTCTTCAGGTGTGCGACCGCTTCTGGCGATTTGGATGTGATCGAGATTACTGCCTTGTCGGGGGCAGCCGAGGGTTGCGATTGCTGCGCAGTGCTGCTCGAGCATGCCGAGACGGCAAGCACGACTATCAGGATCAGGGGCCTCATGGGAACTCCTTATCGGACTGTAAAAGTGCGGATCACGACAACGACACGGGCTCAATGCGGGAGCGATCCCCGTGCCGCGTAGTCCAATAAGTCGAAGCGCGGGGGAAGATGCGGGAAGGTCGGCACCATCCTAGTCGAGAAGTGGGGTGGCCGCGGCAAACGGCGAAGAATAAATGGGTGCCGGAGGGCAGCTCTTGCGTACACACTCCAGTCGGGTCAGACCATTGAAGGCGTCGTCATTCGTGGTTATTTCTTCTGATTGAGTTTGTAGGCCGCCGCGGGCGCGAACAGGTCGTCGTTCAGCGCGCCGGTCTCGACGCTTCGTACTGCGGTTGCCATCGACATGATGCCCATGCGCGCGAGCGAGACGCCGAGCGGATTGCCAGCGCCGCCGCTGCCGTTCGAGCTCATCTTGATCTCGAAGTTGCTTTGTAGGTGTTCGACTCGCGGCGGATGCTCGTTTACCCAAAGGAACGCCGGCTCCCCGCGCCTCTTGACGACAGCGGCTGGGTCGCGAAGAATCACGCCCGACCAAGCAATTCGACCGGAGGTGAGAGATGCAGGTCAAGTCCCTCCGCTGGCTCTTTGCGGTTGTCGTTGCGCCGCTTTCCGCATTCGTCTTGTCGATGACTATCACGCGCGCTCAAGGGGGCGGCGAGCAAGCGAGTTCACCCCCGGTTGCGCAGTCCAGCGCCGCCGCTGTGCGCGGCGAGTGGGAAACCCAAATGGCTCGCACGCTGGTGTCCATCCAGAACGCGTTACGACGCGAGGAGACCCCGCCGACCACGTTCATGACGCTCGCCGTCGAACTCGGACGGCCGATGGTGGTTGTCGCGATCTACGTCGGTGTGCTCATCGGGCTGCTCTGGGCGTGGTCCCGATGTCTGCGGCTCTTTCCTCGGAAAGGGACCCTCGTCTCGTTTGAAGATCTCACGGTCCCGCGTTCAGACCGTCCAGAAAAGAGCAGGATCCTCACACAACTCATCCTCGACCTGCTGCAGAACCCTCGACCGGTGCAGATGTCCGATCTGCAAATGGACATCATGCCTGGCCTCAAAGAACCTGGCTTCGGCAATCTTCAGCCGGCCATCACAATGGTCTCCGTCGCTGAGTACGAGCCATCAGAAAATCCGATGAAGATCGGAATGGTCGAGTTCTCAATTCGCGATTTGCATGCGCTCTTCTCGCGCTACTTCGCCAGACCTCACAATCAATATCTGGAAGGTTGGCTGATCGCGGAAGATGGCGGGTTTGACGCGGGTGCCCGTCTCGTCAACTATGCGCGCAAGCCGGTTCTCCGACCACGCCGACCAGAGCGAAGCGGTCAATCGGACAGTCACTCGCCTCGGCGTCACACCGACCTGACGCAGGAGCCCGGTGACGACGCTGATTCGCCACTCGAGTGGAGGGTTCGGAAAGGCGGAGATGGTGCTCGATTCGAGGCTATCGCCGATCTCGCCGCGCAGATCCTGGTTGATACGGGCAACTCCACGTTGACCAACAGCTGGCAGAGCTTCCGTTGCTTCAACCGGGCACTGAGCTTACGGGATGATCAGGAAACCCCGAAACCGCGCGCCGATCACCAGCGGAGCGGACCATCGACGCTGACCGCGGCGCGCGGCCATCTGGAGCGCGCTGTTGCCCACGACCCTTCGAATTGGATCGCGAGATTCAGCCTGGCGCTGACGCTGAGTCGGGACGACGAGGCCGACGTGGCGTTGAAACATCTCATCATGCTCGAGAAGGTCGTGAAGAGGGCATGGAGCTCCGTCCGCCTCAAGAGAGATTCCGAGGCCTATCACAGGCTTCGTGCCGAACGACCGGCGTTCTGCAATGTCGTCGATCACTTGAAGGACTATCCGGAATGCGCCTTTCTGATTCTGTATAACAAGGCCGTGGCTCTGCAGAATGTGGATGCCAATCGTCTGGCGGAGTCACGAGAGGTGCGTTCGCTGGAACACGCCGCAAATATCTTCGCGCAGATATCTCGCCTCGATGCGCAGCGTGACGTGCATCTTGAAGATCCGTACCCTGAAATCGCGAAGTATGAGCGGTTGTCGGACCGATCGCGCGTCGAGTTGAGTTTGTACGCATTGAGCGCCCTGGCCGATCTTTTGGCGGATGCTCCGGAAAGCTTGGCGCCGCCACCTGGTCTGAACAGAAGTCTGAGCCGGGCGAATCAGATCAAGGCGCTCCTCGAAGCCGTCGAAGGTCTCTGTGAGAGGAAGCAGGAGGAGCATTGGCGTTCGCTTCAGACTGCTCGCGCGGTGACGCTGACCGCGCATGCGTCCGCGCTCGAGAAAGAGGGCCGGTTATCCGACGCGCGGGACGCGCTGCTCAGCGCGCTGGCCGCCGAACCCCGGTTCGTCAAAGCCTCGCTCCGCCTCGCTGAGTTCTACTTGAAACAGACCGGGCCAACGTGGCTGTTACATGCGAAATCGATCCTCGAACACGTACTCGACGTCAACCCTGCCTGCGAGCACGCGGCAGTCCTGCTCCAGCGACTGAACGCTGATCCCGCACTCGCGGCGGTATAGCGGGTAGGGAGAGATCGGCGGCGTTCCGGTTGTTGCAGCCGCAGCCGACGCGTTAGATCTCGAGCTTGCCGGTGCTGTCGCCGAAGCTGTCCTGATGCACACCCAGTTTGTCGAGCAGCGAGAGCATCAGGTTCGACATCGGCGTATGCGCCGGGAACGCGAGATGGCGATCGCCCTTCAGCTGGCCTGACGCGCCGCCGGCGACCAGGATCGGCAGCGGATCGTGATCGTGCTGGTTGCCATTGCTCATGCTGCTGCCGTAGAGCACGACTGAATGATCGAGCAGGCTGCCGTCGCCGTCCGGCGTGGCCTTCAATTTCTCGAGGAAGTAGCCGAGCATCTGCACGTGATAACGATTGATCTGCGCGAACGTGTCCATGCGCGCGCGGGCGTTGGAGTGATGCGACGAGGTATGGAATCCATCGCGGACGCCGCTGCCAGGATACACCGCGCCGCTCGTATCGCGCGCGTACATCATGGTCGAGATCCGCGTGATCTCCGCCTGGTAAGCGAGCACCTGCAGGTCGTACATCAACTTGATGTGATCCTCGAACGCCTCGGGCACGCCGACCGGCGCTTCCGGCACATCGGGATTGCTCGCCGACTGTTGCGTCGCCTTCTGAATGCGACGCTCGATCTCGCGAACGTTGTCGAGATACTCGCCGAGCCGCGCCTTGTCGCCGGCGTCCAGACCGCTCTGCAGACGCGACACCTTGTCGGTCACCGAATCGAGAATGCTCTTGTCCTGCTGCTTGCGCGATAGACGCTGCGCCGCGTTGGTGCCGTCGCCAAACAGCCGCTCGAAGACGACCTGCGGACTGTTCTCCATCGGCAGCGGCAGCGTGTCGTTCTTCCACGAGATGGTGTTGTAGTAGGAGCAGCCGTAGCCGGCGCCGCAGTTGAGCGCCACTTCCTCGATGCAGACTTCGATCGATGGTAGCGGCGTGTCCTGACCGATCTTCTCGGCCAGCACCTGGTCCACTGTCTTGCCGCCATGCACGGTGCCCTTCTCGGGGTGCGCGCCACTGAGGAACACCGCCGCCGAGCGCGCGTGATCGGCGCCGGCGTCCGAGCCCTTGCCGCCGGCCAGCGGGTGGGCGAGGTTGCTGACAACAACGAGGCGGTCGCGAAGCTTTTCGAGCGGCTTGAGCGTTTCGGTGAAGGCGAACCCGGAGCCTTCCGTCGCCGGCATCCACTTGTCCATCGTCGCGCCATGCGGGATGTAGATACCGCAGAAGCGGCTCTTCGGCAGGGCCGCGGTCCTGACCAGCGGCGTGCCCGCCGGGATCATCGAGTCGAGCAGCGGCAGCGCCAGCGTGACGCCCATGCCACGGAGGAAGGTGCGACGTGCTAGATGCTTCTTCGTAATGAACGACATAGCGTCAGCTCTTTACTTTCATCTCGAACGGCGCGCTCTTCACCACGCCGAGGATCAAATCCGACAGACGATAGCGGTTCTTCGCCGCCTCGCGCATGATGGTGCGCACGGCCGGCATGTCGTAGTACTTCATCTCGCGGCCGACACCGTACATCAACAGCTTTTCGGTCATCGCGGTCACGAACACATCCTGGCGATCGAGCATTGCCTTGCGCAGGCTCGACGGCCCGTTCAGCGGCGTGCCGTCGACGAGCTGTGCCGATGCATCGATAGGGACGCCCTCATCGATGGTGCGCCAGCGGCCGACGGCGTCGAAGTTTTCCATCGCCAGCCCGATGGGGTCCATGATCTTGTGGCAGCCCGCGCATGTCGGACTCGCGCGATGCTGCTCGATGCGCTCACGCACCGACTTTGCGGTGGCGGTCGGCTTTTCCTCGAGCGGCGGCACATCAGGTGGTGGCAGCGGCGCTTGCGTGCCGATCAGATTCTCGAGAATCCACTTGCCGCGCATGACTGGCGACGTGCGGTTTGGATTTGACGTGACCAGCTGCAGGCTGCCGTGCCCGAGCAGGCCGCGGCGCGCGTCGCTCGGCACCGGCACGCGGCGGAAATCCGGACCGTAGATGTTGGGAATGCCGTAGTGGCGGGCGAGGCGCTCGTTGACGAACGTATAGTCCGAATCGAGCAGGTCCAGCACCGAGCGGTCCTCGCGGATCACGCTCTCGAACAGCATCTCGGTCTCGCGCTGGAAGGCCTGACGCAGGTTGTCGTCGAAGTCAGGAAAAATCGTGACGTCGGGATTGGCGTTCTTGAGCTCTCTCAGAAACAGCCACTGGTTCGCGAAGTTAGTGACGAGCGACCGCGACTTCGGGTCGGCGAGCATACGCCGCGTCTGCCGTTCGAGAACAGCGGGTTGATGGAGCTTGCCGTCGATCGCCAGCCTCAGCAGCTCCTCGTCGGGAATCGACGACCACAGGAAGAACGACAGCCGCGAGGCGAGCTCGGTGTCGCTGACGCGATAAGCGACCTTCGGTGCGACGCCGACGGGCGGCGGTTCAAAGCGGAAAATGAATTCGGGATCGGCGAGGATGCGCCGCAGCGCCATTTCGATGCCGGCCTCGAAGTTGCCGGCCTTGGTCCGCTCTCCCTGATAGAACGCGATCAGCGGATCGACGTCGGCATCAGTCGGGGCGCGGCGATAGGCGCGGCGAACAAGTGAGGAAATGATCTGTTTCGCGCACGCCGCTTCGTCGGCCTGCGCACTCGGACGACAGGTGAACACGCGGCGCCGGCTCGGCGTGTCGCCGAGGCCAGTCGCGTTGTACGGTCCGGTGATGACGACGCGCGAGAGATGTGGTGCGGTGGTGTAGCCGTACTGCATTCCGATGAACACGTCGTAGGTGCTCGACACCGGCCGGCGAACGAGGTCTTCGTTGATGGTGTTCGACTTATTGAGGAACGCGACGCCGAGCGTCTGCGGCCCGGCCTTGACCTTCAGCTTGAATTCGAGGCGGATGTCGGGGGTCATCTTCACCCGCTCTTCGATCGGATCGGTCGGCTGCGGCTTTGCCGGATGCGATCCCTTCGACTCGCGCATGAAGAACATCGGCACTTCGTCGAGCTTGAACAGCTTCACGCGCTGGCCGTTCAGGGTCACCTCGAGCTCTTCGCCTTCTGCGCCCTCGCCGAACACCTGCCCGAAACTCAGTTTGAGCAGTGCCAACCGGATCGAATACTCGCCATCGACCGGGAAGTTGTGCGTGATAGTGGTGCCGCCCCGTGTGCCGAGCGGCATGCCGTCGAGCGTCTGGTTCTGACTGAGATCGCCTTTCACTGAGTAGGTGACCTGCGCCGGTGCGGCGTCGCGTTCACCGACCGCGAGGCGGCTGATCTTCGCGGCCGCGGCGACGTAGCGCTCGAGCAGCGACGGTGACACACCGAGGACGTCGGCGATGTTGTCGAAGCCGTGGCTCGAATCGTCTGCCGGCAAAAGAATCGAGGAGTCCACGTCCAGGGCGAGCAGATCGCGGATGGCGTTCTCGTACTCGACGCGGTTCATGCGGTGCAGCGGCGCGCGGCCGGGATTGGAGCTGGCTGTGGCGACGCGATCGATCGCGGTCTCGATCGACCCGGCGAAGGTGTCGAGTGCCGCGCGCTCGGGGCGCTTGGCGCCGGCCGGCGGCATCATGCCGGCGCGGACCTTGCGAATCACTTTCTCCCATGTCTCGGCGTTGCCATCGATCGGCAAACCTTGCAGCGAGAGGCCGCCGGTCTTCAGGCGATCGTTGTGGCAGGTGACACAGTACTGATCCAGCACGGCCAGGCGGGCCTGAGGACCCGCCTCTACGGGTGGATCTTGTGGACCCGCCTCTACGTGAGCAGAGGCCCAGATGGCGGCGACGAAGGCGAGCGCGCTCGCGAGCAGAAGGCGATTCATTTCGCGCCCAGCTTCTTCAACAGCTCGATCGCCTCAGGCTTGGCCACCGGTGGACGAATCGCCAGGAAGGTGCCGCTGGCAAATGTCAACGGCGTGCGGCCGCCGGCGTCCGCCACATCGAGCTTCGCGCCGGCATCGGCGAGGATCTGGATGATCGAGGTCCAGCCACGATTCGCCGCACCATGAATAGCCGCGAGCTGCAGTGAGTTGGTCGCATTGACCGGGGCGCCCCGCTCGAGACACAGCTTCACGGCCGCGACGTAGTCGGCCTCGGACCGCGTGAACGTCTGCGCCGGAATCCAGTTGATCCCCGCTGCCGCCATCAGCGCCGTCGAGCCCTGCGTGGTCGCGATGTTCGGATCGGCGCCGTGCTGCAGTAGCAGCCGCATCACCTCAATGTCACCGGAGAGCGCCGCCCGGATGAATGGTGTCTGCCCGTCGAAGTTCGCCCACGACCCGTCGAACTGCATCAGCCCGTGTACCGGCGTCGTCTCGCTGCGCTGATTCGTATTCGCGCCCTTCGCGAGCAGCGCCGTGATCAGGTCGAGCGGATCGCGCCCTTCGTCATAGAGGAACGGGTACTTGTCGTGATTGAAGTTGCGCAGCTCGATGGCGGCGAACAGCGCTCCGCGCTTGTAGTCGTCGGTGAGGTTCGGGTCGGCGCCTTTCTCGAGCAGTTCGGCAGCCAGCGTGACCTGGCCGTTCAGCAAGGATATGAGCAGCGGCGAGGTGTGATTGCCGGCCGCTTGATTGATGTCGCCGCCGAGCTCCAGCAGCAGGCGCGTCATCGCCAGGTTGCCGTCGCGCACGGCGAACAGCAGCGGCGTCATGCCGCCGTCCTTCGTCGGGAGCGCCCGCTGACGGATGATGCCGTTCCCTGACGCGCCGCCGGCACGAGCCGGCACGTACTCACCTTTCGGCGTCGTGATTGTCGTCTGGGCTTTCACGTCCGCGCCGCGCGCGACCAGCAGCTTGACGATGTCGGGGTGGTTTTCGGTGACGGCCCACATCAACGCCGTCTGCGAGCGCACGGCGTCCTTGGCGTTGACGTTGGCGCCACGATCGAGCAGCAGCGTCACGGCATCGGCCTTGCCCGTGCGCGCCGCGGTCATGAGCGCGGTTTCGCCCCCCGGTGTCGCAGTGTTCACATCAGCGCCGGCGTCGAGCAGCCGGCGAAGGATCACGGTGTTGCCATTCAGCGCGGCGACGTGCATCGGCGTCACGCCGTATCGCGTCACAGCTTTCACGTCTGCGCCGCGTTTGATGAGCGCGTCGACAGTCTTGATGTCGTTGACGCGAACCGCCTGATGTAAGGGTGTCGAGCCGTCAGAGATGGCGGCGTTCCCGGAGGCGTCAGACAGGACGCGCGCGACTTGCGCGTGGGTGGCTGGACCGACCGCAAGCAGGAACCCGACGATCAAAAGATGGCGAGACGCGGTTGTCCAGTGCAGGCGGGTGAGCGGCATAGCGGGATTATTATGCCCCCGTCACCACGTCTTCAGAGCCCTGGTTTCAGGCGCACTGCCGAGGTGCCATTCTTTACTTCCGTATCGTGCCGGTGACGCCTTCGGGCGAGCACTTGAACGGCTCGATCTTCAGCGCCGACGGCGCGTACTCATTCAACGATCGCGGGAACGCCTGCGTGAAGAACTCGGGATCGGTGAGGTCAATCTCCACGACCAGCCGCTGACGCGCGGCGTCGAGGTGCAGCCGCTCGACTGAGGTGAGCGCGGCCGAATGGAGCAGTCCCCTGGTCGGCTGGCCGGGCTGCTCGACATACTGATTCAACACGCCCGCCGAGTAGTTGCCTGTCTCGATGACCAGCGTGTCGGCTTCCCAGCGCCCGATCGAGTGGCCGAGTGACCCGCGCGGTCCGTTCTTCGGATGCTCCTTCACGTTCATGTGGATGACGCGCTTGACGTCCATCCACTCATGTCTCAGGACGATGTCGTTGCCGTCGCGGACGATTTCGAGCGGCGTGCCTGGTGCGCCCCATACGCGGCGGATGGCGACGGGATCGCAGCGGAACGTCGGATCGTCCTTGAACGGATCGTAGGCGGCGATGGCTTTCTCACCGGCCGGTGTCAGCAACTGAATCATCGGCTGTGGTCCGCTGGTGCTGCGGTTCGGAATCGGCGCCAGCAGCCACGTGCCGAAGATGTCCTTGCGCGGCGGCAGCGCCGCCGCCGTCCGAGGTCCGGTCGGTCCGTTCACGGAGAGCTTCCGTCCGTCGGCGAGTTCGACGCTATCGAAGAAGCACATGTAGGGACTGTGCCGCGACAGCGATCCGGTCACGCGAATCTTCGTGCCGACCTTCAGGATCTGCGAGGTGACGCCGTTGCGCGTCAGCTGCGTGACGCCGTGCGACTCGCACACGTACTCGTGCGTCCGGCCGTTCTCATCGACGGCGTTGATGTGCACGTAGCTGTGCGGATTCTGCGCCTCGAACTTCGTGATCGTGCCGGAGATGCTCACCGGCTTGCTGGCGTCAAAATGCGGCGCGAAGCTGTGATGCGCGAACGCGCTGGTTCCGACGAGCAGTACCGTGGCAACGGCGATGGCTGATGCCGCGTATCTGACGCACATGTGACCCCCTGCAGACGGGGTCAGTATACGGCTGGTTGCTGGTTGGTGGTTCGTGGTTGTGGAGGGGGCTACGACGCGCCACCCACACGGCCATTGCGGCGACGAGCGAGCCGTTCGCGAATGATCGCGGCATCCGGTGGCGCGAGGACCCAGTCGGCAGGGCGCGCGCCGAGCAGTTCATCGTGTGACCAGATCTCGCGCATCAGGCCGACACTGTGCGTCGATGTGCCGAGCAGCAGGTGTCCCAACTCGTGCGCGATCGCGCGACCGAGCAGCGTGCGGTAATCAGTCGCGAGGTCCTGCGCCAGCCGGCGCGTGCGATCGATGAACACCGTGGCCAGCACACCGGCCCGCGCTCGCGAATCGATGAGTGATTGGCCGAGGACGCGTGAGGACGGTTCGCCGCGATCCGAGGACATTACTATCCGGAGCTTTAACGCTTCGGAAGAGGGCGTGACGCAGATGCCGGGCAGGCACAGTGTCCAGGCGAGATCGAGGGACGCCGTCGCGAACACCTTCTTCGCCACATCCAGCGCGATCCGTTCATCGTCTTGGTTGAGAACCATGCTCTGCGCGTACACGTGCACGGCTACTCGCGTGTTGGCTGTGATGTTTACGCGCGTGTCGTCGATGTCGGGTTCGGGCGCGGCGCCGTCGATGCCGGTGGCGCAGAGCAACACAGACACGATCACCAACCATGGGTGCACGCGCATGACACCGAAGACGGCAATCGACGGCGGTTGGATGGGTCGAGATGGTGAGCGGCGAGGATTCGAGGTGACGTGTGTCAGCGCCGGATAAACAGGGACTGCTTGCCGTCGAACCGTTACGAAGCGCGATTTCCTGGGGACCGGTATCGCAGGCACGATTCAGCTGATCACGCTGCTCGTCCCAGGGAAGTTGACTCGCTACCGCGGCGGGAACGGCTGCCGGCTTCCGTCCAGTGCATGGACCATGCCCTGGCGCATGACGAAGCGCACGTGCTCGAGCACTGTGACGTCGTCGAGTGGGCTCGTTGCCACGGCGATGATGTCGGCGTCCTTCCCTGGCTCGATCGACCCGATGCGAGTCGCGCGGTCGAGCAGCGTTGCCGCGTCGATCGTCGCCGCCCGGATCGCTGCTGCTGGTGTCAGTCCGGCCTTGACCAGCAGAGTAAACTCCTTGGCGTTCTTGCCGTGGTCCGACACGCCCGAGTCAGTGCCAAACGCGATGCGCACGCCGTCAGCGATCGCCTTGGCGATGTTCTCGTTGTGCACGACGACCGTTTCTTCCGCCTTGGCCAGCGTCGCCGCGCTGCGCGCGCCTGCCCGCGCCTGGGCCAGCGCAGCGTGCGGGGCGACCATGGTCGGCACGAGCCAGGCATTCGATTTCTTGAACAAAGCATTGGTCTCGGCATTGGCGTAGGTGCCGTGCTCGATGGAATCGACACCGGCCCTGAGCGCAGCCGCGATTCCGTCCGCTCCGTGGGCATGTGCGGCCACCCGACGTCCAAAGAGATGAGCGGTGTCGACAATCGCCTTCATCTCGTCGTCGAACATCTGCTGACCGAGACCCCCGGCGATGTTGCTGTTCACGCCACCGGTGGCGGTGAATTTGATGACGTCGGCGCCTTGCGAGACCTGCTCGCGCGTGGCGCGTCGACAGTCGTCGGCGCCGTTGCACAGGTTAAAGGCGCGCGACCGTCGCAGTTCGGCAATGTCTCGGTTGGTGTTATTGGAGCCATCGGCGTGGCCGCCGGTTCCCGAGATTGCCTGGCCGGCGGCGACGATCGCCGGTCCGGCGACGAGACCGGAGAGGATGGCGTCGCGCAACGCGGTAATGCTGTGGACGTCGGAGCCCAGATCACGCACCGTCGTGAAACCGGCCTCGAGCGTGCGGCGCGCGTTGTCCACGCCGATCAACAGGTTGTCTTCGATATCGCGGTTCACCGCTTCGACACGCGCACGCATCTTGTCGTCGTCGTTGAAGATGTGGACGTGGGCATCGATGAGCCCGGGCAGTACGAATTCACGTTTGAGATCGATCAACCGCGCACCGGCAGGGGGCGCGATGTGACCGTCACGAATGGCCTCGATGCGATTGCCGCGGATGATGAGGGTGGACGGGCCGCGCGGCGCGTTGCCTGGGCGATCGAGCAGTGCACCGGCATGAATGACGATGACCGGCCCAGCTGGCGTCTGCGCACGTGCGGAGAGCGCGACGATCAATACAAGAAGGCCCGCGCCGAGCACTCGCAGTGCAGAAGTCATGGTGGCGCGAGTATACGGGAGAAGGGAGATAAGATTGCCCTTCACGTCGATGCCCCTTTCCCCAGGTCAGAGACTTGGTCCGTACGAGATCGTCGCGCCCCTTGGAGCCGGGGGAATGGGCGAGGTGTACAAAGCGTTCGATACACGCCTTGGCCGCACGGTCGCGATCAAAACACTCGACGGCGCGCACGGCGAACGCTTCCAGCAGGAGGCGCGCGCGGTCGCAGCGCTGAACCATCCCCATATCTGCGTGCTCTATGACGTCGGGCCCGGCTATCTCGTCATGGAGTACCTCGATGGACAGCCGCTTCACGGTCCGCTGCCGTTGAGCGACGTCCTGCGCGTGGCCATGCAGGTGGCGGATGCGCTCGATGCCGCGCACGCGAAGGGCATCCTCCATCGTGATCTCAAGCCGGCCAACATCATGATGACGGCGAGCGGCGCCAAGCTGCTCGATTTCGGGCTGGCCAAGATCCTCGGCGAAGCCGGTGACGATGCGACGCGGACGATAGCGGGTACCGTGCTGGGCACGGCGTCGTACATGTCCCCCGAACAGGCGCAAGGCAAAGCCACCGACGCGCGGTCAGACGTCTTCAGCTTCGGCGCGGTGGTGTACGAACTGCTGACCGGCAAGCGGGTCTTCGAGCGCGAGACGCTGCTCGACACGCTGAACGCAGTGGTGCGCGACGAGCCACGGCCGCTGGACTCTCCGGCCTCGTCTCTGGTGATGCGATGTCTCGCGAAACAGCCCGAGAAGCGGTTTCAGACGATCGGCGAGGTGAAAGGCGCGCTGCAGTTGCTGCGCTCGAGCCCGATGGCGCCCGTTCACGCCGTGCCGTCGATCGCCGTGCTCCCATTCGCGAACATGAGCCAGGATGGCGCCGACGAGTATTTCAGCGATGGACTCGCCGAAGAGGTCATCAACGCGCTCGTGCAGGTGCCCGGCTTGAAAGTGATCGCGCGAACATCGGCCTTTGCGTTCAAAGGCAAGAATGAAGACATCCGCAAGATCGCCGAGACGCTCGGCGTGACCAACGTGCTCGAAGGCAGCGTGCGCCGCGCTGGCACTCGCCTTCGAGTGACCGCACAGCTGATTCAGGCGCGCGACGGCACGCATCTCTGGTCGCAGCGCTACGACCGTGAGCTGGCCGACATCTTCGCGGTGCAGGACGAGATCGCGGCCGCGATCGCCGACGCGCTGAAGCTGAAGCTGTCGCCACCATCCGAGCGGCGGATGCCCAGCATTCCGGCATACGAGGCGTACCTCAAGTACCGCTTCCACCAGTGGCGATTTACGCCCGAGGACTCACAGCGCAGCCGCGAGTGTCTCGAGCAGGCGCTCTCGCTCGATCCCGGCTTTGCGCTGCCGTACGTGGGGCTGGCCGACTATCACCTCGCACTCGCAGCGGTTGGGGCGATGCCGTCGCTTGAAGCGATGCCGCGGGCGCGCGAGTTGGCCATGCGCGCACTCGAGATCGATCCGGATCTCCCGGAAGCCCACGCGATGCTCGGCATCGTGGCCAGTGTGCTGGATTTCGATTGGCACGAACTCGAACGTCGAATTCAGGTGGCGACCGCGCGAGAGCCATTGTCGCCCCACTTGCGCCAATGGAAGGCGTATTTCTTCTTGTTTTCGATTGGACGCCCGGACGAAGCCGCACAGCACGTGGCACGGATCATTGACGACGATCCACTGTGCCAGATGTGGCACTACACCAAGGCGCTCACCCTGGCCGCATTGGGGCGGGAAGACGAGGCGCTCGACGCGATCCGTAGAGCCGTCGAACTCGATTCGCAGTTCTGGATCGGATGGATGCTTCAAAGCCTGCTTCACTCCGTGCAGGGCCGACACGCCGAATCGCTCCACTGTGCAGAGAAAGCCATCGCTGTGGCGCCCTGGGCTCCAATCGCCAACGGCGCGATGGCCGCGGCTCTCGCGAACACAGGTCGTCCGGCGGAGGCGGAGCCGATGCTCGACCTGTTACGCAGCAACGCGTCCACCGGCCCACTCGGAATGGCGTACTACTCTCTGGCCCGAGGCGATATCGACGGCGCTGTCGAGTGGGCGGGCGCGGCGGCCGACCAGCG
>Ga0126304_10000537_pt1 | contig 15819 bp, 14 predicted proteins | sample Plot25_FD_92538 | JGI IMG/M metagenome (GOLD analysis project Ga0126304, IMG submission 92538) | Serpentine soil microbial communities from UC McLaughlin Reserve, CA, USA - Plot25 | ecosystem: Environmental > Terrestrial > Soil > Grasslands | place: USA: UC McLaughlin Reserve, Lake County... | reverse complement strand
TGGCCGTTGCCGCACCCGCTCAGGGGCAGGTTCGACCGTCCCTGTTGCCGCAGGTCATCTCCGGGTCGGCGTCGAGCGGCGTCATGACATTGGCCGAGGCGCGTGCGCAGTTCGAGCGTCAGTTCATCGGGATGGCACTGGCGCGCGCTGCTGGGAAACGGGCGCGAGCCGCCCGCGAGTTGGGGTTGTCGCGGCAGGGTCTCCTCAAGATCATGGCGCGGCTGGGGTTGGACTGAACCGCGCGTCCGTTGCATTACCGCACTGGTCGACCCTTTGTCTTCCAGGGACGGACCTTTTCGCTAGGCGATGTTCGGCGTAAACGAGAAACGGGCTGGCCGCTGCTGGTATCACCCTTGCCTCGCGGCGAGAGCGTGCCCGAGAGCCAGAAGAAACGGTCAGTGCAGCAGGAGCCGGTCGTGTTGTGGAGAATGCGGCGTCCCGGCATGCGGTCTCATACCGTGATCAGTCCACGTTCTGACGGAGCCATCGTCGTCTGGTTCGTTAACGGCCGTCCGCTCGGTTATCGGGATTTCGGCGACTGGACCAGCGCAATACGCTGGAGCGACCAGCTGCGGGCACAAAACTGGTCTGTCGGCTGGCGTCTGGACTAAGCGACACCCACCTCCCAGCGAGCCTCGCTCGCGTCAGGCCAATCCAATCATGTCGTCAATCCGCGCGGACGACTATAATCCGCGCGGCCAGATTCGGCGGAAAGGCGACATATGACACGCACGCTTGCGCTCACGGTCACGCTAGTTTTTCTCGGGTTTGTCGGGTTTCAGACGTCGTACGTCACCTCGGGTCAGTCGGACTTCAAGACGATCCTCGACGGCACCTCGCTGAAAGGCTGGGACGTTATCGGCAACGCCAACTGGTCGGTCGCCGACGGCGCAGTGCAGGCCTCAATGGGCACGGGCTTTCTGGTGACGCCGCAGTCTTATACCGACTTCCAGATCACGGCGGATTTCTGGGTCACCGATGATGCGAATAGTGGCATCTTCATCCGCTGCGAGGATCCGAAGACCATCAACGCGATGAACGCCTACGAAGTGAACATCTTCGACAAGCGTCCGGATCAGACCTACCGGACCGGCGCGATCGTTGACGTCGCCAAGCCGCTGACCATCGTCAACACCGGTGGCAAGTGGAACACCATCGACGTCACCGCACGGGGACCGCGGATGACCGTACTGATCAACGGTCAAAAGATGGTGGACGCGCAGGACAACAAACACGCACGCGGACCGATCGCGCTGCAGTACGGCGCCAGCACCGTGAAGTTCAAGAACGTTCGAGTGAAGACGTTTTAGCCTCGTCTTTCCAGGCCGTAGTCAATGCCTCGGTGAAGACCTCGGTGGCCTGGGCGCCCGAGATGCCGTAGCGGCCAGCGAGCACGAAAAAGGGCACGCCGCTGACACCCAGCGAGCGTGCCTCGAGCACGTCGGCGGTGACAGCCTCGACGTACGTATCCCGTTCGAGCACATCGCGGGTCTCGGCATGATCGAGGCCCGCCTCGCCAGCCAGCGTGACGAGCGAGTCGCGATCGAACACTGAGCGCTGCTCGGTGAAGTACGCACGATACAACCGCTCGATCACCGCATCCTGAATCCCGCGCACTCGGCCCAACTGCAAGAGCTGATGCGCATCGAGCGTGTTGCCAGTCAACCCCGCATCGGTCAAGTGGTATTCGAGACCCTCGACGTCAGCGAGACGCTCCATGCGGATATCCATGTCCCGCACCTGCTGGTCGGACAGTCGGTACTTGGACTTGAGCATCTCGCGGCGGTTCGTTGTCTGATGGCGCGGACGAGATGGATCAAGCTGAAACGATCGATGCGTCACGTGGATCTCATCGCGGCGATCGAACAGCGCAAGTGCGTGTTCGAATCGGCGCTTCCCCAAATAGCACCACGGACAGACGACATCGGACCAGATATGGATGTCCATCAGAACGTCGACACGTCAGCCGACAGAATGGCGAGACACGACGGACAGACGATGACGCGTCCGGCGCGCGGCAATGGCGATGTGAAGCTGATCTGCGTACGTTTCAAGCGCATCACCCGCAGACTGCGTATGAGCTCCTTGCATTGCGGGCATCGAGCGGCTCGTTCGAGCGTGTAGACGGCGCCACCGTCCCACTCCGGCGGAATGGCCGTCGTCTCCGCAGACGACAGCTCATAGACGTCATGTCCTTCTTGTTGTTCTTGTTCTTCGGGAACCGCAACCAGACATGCATGACACTGCGTCGCGCCGTCGGCGAGGTACTTCCCGCACGCGTGGCACGTCTGCATGAGGCGATTGTACCGCGCGTGTCCTTGCAATAGCGGGAAGGTCAGCAAACAATGACGCCGTGCTGCGGTTCGTGGCTCGCCGCGTGGCGTTGACGATTCCAGTATTGCTCGGCGTTGCCACGCTCGTGTTTTTGCTGATTCATCTCATCCCCGGTGATCCCGCCCAGGCCATGCTCGGCGAGGCGGCCCCTCAGGCCGATGTGGCCGCGCTGCGGACGCAACTGAGGCTCGATCGCCCGCTGCTCGAGCAGTACGTCGATTTTCTCGGTGGTCTGATCCGCGGCGATCTCGGCACCTCACTGCGCACGAGAACATCCGTTGGCGCGCAGATCGCGGAGCGCCTTCCAGCGACATTCGAGCTTGCCCTGGCCGCGATGCTCGTGGCGATGGCGGTCGCGGTGCCGCTCGGAATCGCAGCGGCAGCCTGGCGGGGCACATTCGTCGATCACGCTGCGATGGCTGTCGCGATGGGCGGCATGGCCATTCCGAACTTCTGGCTTGGACCGCTGCTGGCGATTGTGTTCGCCGTGGAACTGGGATGGCTCCCGGTGTCGGGCCGCGGTGGCATCGACCATCTCGTGCTGCCCGCTGTGTCGCTGGGCTTGGCACTTGCGGCGATGCTGGCGCGGATGATCCGCGCATCGCTGCTCGAAGAGTTACGCGAGCCGTACGTGCGCGCGGCGCGCGCTCGCGGCATTTCCTGGAGCCGCGCCGTGATCGTCCATGCGTTTCGCAACAGTCTGATCCCGGTGGTGACGATCCTGGGACTTCAGTTCGGCGCCGTGCTGACCGGCGCGGTGATCACCGAGACGATCTTCTCGTGGCCGGGTATCGGCCGGCTGTTGATTCAATCGATCGGCTTTCGAGACTATCCGCTGGTGCAAGGCTGCATCCTGCTGATCGCCGTCACCTACGTCGCGGTGAATCTGATCACCGATCTCGCGTACGGGTTTCTCGATCCGCGAATTCGCTATCAATGACGAGAGCGGGGGCGGCGATCGTGTGCGTGACGGTGTTCGCCGCGATGATCGGTCCGGCGATCGCCGGCATCGATCCGGCTTTTCAAGATCTGCCGCTTCGTCTCGAAGGACCATCGCCGGCGCATTGGCTCGGTCTCGATGAACTCGGTCGAGATATCCTCGCGCGGCTCCTGGTCGGCGCGCGGATCTCGTTGATCGTCGGCGCCGTGGTGGTGGGTATATCAGCCACCGTCGGCACGTTGCTCGGATCGATTGCCGGCTACTACGGCGGCATCGTTGACGACGTCGTAAGCCGCGTCAGCGATATCTTGATGGCGTTTCCTGGGCTGCTGCTCGCGATTGCGGTCGTCGCCGTCCTCGGCCCGAGCCTCACCAATGTTGTGCTGGCACTGACGTTGATTGGATGGGTGGGCTACGCCCGTCTGATCCGAGGTCAGGTACTGCGAATGCGCGAGCTGGAATACGTACAGGCGGCGCGTGCGTTGGGTGCCGCGACTCCGCGCATTCTCGCCAGACATATCGTGCCGGCGACGCTGCCAGCGCTCATCGTGCAGGCGACACTCGGCATGGGCGGTGCGATCCTCGCTGAGGCCTCACTGAGTTTTCTCGGACTCGGTGTGCAGCCGCCGACCCCAAGTTGGGGAACCATGCTCAACTACGGCCGCTCGCACTTGCTGGACGCGCCGCATTTGACGATCGTTCCAGGCCTTGCCATCGCCGTCCTCGTGCTCGGATTCAATTTTCTCGGAGACGGACTTCGCGACGCGCTCGATCCGACGATGTCAGAGGGCAGACGAGGTTAGCAGCGCGTACTTCGCTGCCGCCTCCTTTGCGACCGTCATGTGACCGAGCCGGAGTGCGACCTCGGCGAGGTATCGATATGCGGAAGGATCGACCGGCATCATGGCAACGGCCTGCACGAGCATGCGTTCCGCGGCGACGGCGTTGCCAGAGAGCGCGAGCGCACGGCCGTACAGCGCACGCGTTTCGCTGACCGCATCCGTCCGCGCGGCTGCTGGCTGCAGCGCTTCGATCGCTTTGTCGAGTGCCACGGTATCTTTTTGCGCTTCGGCGGCCGTCAACCAGATTCGCCCGAGTGCGGTGTACACGACGGTTGCGTCGGGATGACGTTCCGCTGCCCGGCCAAGCGTGAGGACTGCGGTATCCCGTCGGCCGATTCGGGCGTAGGCGAGTCCAACGCTGACGAGCCGCTCCGGGCGCGCCGGTTCGAGCGCGGCGAGCGCTTCGAGCTCGTCGATCGCGTCCTGCCATCGGCCCATCTGTTCGTACAACCGGGCCAGTTCCTCGCGCGCGGCAGCGAACGTCGGGTTGATCTCGAGCGCGCGGCGAAGCGCGCCTAGCGATTGCCGTCGATCCGTCTCGCGCAGGCTGAGGCCGAGGAGGTAATGCGCTTCAGCGATTCGATCGTCGACGGCAACTGCGCGGCGAAGCGGGTCCACCGCTCGTGCCGCCTCGCCGTTGCGATAGAGGGCCAAAGCGAGCTTGTAGAGAACGCTCGGCGCACGATCGTCGAGCGCGAGGTAGCGCTGGTACTCAGCCGCAGCGGCAGCGTATTGGCCCAGCGCGGTCTGCACATCGCCCAGCAGCTCGATCGGACGCGGTGCCGCAGCGTCGAGAAACGCCGCCTGGCCGAGGTCGCGCAGCGCAGCGGCGTAGTCGCCGCGCCGGCGATAGGTGTCGCCTCGTTTGAGCGAGGCGAGCATGGAGTCCGGCTTGAGGGCGAGGGCCCCGCTGAAGGCCTCAATGGCGTCGGAGGTCTGACCGAACGCCAGTGCCGCGTCGCCGACCGCAATCAGACGCCGAAACTCCCGCTCCCGACGGGCGTCTACCCAGACCAGCATCGCCGCCGTGGCGACCGCGACCGCAGCGACGGCAAGAATGACGGATCGCTTCATCGTCGCCCGCGATGGTACACCGAGGCTGGCCTGGGCCTAGCCCGGGCCAGTCTCGGTCGTGACCCCGAGGGAACTTACCGGAGGAGGTGGGGTCTAACGCAATCGAGGACGGTGCTAAACTTCATGGGGACGCTCATTTCCGGAGGCCTGGTGAAGAACGCTGGCGCGGTAGCGTGGTCTGAGGTCGATACTCAGGAAGCCGCTCTTATCGCGCGTTGTAACACTGGCGACCAGGCCGCCTGCGCCGATCTTGTCGCAATCCACCAACGCATGGTCTACTCGCTTGCCCTCCACCTGCTCGGAGACCGGGATGAAGCCCTCGACCTCTCGCAAGAGGTCTTCCTCCGCGTCTTCCGCACACTTTCGAGCTTCCGTGGCCAGTCGGCCCTGCGGACCTGGATCTACCGCATCGTCATCAACCAGGCGAGGAATCGGCAGCGATGGTGGCGGCGGCGCCACCGGTCGAGCCAGGTCTCGCTCGATGATCACCTGCAGCAATTCGGCGACGTGGAATCCAAGACTGAGGTCCTTCCGGATCGACAGCTGGCCAGCAAGGAAGCCTCAGCCCGTATCTGGCAGGCTCTTGATCGGCTGCCGTTTGATCAGCGCACGGCGTTGATCCTGCGCGAAGTGGATGGGTTGCGATACGACGAGATCGCGTTCTCACTTGGCGTCGCGGTCGGCACGGTGAAGTCGCGGCTCACCCGCGCGCGGCAGAGCCTGCGCGCCGAGCTGCTGGGTCTCCGCACATGATCCCTTACGTCGGATGCGAGTACGCTCGCGAGCACCTCGACGCGTTTGTCGATGGTGAGCTGTCGGTTGACGAGCAGGTGGCCGTCGAATCGCACCTGCGCTGGTGCCGGACGTGTGGCGCGCGTGTCGAGGACTTGCAACTGATCGGCGATTCGATTCGCCTCGGCTCACTCGCACCCCGTGCCGATGACGAGGAAGCGCAGACAGTGAGCCATGTGCACGCCGGTGTTTTGATTCGTGTACGCGCCGAAGAAGAGCTGTCGCTGGCTGCCCGTTTCCGCGAGATGTTTACCGACATGCGTCTGTTGTGGCCGGCGCTCGGCGCCACGTCGGCGGTGACTGTTGGCCTGGCGCTCGCTTTGAGCGTGCTGCATAGCACCACCCTCGAGCGGCCCGAGTCGCTCGCGACGATGATCGACTCGCTGGCCGAACCCGGCGGGGAACGCAATCCGCTGATGCCCGGCAACAGTGCACGCGTCGATCGGTTGTTCGGATATGTTGACAGCGATCGAGCCGGTGGCATCTCCATGCCGCGTGCGCTCGACGACGGCACGGTGTTCGAAAGCATTCCCGAGGAAGACGCCACGTTCGCCGTGGCCGCTGTCGTCAGCCGCGATGGACGGATCGCCAACTACGAGCTGCTCAATTCCGAGCGCAGTGGGCGGCAGGCTCGCAACCTGCACGCCAACGACGTCGAGATGCTCGACGCCGCCGTGCGTCAGTCCAGATTCGCGCCGGCCCAGACGCCGGTTGGCCGTGCGGTCGCCGTGAACATGGTGTGGCTGATTGTGATGACGACGGTGCAGACGCCTGAACCACGGGCGATCCGAGTGCCGCCGTCGGTCGCGCCGACGAGCCGGATTCCGCCGGCCGAGTCGATCGAAGAAACGCCGCTCAAGCGCTCCGACCGGCTGCAGACCTCAACGACGGCCTGACGGCTCGGGCGCCTCTCCCCGCGCGCTCGCGACGTTACCAAGTGCATCAGCCGCGCGCAGAATCAGTCCGCGCGCGCCCGCGTCTCCATCCAGGACGAGCTCGAACTGCTCGAAACGCGAGTCCGCAATACCGTCCTTCGGGTAGATCGTCTGCCAGCGGTCACCATCGAGCGAGTAGTCGGCCTTCTGCACGGCGGAGTTCGCGTCGCGCACGTCGAAGGCGATCGTCACGCGAGGCCCGTCACGTCGTAGCGACGTCACGGTGATCGTCGGTGGCGTGTTGTCGATGTCGAAGGAGGCGCTCTCCATGGCGCCGGTCAGCGCGGTGGTGGGCGAGTTCGACAGCGTATCCGACGCGACGATGCGCACAAAGTAGCGACCGTTCGGGACCGACGAGGTATCCCACACGAGGATGGCCTCGCTCATGCCGCGCTTCAGTGCCTTCCACGCGGTCTCGCCCTCTCGGCGATACAGCACGTCGTAGGCGAGGTCGTCACGGTTGTCGTCCTCCGCGCGCCACACGATTGTCAGCAGGCCTTTCTGATAGGTGCGACGGCCGAGACTCGGCGACGAACCAGCGCTTGCCGGACCTGCGGCGCCGCGCTTGTCCGGCAGGTCGCCCTCGAACCCGGCGATTTCCGGATCGATGGGGAAGGGCCGCTGAAACACCGTGCCCGGCGGGTGAATAGTGATCGACGTGACGCGCGGACGGAGATTACGCGGCAAGAAGGCAGCGGTCACCGATGTCAGATACGGTGACTCCCCGCGCGCGGCGCTGAGCACGGCCCGCCATTGTAGATACCGTGCTCGCGGGCTGGTGATCGGGCTGCCGTCACGATCGGCGTACGGTGTCGTCCACTCGCTCCATGTTTCGTCGGGCGTGCGTGTGTTGCCGGACCTGGTTGAGATCTCGATGCGCCCGCCGGTCGCGCCTTCCTGCCATTTGATCGTGCCCCACATCGCCACGGTCTGTGCGTCGCGCACGTCGGACGTGTAGGTGCCACGATCGGCGCGCGCCGACGACAGTCGGAGCAGTCGTCCCGGATTGGAGGTCGCAACGATCATGCGACCATCGCGTTCTCCCTGGAGTGTTGTGACCTGTTGCGCGTTGACGCGGGCGACGAGCGTGGGCTGCAGCGGATCGCCCGACAGCCGATAGATCTTGCCTTTGTTCCCGGTGGCGACGAGCAGCGTGCCGCCGGGCTCGAACGCGACGTCGTACGGTAGGTCTTCGCGCGACTCCCAGATCAAGTCCGATGCGCCATCAGGGAAGATCCGGAACAGTGCGCCGGCGGCCGGTCCCGACCGTGAGGGCGTTGAGGCGGTTGGCTGTGTCGGCGACAGTGGCGATTCGGCGATTGCGACGACGGTGATCTCGGTGGAGACGTTCGGGGTCAGTACTTGCGGTGACGGGTCGGGAGCGGAGGCAGGGGCACCGCCACCGCCGGATCCACCGCTTCGTCCGCTCACCGCGGCGACGTAGATGTTGCCGCTGGTGTCGACGCGGAGCGTGCGGATCTCGGTGTAGCTCGAGTCGAGCAACACGAACGGTTTGCCCGAGGCGTCGATGCGGAACACGCGGCCGGGCGACTCCGTGCCGGCCAACAAGCGGCCCTCGCGGTCGAAGGCGAGCGTCATCGCATGCGTGGCTTTGGTCTCGTAGAAAGGCGCGCCCTTTCCGTCGGGCGTGATCTTGTAAATGACGCCTTTATCGCCGGTCGCCGCGAAGACGTTGCCGGATTTATCGACCGCCACGCTCCAGATGTAGCGGTCGGCGGGGTCGAAGAAAGGGACGCCTTTGCCCGACGCGTCTACCTTGTAGATCTTCCCGTCCGGCGACGTCCCGACATACACGCCACCACCCGGTGCAGGTGCAATAGCGTGGACCTCGAGTTCATCGGTGTCGAAGAACACCGTGCCCCGGCCCGACGTGTCGATCTTGTAGACCTGTCCTTCATTGCCGCTTCCCGCGTAGAGTGAACCATCGGGGGCATTGACGACCGTCCACAAGAACGGCGCGCTTGCGTCGTAAAGCGTGGAGGAGGTTGGACCGAGCGTCAGCCTGCCAAAGGAATCGATCGCGAGGTTCTCGACCTCGCCTCGCAGGAGCTCGCTTTCGGTCGAGACCTGCCAGAATGTCGGAAGCGCAGCGTCGGTAACAGTTGATCCGATGACCAGGAGGGCGACGAGCAGCAGTCGTTTCATTCTTCGAGTGGCAGCGTGAGCGTGCGCGAACCGGTCACGGCAACGCCAGGCGTAATTTCCCATTCACCGACCAGCGCGCTCTGCAGCGGACGGAAGCTCCCGCCGTTGCGATCGGCTTCCATCACCGCCAGCACCGAGCTGGGCAATGCCGCCAGCGGTTCGCCCTTCACCACCGCGCCGGCGTCGCGGCTCACCAGCCGAACGTAGAGTCGATTGTTCTTACGCGCACTGTTGAGCACGCGGATCATCTGCGGCAGCCCGGTTGTCTGCAGCGGCTGGACCTGCAGTTCGCGCGACTCGAACTGCGAGAGGCGAACACCGTCGGCGACCATCACCTGCACGCTGCCGCGAGCGTTCGGCGGAATCTGGATGGTGACGTCTTTGGTGATCTCGTCACCACGATACGTGCGGAGCAGGACCTTCAACGTCGCCGGTCCCCCCGCCCTCACGCGCGGGCCGTCCACCCACACACGTTCGAGCGTCGCACTGCGCGGCTGCTCACTGGCGTCGATCTCGAGATTCAGACTTTCGATATCGACGTCTTCGAATGCATTGCGCATCAGCAGGTTGATCGGCGCGACGACTGAAGCCGCCGCACCCACCGACGGCTGATCGCCGGTGAAGAGATCCTCGAAATCCACTTTCCCGTACTTCTTCAGCGTCGCAGCGCCCTTCATCGCATAGGTCGCTACGCCGTTCTGCCGCTCGTAGGAGGTCAGCGTGTTGAGGATGGCGACGTAGGCCAGGAGCGGTGTGAACAGCTGATCGCGGACGATGCCGATGTTGAACGACTTGCGGATGCCACGCTCTGAGCTCAGGGTCAACGTCACCGGAATCATCGACGGGCCTGGCCCGAGTGTTCCTGCGATCGTCGTTGCGCGATCCTGCGACACGATGCCGACGACTTCGCCGGTGCTGGCGATCTTCTGTGACGCGGCGAGACTCGGGAGTACGGTGAACACGTGCGCGCGCGTCATCGGGAATTGCGTGGGACCGAGCTGATAGAAGGGATGGCCGAATGCGTAGACGCGATTGCCATCGACCTCGGTGACCGTGCCGGTGGCGCCCACTTCGAAGTCGCCGTTCATGAGTCCGACGCCGATTGGATCCCCAGGCCGGAGGGCGGGCAGCCGCGAGCCATTCGACTGCACCTGTGAGAAAGCCACTTGCTCCGAGCCAGCCATGATCGTGACGAATCCCTGATCGCGGAACGCGGAGACGACAGGATCGATGACGTTGGGATCGAAGCCGCCAAAGGAGAGCGGCGTGGCAATCGGACGAAGCAGCGTGCCGATGCCGGCATTCACTGACGGGTCCCCGAAGACTTGCACGTCGGACGGGCTGTCGGCAAACGGCCGGATCCACGAGAACGCCTGGCGCAGCGATGCGCGCAGGCTCTCCTGTGTGAGCGGCATCTGCAGATCGACGCGAGCCGCCTGACGCCTCGGGCCGGGGAGCGTCGCATCAGCGGTCATCTCGTCGATGGGCGTGATGCCGGCGATTGGTTCTTTGGAGAATTGGCCCAGCGAGTACGACACCGCACCGACGAGACGTCCATCGATGTAGACCGGGCTCCCGCTCATGCCGGCGATCACACCAGTGTTGGCGAGCGGCCCGCCTTCGAGCCTGGCAAGAATCAGATTGCGGCGCGGGCCGATGCTGTTCCGCAGCACGCCGATGATGTGGACCGTGAATTCCTCGAGGCGATCTCCCTCGAAGACGGTGCGGCCGATGCCGACCATCCCGGGCTTGATCTCATCGATCGCAAAGGTACGTGACTGGGCTGGCAGCCCGGCTGCAACTGCGAGCACAAGGGCTATAACAACGGCGCCGCGGAGAATATTCATGCGGGGGCTCAAGCCTGATGATACGGATAAATACCTGAAACTGCTAGGGTCCCGGCCCTGCCGTCGTTGACAGCACCCCAGCGGCTGAAGTACTGTCTACACCTCTGAATTCGGTCAACATGCGGCATTCGTTTAGCCCCTTCGTGTTCCCGGCTTCCGCCAGCTATTGGTGGTGGTACCGGTTTGCAACTGAAGGGGCGGCTGCCTAGCATCTGACACACGCGCGAAACTCGGCAAGACCCAAACGCCTCTTCAGCCTTCGGTTGGAGAGGCGTTTTTGTTTGTGATGACACCTTTCATTATGACGAGCGCATTGCTCTGTGAGACGGTGACCGGCCTCACGATGGCCGAGCTCGTGCGGGCACGTGACGAGGCGACCCACGGCGACATGGTCGAACTGCGTCTCGATGGGGTCAACGATCTCGATGTCGCGGGCGCGCTGCAGGGTCGTCGAGTGCCGGCGGTGGTCACGTGCCGGCCGACGTGGGAAGGCGGCCGGTTCGACGGCTCTGAGGAGGAGCGGGCGCGGATTCTTGCCTGTGCGCTCGCGGCCGGTGGCGAGTACGTGGATGTCGAATGGCGCGCCACGCAGTCGAGCGGCGACTTCATGTCCATCGTGCGCCATGACCCCGTTCGGGTCGTCGTGTCGTCGCATGACTTCGATCGCGTGCCGAGCGATCTTGACGATCGTGTCCGCGCGATGCGCGGCGTCGGTGCGGGTTCGATCAAGATGGCGGTGACCGTCTCACGATTGACCGAGACCGTGGCGCTGAAGGAGATCGGTGCGGTTGGCGATGCGGTCGTGATCGGCATGGGCGAGGCGGGGGTGCCGTCACGGCTACTGGCCGCGCACTACGGTTCGAAGTGGACGTATGCGGGCCATGGTGTCGCGCCAGGTCAGATTCCGGCCGAGACGATGGCCGACGACTTTCACTTTTTTCGGGTTGGTCCAGAGACGCGAATCTTCGGCGTGGTGAGCACGAACGCCATGCATTCGCTCTCGCCCGTGATGCACAACGCTGCATTCGAAGAGGCCGGGATCGATGCCGTCTACGTGCCGCTGCGGGCATGCGACTTCGACGATTTTCTGTCCTATGCCGCGTCGATGGGCATCGAAGGGGCGAGCATCACGATTCCGTTCAAGCTCGATGCGCTCAGAGCGGCGACGCCCGTCGATCGCGTGACGCAGGCGGTGGGGGCAGCCAACACCTTGCGTCGCGCCGGGAACGGCTGGCAGGCGACGAACACCGATGTCGAGGGCTTTCTCGCGCCGCTCGATGCCGTGTTCGGCACACGTCTGAGAAACGCTCGTGGAGCAGTGCTCGGCGCGGGCGGATCGGCACGCGCCGTCGTCGCCGCATTGCGATCGCGTGGAGTGATCGTCACCGTCCATGCGCGACGGTCGGAGCAGGCGCGGCAGCTCGCGCAGGAACTCGACGCGGTGACGGGCGAGTGGCCAGCACCGGCGGGATCGTGGGACGTGCTGGTGAACTGCACGCCGCTTGGCGGCGCGGGGAAGCGCGATGAATCGCCGCTCCCATGCGAGCTCGTTGCGGGACCGCTGGTCTACGACCTCACGTACGGACCGGGCCCGTCACGTCTGCTGCGTGACGCGAAAGCGGCGGGCGCCCTGACCATCGATGGGCTACCGATGCTCATCGCGCAGGCCGAGCGGCAGTTCGAGTGGTGGACCGGACAAAAACCGGGGCCGGGAGTGATGGCAAACGCGGTACGTCGCAAATTGGGAGCCGTCGAACGCACGACGTAGAGCGCACGCTTGAGCGTGCGCGGACAAGCGAATGAAACTCACATCGTTCGAAGAATTCAAAGAACTGGCTCAGCGCGGTACCTTCGTGCCCGTTTACAAAGAGCTGATCGCCGACATGCTGACGCCGGTGTCGGCGTTCCTGAAGATCGCCGAGCACGCCGACTACGCATTCCTGCTCGAGTCGGTCGAGGGTGGCGAGCACGTTGGCCGCTATTCGTTCCTCGGAAAGGATCCGTTCCTGATCCTCCGCTCGACGAACGGCAAGACGATCATCGATCGCGCCGGACAGACGACCGAGTCCGATCAACCGTTCATCGCGACGGTGCGGGAGATGATGGCGGGCTTCCACTCGCCGTTCGTCCCTGGCTTGCCGCGGTTCACGGGAGGAGCGGTCGGCTATCTCGGATACGACGCTGCGGCCTGGTTCGAGCCGGTCGATCTCCAGTCCGCGACCACGGTCGATGAAGAGGCCGGCTTCATGTTCTTCGACACGGTGCTGGCGTTCGATCACGTGCGTCATCGCATCTTGATCATCGCCAACGCACGAATTACTGGCGACGAAGATCTCGAGTCGCTGTACCAATTCGCCTGCGCGAAGATCGACTTCGTCGAGCGCGACCTCGATCGCGCGCTGTCGAAGGCGCCGCCAGGCAACGGTGCGGCCTTCGAGGTGACGTCCAACGTCACTCAGGCCGAATTCGAGCAGATGGTCCGCACGGCGAAGGAGTACATCGCTGCTGGCGATATCTATCAGGTCGTGCTCTCACAGCGTTTCGAAGCGCCGCTCGCTGCGGATCCATTCACTGTCTATCGCGCACTCAGGCACGTCAATCCGTCACCCTACATGTATTTCCTCCGTGTTGGCGGTCGGTCCATCGTCGGCTCGTCACCGGAAATGCTGGTGCGTGTCGAAGGACGTCGCGTGGAGACGCACCCGATTGCCGGCACGCGGCCGCGCGGACGGAACGAGGATGAGGACGTGCGGCTCGCCGAAGAGCTGAAGCGCAACGAGAAGGAACGCGCCGAGCATGTCATGCTCGTTGATCTCGGACGTAACGACGTTGGCCGTGTCTCCGAGTACGGCACCGTGCGAGTCCCGACGTACATGGCGCTCGAGCGTTACTCGCACGTGATGCACCTGGTGTCGATCGTCGAAGGCAAGCTGGAGTCGTCTCACGATCGCCTTGACGCACTCGTGGCGTGTTTCCCGGCCGGCACCGTGTCAGGCGCACCAAAGGTGCGAGCCATGGAGATCATCGCGGAGCTCGAGAACCGTCGGCGCGGTGTGTACGCCGGGGCGGTCGGCTATCTCGACTTCGCAGGCAATCTCGACTTCTGCATCACGATTCGTACCGTCCTGATTGAGAACGGGCGCGCCTACGTCCAGGCCGGCGCGGGCATCGTCGCCGACTCGAACCCGGCGGCGGAATACGAAGAGACGCGTGACAAGGCGAAGGCTGTGATTCGCGCCCTAGAACTCGCGCAGGCGGGCTTGTAATGGTTCTCGTTATCGACAACTACGATTCGTTTACCTACAACCTCGTGCAATATCTCGGCGAGCTTGGCGCCAGCGTGCGCGTGCGCCGCAACGATCAAGTGACGCTCGGCGAGATCGAGGTGATGGCGCCCGATCAGATTGTGATCTCGCCTGGTCCGGGTCGTCCCGAGGACGCCGGCATCACACCGGACGTGATCAGGCGGTTCGGTCCTCGGACGCCGCTGCTCGGCGTCTGCCTCGGTCATCAGGCCATCGGCATGGTCTACGGCGGCACCGTCTCGCGCGCCAACGCGCCGATGCACGGCAAGACATCCACTGTCGTGCACGATCGCAAGGGTGTCTTCGCCGGAATCAACGAGCCGTTTCTCGCGGGCCGGTATCACTCGCTGGTGATCGCCACAGACAGCGTTCCGAGCGACCTCGAAGTGGCGGCGCGCACCAAGGACGACGGCACGATTATGGCGGTCCGGCACCGCACGTATCAGGTGCACGGCGTGCAGTTTCACCCTGAGTCCGTGCTCACCGAGGAGGGGCGGAAGATTCTGCGGAACTTCCTCGACCTGTGATGTTCACGCCCTTGATCGAGAAGCTCGTTCGCCACGAGGACCTCACCATGGACGAGGCCACGGCGGCGATGCGCGAAGTCATGCAGGGCCGTGTGCCGTCCGCCGCGCTGGCCGCGCTGCTGTCGGCGTTGCGTATGAAAGGTGAACGGCCGGCCGAGCTCGTCGGCTTTGCCCGTGCGATGCGCGAGCACTCCGTCACGATCACGAGGCCCGACGGCGAGGTGTGCGACACCTGTGGAACTGGCGGGGATCGCGCCGGCACATTCAACATCTCGTCGGCTGCGGCGATCGTCGTCGCGGCATGTGGCGCCAAGGTGGCCAAGCACGGGAATCGATCGGTGTCGAGCCGTTGTGGCAGCGCCGATGTGTTCGAACAGCTCGGCGTGAATCTGGCTGCGTCACCGGCGATCGTCGAACGTTCTCTCCATACGGGCAATATCGCCTTCTTCTTCGCGCCCACATTCCATCCATCCATGAAGCACGCGGGTCCGACACGGCGTGAGATGGGTATTCGCACGGCGTTCAACCTGCTCGGCCCGCTGACCAATCCCGCGGGCGCGACGCGTCAGGTCGTTGGCGTGCCGCGCGCTGATTTGACCGACCTGCTCGCGCGGTCGCTGCGCCTGCTTGGCTCGGCCCGTGCCTGGGTTGTGCACGGCGCGGACGGGATCGACGAGATCTCGACGACCGGCCACACCAAGGTGTCCGAATGCCGCGAGGGGGCGGTTCACACCTTCTACATCCACCCATCGGAGTTCGGCATTCGCAAGGCCACGCTCGCCGAACTCCTTGGCGGCGATGCTGCCGAGAACGCGGCGATCGTGCGCCGTGTGCTGGAGGGCCACGCGGGTGCTCCACGTGATGCCGTTGTCCTCAACGCAGGGGCCGCGTTGTTCGTCGCCGATCGCGTCGAATCGGTGCGCGAGGGCATCCGCGTCGCAGCCGCTGCGATCGACTCCGGCGTCGCAGTCGCGACGCTTGAGGCCATGGTGCGCGCGTCGCAGGCAGAGGCAGTCGCATGAGCGCACCTGATCTCCTTCGAACGATCGTCGCCGCA
>Ga0126304_10000536_pt1 | contig 15821 bp, 13 predicted proteins | sample Plot25_FD_92538 | JGI IMG/M metagenome (GOLD analysis project Ga0126304, IMG submission 92538) | Serpentine soil microbial communities from UC McLaughlin Reserve, CA, USA - Plot25 | ecosystem: Environmental > Terrestrial > Soil > Grasslands | place: USA: UC McLaughlin Reserve, Lake County... | reverse complement strand
GATGCACGACTGGCCGCCCGACTCGCGGATACGTCCCGGGTGCGTACCCCCGCCGATTCGCCCGATCACGAGGCACAATCGCCCGTCCTCTCATGGCCTCGTTTTTGAAGTCGGTGCTCAGTACAGGGAGGTCCACGATGGCTGAGCATACCGAGCGTTGGACGCTGAATCGATTGATCGCGACCTGCCGGGACGGAGAACGCGGATTCCGGTACGCGGCGAACCATGTTCGGGCTTCGACCGTCAAGGCGCTCTTCCTTGAGATCGCCAGCCAGCGCGAGCAGTTCGCCGCCGACATTCTCGCGCACGCACAGCGGCTCGGCGGAGCGACTGAGCCGGACGGAAGTCTTGCCGGCGCTCTGCACCGGGGGTGGATGACGCTCAAAGATGCCGTGGGCGGGCATGACGATGCCGCGATCATTCGTGAGGCCGAGCGCGGCGAACGCAACGCTCTGGCGGCTTACGAGGACGCGCTCGATGGCATGCTGCCCCCAGCGGCGCGCGAGGTGATCGAACGGCAGTGTGGCGCAGTGCGGCAGAGCCATAACCGGGTGCACGCGTTGCTGGTGGCTGCGCCGACGCCCTGAGGATGCATGATGGCGACACGGAACGCGGTACGAGCGCAGCTGGAAAGGCGGCTCGCGGGCCTGCTCCGCCGGGCTGGGAAGATCGAAGGCGACTTGACTCAGGCGCACGACCGCGACTCTGAGGAACGTGCGACTGAGCTCGAAAACGACGAGGTCCTCGAAGGACTCGACGCGCTGACACTCGAAGAGATTCGGCAGATCCGCACCGCGCTCAGGAACATCGAGACCGGGACCTACGGGATGTGCTCAGCCTGCGGACGGCCCATCGATTCCGAGCGTCTGGCCGCCGTCCCGAGCGCGATCACGTGCGTTGCGTGCACTCGATAGCACGTTCGCACACGAAGTCCTAGCCGGCCCCGATGGTCCCGTCGAGGATATGGGCGAACGGCACGAGTCCCGCCTTCTGCAGCGTCTGTCGCGACGCGATGTTCCCCGGATTGCAGCGGGCGGCCGGAATGGCGCCGAGCTCGTAGGCGATCCGCTTCAACTCCTGCACCAGGTACGACCCGAAGCCGCGGCGTCTATGGTCCTCGACGACATCCATATAGACATCGCCGTAAGGGCGGTTGTAGTGAAACAGAATGCCGCCGGTCGCAACCGTTCGCCCATTCAATTCCAGACGCCACTCGGGCCCGCCCTGTCGCGCCTCGATACAGTGGCGGATGTTCTCCTCGGGCATCGCGCAGTGTAACGTCGCATCCATCGATGGCAGCGCGGTCGTCAACTGGTCGTGAAAGACGATGGCGTCGCTCCGAATGTCACGCGCGTAGGCGTGCAGCATGACGGTTAGCAGGGCGTCGTTCGACTGCACCTCCATGAATCTGGCGCCGCTCGCTGTCAACAGCGCCTCGAACAATTCGAACACGCGCGAGCGATACGTGGGCACGACGTAGAGCTCGAAGATGGTCGGCTTGTCGGTCCACGGTCCGGCAATGGCCATCGAACCGAACCCTGCCGTCTCCCCATCCACCGTCAGCCGATACGTCGTGGTCCATCCGTGCCGCCGGTGGATCGAGTCGTGAACAATCTGGCAATTCATCTCGTGACGGTATTGCTCGCGCAACGGCTGGACGTCGGCGGCGGCGCTGATGACGGCGGTTATGGTTGCCACAGAGTATCCTTGTGCGTCATGAATCATATGCATCGTCGCCCGTCCGTCGCCGCTTCTCTTGCGGCTGTCCTTATCATCGGTGCCTGCCGTTCAACCCCAACGTCTACGCCGGTCGCTGTCACCGCCGACACGTTCGCCGTGGTCAACGGAAAGGCCATTACACGCGACGAGGTCGAAAAGAGTTTCCGACGGACGTCGAATCCCGCGCAGCCGTTGGCCGAGGAGGAGGCGACAACCGCCAGGATGGGCATCCTCGACGAGCTCATCATGGAGGAAATCCTCATCACGAAGGCGAACGATCTGAAGATTCAGGTGAACGAGAGCGACGTCGATAAGGCGTATGCCGAGGCAAAGAAGAACATCAGCGATGAGGCGTATCAAAAGGAGTTGACCACTCGCAATCTCACCACCGCCGACATGCGCGACCGGCTTCGACGCGAGCTCATCGCACAGAAAGTGCTCGAGCGCGAGGTCGGAGCAAAGATCACCGTCAGCGATCAGCAGGTCACCGACTTCTTCAATGCCAACCGCTCCCAGTTCAACCTGCCGGAAGACGCGTTACACCTGGCGCAGATCATCGTCACTCCGGTGCGCGATCAACAGATCGCCAACCGCACCGGCGACGATGCGACGACGCCACAGGCAGCGGCGATGAAAGTGAAGACGCTGATGGACCGTCTGCAGAGCGGCACGCCCTTCGGCGATCTGGCCAGGGACTTCTCCGAAGATCCCGAAACAGCTCCGCGCGGCGGCGATCTTGGCCTCGTGCCGATGTCGGCAATCAATCAAGCCGCACCGGCGCTCCGAGACACAGTCCTGAAGCTCGAGCCGGGCCGGGCTCGCCTCGTCAGCGGCGGCGGCGCGCACACCATCATCTTCGTCGTCTCTCGAGAGCCGGCTGGACAACGCGACTTGTCCACGCCGAACGTCAAAGAACGCATCACGGCGACGCTGAAAGGACGACGCGAACAACTGTTACGCACGGCCTTTCTCACTGCCGCGCGCACCGATGCCGACGTGGTCAACTATCTGGCACGGCGTGTCGTCGAGGAGCAGAGCAAGAAGGCGCCGGCAACGCCCGTAGCAGCGACCTCGAAGTAGCGCCATGACATATACGCCACGACACTCCACGGGTTGAAGGTCAACCGTTCGCGGCCGCCGGCGGTCTCCGCGAAATTTCGTGTCGTCCGGCCTAGATAGGCTGCAGCGGCACAGGGAATGCACGTGCCGCGGCATGACTACCAGCTCGCTGTCCGCACGCATCCGTCGCACATTGATTATGGCCGCGCTGCTCTGCGGTCTTTCGCCCGCCGCGGCACGCGCCGACGGCCTCTTCATTCCGTACATCGGCTGGAACTTCGGCGGCGACGCCGGAGGCGAATTCAGCGATGCAGTTGATTCGAGTCGGTTGAACTGGGGCGCCAGCCTCGCATGGATGGGCGGCGGCGTCATCGGGTTCGAGGGGGACTTCGGGTACAGTCCCGATTTCTTCGGCAAGACCGACCTCGGCGGCAGCAAGGTGTTCACCGCATTCGGCAATGTGATGCTGGGCGTCCCGTTCGGTGGTCAAAAAGGGTTCGGCATTCGCCCCTACGGCGTCGTTGGCATCGGGCTCGTCTACGCGGAGGGTGAAGCATTCGAGACGGCGGGGCGCGAGCTCAACGAGAACAAGATCGGATGGGACTTCGGCGGCGGCGTGATGATGTTTTTCACGTCGCATGTCGGCATACGCGGCGACATTCGTTACTTCCGCACCTTCCAAGCGCTCGACGTCTTGGACATCGAGATCGAGAACGGCCCCGGGGATCTGGACTTTACGCGGGGCTCGGTTGGATTCGTGGTGAGGTTCTGATTAAGGCCACGCGCGCTCATTCAGCGCGTATTGCCGCCAGCGGATCGATGCGGGCAGCGCTTCGCGCGGTGACATAGGACGTTAACAAGGCAAGTGCAGCGGCGGCGCTGCCGGCCAACACGACACTCGATGGATCGGTCGGCGCCACTTCGAACAACAGCGTCTCGAGATAGCGTCCGAGAAGCAGCGCTCCACTAAGGCCAGCCAGCACGCCGGCGGCGACGACGGGCACGCTCTCCGACATCACAGTCGTGATCACCTGGCGTGGCGTTGCGCCCAGCGCCAGGCGGACTCCGATCTCACGCGTGCGCAGGCGAATCTGCCAGGCGACCAGTGTGCCGAGACCGAGTGCGGCCAGCGCCGATGCCGTCACCGCAAATCCATTGAAGGTGAACGCGACCAGACGTGGATTGGCAATCTGCGACTCCACTGCATCACGCAGCACCACGACATCGTCGATTGGCAGCGCCGGATCGATCGCGCGGACTTCAGCTCGAATCGCGTTCACGATCGCGTCCGGTCGTCCGGCCGTACGAACCACGAACTGGTGAACGGGATAGGGGCACTGCGCCGAGCTGATGTAAAGATCGAGCCGGTTGCGGCGCAGCTCGCGATACTTGGCGTCCGCCACAAGGCCGACGACGATGAACGACTGACGATCGTAGGGCGAGCCGGGCAGCGGGAACTGGAGCCGACGACCGAGCGCGCGGCCATCGGGCCAGAACCGCTGCGCGAAACTCTGACTGACGACAGCGGCAGCGGCGCGGCCCTCGCGATCACGGTCGTCGATGGTCCGTCCTTCGATGAGCGGAATCTCCATCGTCTCGAAGTATCCAGACGACACCGCTTCGAGGTTGACCAATGGGTTCTGGCGGGCGTCGGTTGGCGACTGTCCTTCAATCGTGACGGCCCAGTCCATGCCAGCGACGCCCCACAACGGACGCAGAAGGACCGATGCAGCTCGTTCGACGCCCGGTAATGCCGACAGCCGGGGCAGCAGTCGATCGGCGAAGACCTGACTCGCCTGCGCATCCGGGTACCGGCTGGTCGGCTGTGGGACGTCGAACGCGAGCACGCGATCGGCGTTGAATCCGACGTTCACGGCGCGCAGGTTGAGGAACGTCCTTGTGACGAGCGTGGCCGTGACGAGGAGCAGCACGGCAAGGGCGATCTCGATCCCGGCCAGCGCTCGCCTGGAACGGCTGCCCTCACCGGCCAGCGACCGTCCGCCCGGCTGCAACAGCGACAGCACGTCTCGTGAGAGCGACTGCAACATCGGCGCGATGACACACAACGCGATTGCTGTACCCGTGAGAATCACCGCGAACGCGAGCACGCGCCAGTCGATGCCCACGCCATCGATGCCGGGAATGTTGCCTGGCGCAGTGAACCGGACCGCCCGAATGAGACCCATGGCCAGGATAATTCCGGACACGCTGCTGATCGCAAGCAGCACAGTGGATTCCGCCAGCGCCTCGCCGATGACATGCCCACGTGTCGCGCCCAGCGCGAGACGGACCGCCAGCTCGTGCGAACGCGTGGCGCCGCGAACGAGCAGGAGGCCTCCGACATTGGTGCAGGCGACCGCGAGCAAGACCAGCACCGCGGCGAGCAGCGCCCAGAGCGCGGGGCGCGTGTCGCCAAGCAGTTCGCGCTGCAGCGGTACGACTGACACATCTTCACGTCCGCGGCTTGCGTGATACCGCTTCGTCAAATCGTCGAGCGGGATCGCCAAATCTGCGCGGGTCGCTTCAGGCGTGACTCCGGCCTCCATGCGACCGATGATCTCGAGCCAGCCGACGCCGCGATTGTCCGCGTACTCGGGAACGCCGTGGGCGATGGTGACCCACATCTTCGCGCTCGGCGGATAGGCGAACCCGCGCGGCGCAACACCTGTCACGATGAAGGCTCGGCCGTCCAGCGTGAGCGTCTGTCCAACGATCGATGGGTCGGATCCGAAACGCTCCTCCCACAGCGCGTGACTGATCGTCACTGCCGGCTGCGAACGGGGGACATCGTGCTCAACGCTGAGGGTTCGTCCGAGCACCGGAGTGACGCCGAGTACCTCGAAGAAATTGCCGGAGACCACCCACATCGGAATCTGGGCGGGCTCGCCGCGGCCGGTGAGCGTCATGCCGGCCGGTGCGTTGGCGAGCGCCGCCACGCCATCCAGGCTGCGCGCGGCGCGTGACAGATCACTCGTGTCCGGCCACGAGAAGCCCCGCTTAACGGTGTCGCGTGCGGGATTCACGCCCCAGATCGCGACAAGGCGATCGGCGTGTTGAAAGGGAAGGGGGCGAAGCACGACGCCGTTCACGATGGCGAACACCGCCGTGGCCGTGCCCATCGCTCCGGCGAGACACACCACCGCGCATGCGAACATGCGCGGTGTGCGTCTCAAACTCCGGAGTGCTTGCCGCAAAAGCACGGTTCGTTCGAGGGGCGACGATGCGTCCCCCTCCCTAATTCGTTCCGGTGGCGCTCATCAGGCGCTGGAAGGCCGCCTGATAGAAGGACAGCTTTTCGGCAGGCGCCGTGGCTTCGATCTGCGGCGTATCGCCGAACACCATCACCCGACCGCTCTTGAAGTCTTTGTACTCAGGCCACTTCGTCAGACCGGTGCCGTTGGGATCACCTTTGCTGATGAAGTTGACCCAGTACGACGACATCTGATCGGCAAGTTTTGTATCCACGTCGGTCCAGGTCTGGTTCGCCTGGCCCTTTGGATTGTTCCAGGCATAAGAGATTTCCGCGGTGTGGGTCGCGCCCTGTGGCGACGGCGCGCCGTTGATTGTTGGGATGTGCGTGAAGAAATAGGTGTAGGCCTTCTTACCAGCCTTGGACTGCGCCACCGCCCACTGCCGCATGTTCCAGTTGATCTCGTCGGCGCATGCCATGTGCGCGGCCGGCTGCGCTTCCGTGTCGGCGGTGACGGGATAAAGCTTGCCAAACTCGCCTGCGGCGTCACCGAATTTGCGCTGCGCATTCGCCTTGAACGTTTCAGCAGTCAGGCCGGGGCCGCCGCCACGACCACCGGCTCCGGGGCACACGCCGAAGTTCGCTTCGTCCTTGTTCGAGCCGGTCAGCACGTCAACCGCGTTCTGCTTGCCTCGCATGAACGTCAATGACACATCTTCGGGAATGACGTACCCGTCGACAATCAGTCCACCCGCGGACAAGCCGGTGAGCTCGTTGAGCGGCTTGGCGCGCAACTCGGCGATCGTCTTCACGCCGAGGGCCTCCATTGTCTTCACGCCGTTCGCCTGAGCGTTCTGCCCCGAGGCCATCTTGCCCATCGTCAGACCCATCCAGCCGCCGCTCTCAGCGATCGCGCGGTGGAACAGGCCTTTCGCCAGCGGCGAACCGACGAGCGCGCCCACCATGATCGCGCCTGCGGATTCACCGGCAACGGTGACGTTGTTCGGATCGCCGCCAAACGCGCTGATGTTGCGCTTGATCCACTGCAGCGCCGCGATCGCGTCCATCATCCCGTAGTTGCCCGACGCGTTGTGGCCCGATTCCTTGGCCAGCTCCGGATGTGCGAAGAAGCCCAGTGATCCGAGTCGATAGTTCATCGTGACGATGACCGGTCCCTTGGCGGCGAGGTTCTCACCGTCATACCAGGCGAGGCCGCCAGAGCCGCCGGTGAAGCCGCCGCCGTAGATCCACATCATCACGGGACGACGATCGCCGGGGCTGTTCGCGCTCGTCCAGACGTTGAGGTAAAGACAGTCTTCGGTCCTCGCCGGCTCACGCGACGGGGCGGCCGGCGCTGCGGATGCGGCTGCGCCTGGTGCTGCGGCGCCGGGTGCCGCGCCACGGCCACCACCGCGCCCACCACCCGCCGGTCCTGCGGCGCAGGGAGCGCCGAACGCATCGGCCTTACGAACACCCTCCCACCCAGCCACCGGCTGCGGCGCCTTCCAACGGTTCTCGCCTACCGGTGGCGCGGCGAACGGAATGCCCTTGAACACGCGCACGCTCGGTTGGCCGCTCGCGGTTCCTTCGACCAGACCGGAATCGATTTTTACCTGCGTAGAAATCATTGCCGTGAGCCCGGTCGATGCGACAAGGAAGCCGGCGGCGATCGTTATGAGTGCGAATGGTTTCATCGGGTCCTCTCGATAAATCGATAAATGGGTCGGGAGTCATTTTCACCCGACCGGCGGAAAACGACTCCCGCCCCCTATTTCTCGTCGGCGCGCGCGCCGGTCAAGATGTTCTTCATCGCATAGTTGCCTTCGTGGCACGCGTACTCGAACATGCCGTAGTGCTGATCGCGCTTCCACGGAAACGCAATCGTCCACGGCCGCGACCACGTGCCCGGATCGTCGATGGTCACTTCGTACTGCAGTGTGTTGGGATCGACCAGCGTGAACCGCTCGGTCAGCGTGATGCGATCGCTGGTCGATCCGCCGCCATTGGGACCCACGCCATTGCGGCCGTTCAGGTTCGTGGTTTCGACGATCAGCGTGTCGCCGTCCCAGCGGCCGCGCGAGTCCCCCATGTAGCCCCTGATTGACGGCGCCAGATGCGGACGGCCATCGAGCGGGACAATGCGCGTTTCGTGAATCATTTCGTTGCGGATCGCCACCACGCCGGGCGCCTGTACGATCTCGTTGCCGTTGTTATAGATGACCGGCAGGATCGAGCCGAGCACGCCGCGCGTGACGCAGCGGTCGTAGAGACTGCGATCGGTGTATGAGTCAGCAGGACCACGGCCCTTGCGCGCCGCCTGCGCCTCGGCCGTGCGTTTATGCGCTTCGGGCACCTGAGCCGGCTGCCGGCCCTCTGGCGGATCGACGATCAACGACGCCTGCCGAGACGGCTTCCCGCGCTCGAGCCAGTGGGGCGGCGGCGACGTCGCCGATCCCACCGCGCCCGCGTTGCGCGTATCAGCGCTCGTCACGTCGAAGTCCGCCAGCGATTCCTCTTCGGTCTGCCTGGCCTGTTTGATCCGCGCCTGGAATTCATCCTCGGTGAGCACGTTGCGCGAGCCGAACTGCTGCGGACGCTGCAGCGGCACGCCCACCATCTCCGTGCCGGGCCATACACCTTGAAGGTCGGGATCGCCCCACGGTGTCCGTGGCGGCGTGAAGATTTTTGTCGAGGGTGTCTGCGCGCCGGCCAATGTCATTGCGGCCAGCATCAGGATTGCAATGACTCCGGAATAGCGCTGAATCATGGCCCATAGCATACGCCCGGCCCCACTTGTTCGTGCATATCTATGGCACGTTTCGGCTTCTTTCTGACCTGGTGGGGCCTGGTCCTGCTGGGTGCCCTCGACGCGTCGCTGTTCGTCTTCATCCCGTTCGGCACGGATGCAGTCGTGATCTACATGTGCGCCAGGAATCGGGAATTGTTCTGGTTGTATCCACTGCTCGTGACCGCCGGATCTATCGTCGGCGCTGCGATCACGTATGCGATTGGTGCGAAGATCGGCGATAAAGGGCTGACTCGATTCGTCTCCGCCCGGCACCTCGATCGATTCCGCACGCGACTGAAAGACATCGGTCCGTTGACGATGGGGGCATCGGCCGTGCTGCCGCCGCCGTTCCCGCTGACCGCCTTCATCTTGACCAGCGGCGCACTCAAGGTGCCGGTGTCGCGGTTCCTGATGATCTTCGCCCTCGCGCGACTGCTCCGGTTCGGCGTGGAGGCGGTCCTCGCCCAGCGATTCGGGACGTCGCTCCTGCGAATATTCGAGTCAGAACCGGTTCAACGTATCGCGATTGGGCTGGTCGTCGTCGCCATCGCCGGCACCGTGCTCGCGATCCTGCGCGTCTGGCGCTCGTCAACAGTACAATCAGCCGCCTAACGGAGCGTTCACTGAGGAGTCTGCGATGAAGCTGATGAAAATGATGGTGATGATCACGGTCATGTGCGCGATCGGGTGGGCCTCCACACAGGTTGGCGCGCAGGACAACGCGTCGCGTGAAACGCGCGATCGCGCCGAGATCGAAGCGCTGATGTGGAGCTACACGCGGGCGCTCGATACGCTCAATCCAGAGGCGTACGCGGCTGCCTATACGCCTGACGGCCAGTTCGTCGCTGGTCAGAATGCCACCAAGGGACACGCCGCGCTGAAGAAGATGATCGTCGATACGAACGAGCGGCAGTCGGCCAACGCGAAAGGCGAGGCGCGGCCGGGGATGTATCACATGACGCTGAACCCGAAGCTGACGTTCGTGGACAAGGATCATGCACGGATCGACGCGTACTACTTGACGGTGTTCGGCGCGACCGGCCCCACTGCGCCGGTGCGCGTGGCCGCCGCCGGCCGCAGCGTCGATCAACTGGTCCGCATTAACGGCAAGTGGCTCATTCAGAATCGCGACGTCGCGCCGCGAGATTGAGCTCTCAGGCAACAGAGGCGACGGAGGTAACAGGCAACACGGACAAACGGAGCATCGGAGAGATCTAATTGGTCTCCGTTTCTCCGCTGCTCCGTGTGAACCGTTTTATCTCCGCAATCTCCGTTAACGACGAAGACACCGTGTTCGGTCTGCGGCCAGTCGTAGCCCGATCCGGGTCCGCCCCACGAATGCACGAGCGTGCCGGCCTGATCGAATTCGAGCACCGGCGGTGCCGGAATGAACGGAGCAACGGAGAAACGGAGATGACATTGTCTCCGTTGCTCCGTTACTCCGTGGGAATCCCCGTGCTCCGTCCTCTCCGTTGACTCAACTCAGAAATCGAGCTGCGCCGTGAACTTCACGAACCGCGGCGTGAGCACCAGCAGCGGCTGCAGCCACGGGCCGCTTGGCACGAACGTCTGGTTGTAGCTGAGCACGGCGCTCGAGTTGAACAGGTTGTAGAGATCCAGCCCAACGTTGGCGCGCGTTCGGCCGAACCGCAGGACTTTGGCCACGCGCAGATCGACCTCGTTGACCCGATCGCCGAACTGCGCGCCGGGCTCCACAAGATTGACGACAACGTTGGGGACGGCGCCCGACGGCGGGCGGCCAAGCGACTCGGCAACGGTGGCGGCGGGCACCGCATAGTTCGCCGCCAGCGGCAGACCGGGATCGCTGCGGAACGTGCCACTCACTGACACGTCGATGCGCGGAATCGTGTACGCCGCGAGCCCGCTCAAGCGCGTGATCATACCCGGATCGTTGTGACAGAACGGGTTGACCGGCGCGATTTCGGGCAGCGCCTCACGCACCTCACAGTTGTCCATCACCGTTTTACCGCTATTGAGACCACCCTGCAGCGTCAGCCCGTTGCGCGGCCGCGCCGTGACGTTGAGCTGAACGCCGTTGTAGACCTGATACTGCTCGCCGAAATTGCCGGCGTCGGTGAGCAGGTTGTCGGTCTGGCCGAAGAGCGTCGGTGTCACGTTGTACAGGTTCGACAGCACGTAGCCGCCCCCGTCGGGCAGACGCGGATCGCGCGGCGCGGTGATGCTGAAGCGATCGAACTGCGCTGCGGTGACGCGGCGATTGTCGTTGGTGGTGAAGTTCACCAGCCAGCGGCGGAAGTAGCCGACCTCTGCCGATACGCGCGGCAGAATCTCCTGTTGTATTGACGCGCCAAAGCCCCAGTCGCCCGAGCGCACGCCCCAGCCACCGAGCACCTCGGGATCGATGGTGTTGCTGAACGTCGTCGGACGGCCGAAATTGGCGTCGCTCAGCGCCGCGCAGTTGTCGCCGCCGGCGGCGGTGAGATTCTGCGCTGCGGGACTGCTCAGATCGCAGTCGGCCACCCAGTTGCCGTTGGAGTCAGTCCACGTGCGTGTCGCGCTGGTGGAGATGCGCGTCACCGGATTCGACGCCGAGTAGATGCCGAGGGCGGCAGCGGCTTCGAGATAACGTCCGGCATTCACCTTCAGCGATGTCTTGCCGTTGCCAAACACGTCATACGCGACGCCGAGGCGAGGCGTGATGTCGTGGAACCCGGTCACGCCTTCCGTCTTCGGATAGATGATGCCGACCGGAGCGAACCGCGTCGGACCGACACGCTGCTCGTTGAAGTAGCTCCACGCGTTGTCGTAGCGCACCGCCCCCTGCAACGTCATACGCCCGCGGGTCCACTGCTCCTGCCCGTACAACGCTGTGTAGCGAACGCGGTCGTGGCGATCGAACGGCATGAGCGACTGCGTGAGCTGATTCGGCACGCCGTTGTTGACGCGATATTGCAGGAAGAGATCGTTGGTGAACGTTTTCGGGTTGTACGAGTGAAACGCCCCCTGGTACCCGAACTTCATGCTGTGCGCGCCGGTGACATAAGAGGCCGATGCGCGCCAGGTGTGCGCGCCGTTCCAGTTGTCCTCCCAGTTGAGCGACCGATACGCGAGATTCGGAATGTTGCCGTTCACCGGACATCCCGCCGCGCACTGCTCGACGACGCGGACCAGATTGCGCGTCGGATTGCCCGGCAGTTCGCCGGAGCCGTAGCGCGCCAGATACGTGCCGAACCCCGCCTCCATCAGGAAGCGGTTCGAGACCGGCGACGACCACGTCGCCTGTTGGACGCGCTGGAAGCCGTCCACATAGCCGCCGCTCGTACCGCCCGCTCCGGTGCCGCCGGCTTCAGGCGAGAACGTTGGCGCTCCGCCGTAGATGAATCCAGACGTTGGCTGATTGCGGCAGCCCTCAATCTGCGCCGACCACGGCGCGCCGCCGCACGGTTTCTGCTCGTCCCAGAAGACGCTGAACTTGTTACGTGGCGTTGCCTGGATCGTCAACCGCACGTTGGCGATGCGATAGCTCGAGGCAGTGCGCGACTGGCGCGTGAGATCCGGCTGATAGGTCCACTTCGTCGGATCACCCGCGTTGAGGTTCGCATACATGCCAGGCACCGAGCGATGCGACCCCTGATCGCGCAGCACGCCGTAGTACCACAGCCGATCGCGGAACACCGGACCGCCGACGCCGATGCTCATGTCCCACAACTTCATCAGCTTGCCGGGCACGCTCAATCCCGCGTTCCTCAGCTCCTCGGTGTAGTTGCTGTTCACCATGCCTTCGGTCGCCGATGCCACATACATCGTGCCCTTGAGCGTGTTGCCACCCGCTTTCGGCACCACGCTCATCGCCGGCCCGCCCACCTCCGCTTCGCCCATGCCTCCGGACGTCGTAAAGGCAACCTCCTGCGAGTTGGTCAGATCGACGATGTAGCTCGAGACGCCACCGCCGTTCACCGGCGCCCCGGTGTTGATGCCGTCCACCTGGAGTCGGCCTTCGTTCTCGCGTCCGCCCTGCCCGCCGAACACCGACATCGCGGGCGTGACCTGCACATCACGTGCACCGGGTGTGAAGCTCGCCTGCACGGTAAGCGACGGAATGAGCTGCATGATCGCGCCGTAGGCGCGCGCCGATGGGATCGATGAGATCACATCGCCATTGATCGTCGTCTGACGACGGACGCTCTGCACGTCCACGATCGGCGTCTCGCCGGTCACGATGATCGTTTCTTCGAGCGCACCGACACGCATGTCGGCGTTGACGGTGGCGGTCAACTGGCCTTCCAGCTCGACGCCTTCGCGCCTCGTCGTCTGAAAGCCTGTGAGCGTGAACGTGACAATGTACGTGCCTGGGCGCAGGTCGATGATGCGGAACTGGCCGGTGCCGTCGGTGACGGCGCTGCGCACTTTCTCGATCAGGGCGTCGCTGGCGGCCTCGACCGTGACGCCGGGCAATACGCCCCCGGATGCGTCACGGACGACGCCGGTGATCGTCGCCTGAGCGAATGCGAGCGAGGGAAGCAGTAAGAAGCCGAGGTACGTGATGACCGCCAGGAACTTGCGCATCAGGGCGCCCTCCCACAGTGAAGTCGGTTGACTGTCGCTGCGGTCTTATACGCTCCTGCGCTCATGCGGTCAACGGTTGAATCGTTCGAGTCGTTCGGAACGTTCGAAGCGTTCGGATCGTTCACAATTGTTCGAAATCGTTCATGCGCGAACGATCCGAACGACTCGAACGCTACGAACGATTCGAACGACGAGATGGACGCATCGCGATACGAAATGTCGCCACGAACCCCCTCGGGTTCTCCACGACTGGCAAAATCAACTGGGTTCCGCCTCCACGGAAAATCATGTCGCGTGTGTTGAGCAGACGCTGCCCGCGGTTCGCGGCATAGGGCTCGGCGGCGTGGACGCGATCGGTCAGTTCGTCCGGAAAATAGAGTTGCGATGTGAACTCGTCGGTCCCACCGTTCTCCCCCGACGTCCGGACCTTGAAATGAATGTGAACGGCTCGGCCGCGATACCAGCCGGGATAGATCGTCGTAAATTCGACGACACCGTCCGCGTCGCTGACCTGATACCCGCGCAGAAACTGGTGACCGCGCGTGTCGGCTGTGCGGTCGGACACATCCGAATATTTGCCGGTCGCATCACAGTGCCAGATGTCCACCTGCGCACCCTGCAGCACCGCACACGCGCCACTCGGCGTCACGTTCGAGAGCACGAATCGCAGGGCGAGCGGAGCGCCAGCGCTGACCGAACCAGTCGCTGGATCGAGACGGATGTCCGATCGCTCCAGCGCCTTGTCCACGAAGTACGGCCCCTCCGTCTGCTCCGCCTGCGCCACACAGTCCGCTGTCTCAAGCAGCGGATCAGCAGCGGCGCTGGTCTTGGCGAGCGCGCCCGGCGCGAACGCCGCCGCTGACGCGCCGACTAACGCGAGCACTTCACGGCGGCGCAGGAGCCGTCCAATGGGTTTATCGTCGTTGTGCATTTCTATCTCCTACCACTAACCACCAACCACTAACCGGCTATACCGACCTGGAAGGTCGCCGAATAACCGCCCGATGGACTGCCGCTCGGCGTCACGAGTTCGGATGAGAGGCTGTCCGAAAAGATGCCGTCCGACTGATTGCTCATCGGGTTCGTGCCCCGCGACGCATATACGCCGCTCGTGTGAACCGCGTTATTGATCGGCTCCGGGAACGCCATCTGCGTGACCTTGACCGATCGACCGCCGATCGTGACTTCGACATGGATGTGCGTGGCCCGACCTTGATACCAGCCCGGATAGATCGTCGTGAATGTCACCTCGCCGGCGGCATTGGTTGTCTGGATGCCGCGGAGAAAGGTCGCGGCCGTCTGCGATCCGTACTGCGAGTAGTCGCCCGCGGCATCCACGTGCCAGATCTCGACCTCGGCGCCCGACACCGCCGCGCACGCGTTGTTGACGTTGACGACGTTGATCGTCAGCGTCAGCGCCGTTCCCTGCCGGTTCTCGCGGACATCGCTGCGGAACATGTCGCTGCGTGATGGATACGGACCAATCGTTTCGGTCGGTGTGACCGTGCAGCTCGCATTCGTGCTCGTCGTCGTTGTGCTGGTTGATGTCGATGACGGGCTGGTCGGTGAGGACTCGCCGCACGCGGCCGCGACTGCGGCCGCAGCGGCGCCTATCGCACCAAAAGCCGCCCGCCGGCTGAGTTCTGTGTGTCTTGCGTGGCCCACTTGGTTTCCTCCAACGTAGGGCGGGTCCTGTCGTTTGGACCGCCTGCGACGTTCACTGTGCCCTCCAGATGTTGGGAAACTTTGTCAGCTCCATGAAACGAGTGCGTCCGCTTCGCCACGGCTACGGCGGGACAAGTCCGCCGGGGGGGTGATTCCCATACTTCTGCAACATTTGCCATGCATGATGTGTGCGTATGACGGCACCCGCGCCCCACGTGCGGTGGTACAGCAGCTTCTACTGGCGAATCGGCATCAGTTTCGTGGTCTTCGTGATCGTGGTACTGGTCGGACAAAGCCTGATGGTTGGCTACGCTCGTGCGAATGGTGCGTTTGCACCGGGCAATCCCAATGCAGCGGCCGCGGCCATCGCGGCCGAGCTCGGTACGGCGCTCACCCGCGATCCCGAGCTCGACCTCACTGAGTTTCTCTCGCGTCGGCTTCCTGCCCCGAATCCATCGACGCATGTCGTGATGGCAGATGGCCGTGTCGCGTCGCGGTCGGCGCAACCGCTGCGCGCGGACATCGAGCGACAGGCGCGGGCGATGCTCGCGGCCAAGGCACCTGATGCAGCTCCGGGTGATCGGCCAACCGGTCCGGTCGTGACTGCGCCGGTGCAAGCCAACGGACGGCTGACCGGACTTGTCGTCCTGCCGCCACCCCCGCAACGCGGACTGCTGGCCAACGTCGGCGAACTGCTCTCACTCCCTGGCACTCTCGTGCTGTTTGCCGCGACGGCCATCGCGGCGCTGGTGATCTTTGCGCCGGCGCGTAATCGCCTCCATGAGCTCGAGCGAGCGGCACAGCGATTCGGCGCCGGTGACTTGAGCACGCGGGCGCCGGTCCACGGGCGCG
>Ga0126304_10000534_pt1 | contig 15826 bp, 16 predicted proteins | sample Plot25_FD_92538 | JGI IMG/M metagenome (GOLD analysis project Ga0126304, IMG submission 92538) | Serpentine soil microbial communities from UC McLaughlin Reserve, CA, USA - Plot25 | ecosystem: Environmental > Terrestrial > Soil > Grasslands | place: USA: UC McLaughlin Reserve, Lake County... | reverse complement strand
TGATTTTGCTTGTCCCACGAGCATCGCTTTGAGCTCCGTCAGCGAGGCCATGTTCTCCGCCATTCGAAGGGGCGCGGAATCGGCGACGAAGACGATGCCGTCGACCCCCTGCAGCACCGCGGCGCGCGCGCCGGACGATCGCGGCTGGCCGGGCACGGTGTAGAGATGCCAGTGCAGTCGAAACCCGAGGCGCTCGCCAAGATCGATCGGCAGGGAGTCCGAGAAGATGGTGCGCGCTGATTCAGAGGCGATGGAGCGGAAGGTACCGCGGCTCTCGGGCGGAACACCCTCCGCGATCGCGCGTAACGTCGTCGTCTTGCCGCTCAGCTCAGGACCGAAATAGACGATCTTGGCGTGGATCTCTCGCGCCTCGAGATCGATCAGCGCCACAACTAGTCTTGGATGACTGTAGTCGGCGCCGCGATTGAGGTGTCCCGCGTCGCCCTGCCGTTCGCGCGGCCATCGTTCGAGCGGCGCGCGACGTAGGGCGCGAATCGTCCCAGCTCTCGGGCCGGGAGATACCCCTGCAGGGTCGTCCCCGATTCATCGAAGCTGGTCTCTTGCACCCGCCCCAGCCGGTGGAAACGGTCGACGAGCTCGCTCTGCGCGAACGGAGCGGTGAGCGTCACCGGCACAAAGCCGGCGTCCTCTTCCAGTGCGATCTCGACCTGCGCCAGGAGCTGGTCGAAACCGATGCCGTCCCGGGCCGAGATGGGCACCGGATTGGCGGCCAGATTGGCGGCCGGACCCAGCCGGGCGAGCAGATCGTCCAACGATGGCTCACCCGATCCGTTCGGCGTCATCAGATGGTCGACCTTGTTGAGTGCCGTCACCACTGGTTTGTCGTCGGCGCCCAGCTCCTCCAGCACGTCGATGACCGTCTGCATTTGCTCGGGTGCATTCGGGTGCGTGACATCGACGACGTGCATGAGCACCGTCGCCTCGTTGATCTCTTCAAGCGTGGCCCGGAACGCCGCGATGAGCAGGGTGGGCAAGTTGTTGATGAAGCCGACGGTATCAGTGAAAAGCACCTCCCGGCCGCTGGGAACCGCGCGGCGACGCGTGGTGGGATCGAGTGTGGCAAAGAGTTTGTCTTCGGCCATTACCGTCGATCCGGTCAGCGCGTTGAGCAGGGTGCTCTTGCCGGCGTTGGTGTACCCAACGAGGGCGACGACCGGAATCGGCACGTCCCGTCTGCGGTCACGGTATTGCTGGCGATGGGTGTGGACATCGCCCAGCTCGCGCTTGATCTGGACGATCCGCTTGCCGAGCTCGCGGCGGTCGCTTTCGAGCTGGGTCTCACCGGGGCCGCGTAGACCGACGCCGCCGACACCCTGCCGAGAGAGGTGGGTCCAGAGACCGGTTAGACGCGGCAGCCGGTATTCGAGCTGAGCCAGCTCGACCTGGAGGCGTCCCTCGTGCGTCGCCGCCCGGCGGGCGAAGACGTCGAGGATCAGGCCCGTGCGGTCGATGACTTTGACGTCAAGCGCGCGCTCAAGATTGCGCTGCTGGGCCGGCGTGAGATCATCATCGACCAGGACGACATCGTAGTTGAGGTCGTCACGGCGTGACTTGATCTCCTCGAGCTTCCCTTTGCCGACGTAGGTGCCGGCCAGGGGATGCGCGAGCTTCTGGGTTACCGAGCCGACAACCTCGACCTTGACGGTTTCAGCCAGCCGCGCCAGTTCTTCCAGCGAATCGGTGGCAGCCCAAGGTTGATTCTGACGCTCGACGGCGATCAGGAGGGCATGTTCGGTTGGGCTGGTGGTGGAATGGGGAGTGTGTGGAATGGGAGCCTCCTCGGCGTCATCGTCATTTCAAACAGGGACGAATTGTTGATTGTACCGCGCCGCGGCGTCGTGATGGCGGTTCGCGGAGGTCGTAACCCAGCAATCGCGTCACCCTGCTGCCACTTCGAGAATCTCGCGGGTGCGGATCTCGAGGTTCTCCTCGGCTAGGGCGATGCGGCGTCGTTTCTCCTCCAGCCAACGCCGATCCGCTTCGAGGCGGGTTCGCTCCAGGGTCAGGTATTCCCGAACGGCGGGAGCGGCTGGTCCGCCGAGGACCGTGCGTTTCTCGATGAAACGCCGCGGCGCCAGGTAGGCGCCAAGCCGCTCGATCTCGATGCCGAGCTCGCGCCCGATGACGAGCAACGCTGCCGCGTCGATCATAGCCGGGGTAATGGCGCTTGCCTCCAGTCCTTCCTGTCTGGCCCGGCCAGCGGTCAATGCCGCGATCTCCCGCGCCGCGGAGGGATCGATGGCCTCCTCCGCCATGAAGAAGTCGGCCAAATCACCAGCGGTGACGAGGGCGTGTCCGGCGGTGCGGGCCAGCCAGGCCCGGTTGATCTCGATTGGACCGCCGATCGCCATGGCGAATACCTCGTTCGCTGCGGCCGCATTGGAGAGTGCGGAGCCGGCAGTCTCGGCGGCCCTGTCCACCATCTCGCCAACAGGTCCATACGAGATGTCGCGGGTCACGCTGGCGATCGCCGCCGCATCGCTTTCCACCTGCCGCACGTCTGCTACCAGGCGCTCGAGCAGCACCGGTGGGCGAAAGTGGGGGAGGTTAGCATCGGATGCGGCGAGGAGCTCGTCGGCGAGGCGTAGGGCCTGGGGCTCGGTACGCACCCACAGCATCAGCTCACTGGTGAGACGCCGCACGGGTGTGACGGATGCCGCTGCGGCGTCCCCGGCTGCGACGAGATGGTCGACCGCGGAGAGGGCGTCGAAAGTACTCTCGACAGGACCTTCGCTCCCCAGGAGGTCGGCGGTCTCGTCGCGATCGATCGGTAGTCCTGGCCCCGCCAGCGCCGCGGAGCCGAGCGGCGAGCGGTCGAGATCTTCGTAGACCGCATGGAGCTTCCGCGCCGAGCGACCCAACGGGGCAATGGTTCCTGTCAGAAAATGGGCAAAGTTCGTCGGTTGCAGGGCGCTGCTCCCGGACCAGACCGGCATGAGCGTAAAGACGTGGCTTTCCGCCAGTTCAACGACGGCGCTCTGTGAGGCGTTCAAGGCTGAGGCAAGCGCAAGCACGCGGTCGCGCAGCACTAGGCGCTGTGCAGTGGCCGCGAGGTCGTGCCGGGCGCGGGCGATACGGACGGCCCCTGCGGCTCCGGCGGCGATGAGGCTGTCGACGCGATCGTCGAACGCGGCGACCAGCGCCAGGGAGCCAGGAACAGCTGGCGGGGCGCCGCGGCGAGCGGCGTCGATCGCGGTCAAGAGTGAAGCGGCGATGCTGTCATCGACGATGGCGGAATCGCGGAGCATGACTGCGTGGGCGGCCAGGGCACGACCGATTGCCTCCCACATCTCTTCACGCCAGGCGTTGTCCGTCGCCATCCCATCCTCTCGGCTTCGTCTGCGGGATTTCTATCACGCTGAAAGATGGGTTCGACGTCGAGTCTAGCGGTGGCTGATTCCCGCGAGACTCCTCGAACCGGTTTCATACTTCCGGAGCTGGCTACTCCGTGGGCTGCTCCGCGGCTGTGCCGCTCATCGTTGTTGCTTCCTCGGCGGGTGGGCTCTGATCGGGCGGGGCGAGGTCGCCGTGTCGGTGGACAATCTTCCACTCACCGTTTTCGCGGCGGTAGACGTGGGTGACGCGCACCGTGTACGGCTCGGCCGGCCCATCTCCGACCGCGGCGGTAAAGCGCTCGTAGCCCACGGTGTAGGCCAGGTCCCCACTCACCTCGGCGACCTCGACGTCGTAGCGAAAGTCGCTCACCGTCGATTGCGTAAACCGCTCTGCCACCCAGCGGAAGGTGCGACTAACCTCTGCCCATCCGGTCTTGCACGGCCCCCACGCCCCGAACAGCGTTACCGGGTCCCGCCGCGACCACAAAGCGAGTCGCGGTTCCACATCGCCGCGGAGTGCCAGCGCTGCTTCGGCCTCGGCCTGATGGGCCAGGATGGTGGACCGGAACTCCTCACGCTCGCTCATTGGCACACCTCCCACCCATTTGTCATACCACGGTCACAGCGGGACCCATCATACGAACTAACCGTGGACGGGCTGCGCACCCTCGACGGGATGTCCTTTGGGCCGGGCGGTTGGACGGAGGGCTGTTGGCTTGACCCTCCTCCCGCGTGCGGCGTAGCATCGGGCAAGCCGGGCGGTGACCTGGCTTGCCTAGACCCGATCCTAGCGCTCCCGCCGAAAGGTCAGTTGTTAGCCATGATTCCCGAACAGTTCCCCGGTCGCGGCAAGGTCGCGGCACTCAAGACCCGGCCAGAGACGATCCTTGCCGACGTTGGCGAGGTCATGCATCTCGCCAGATACCAGGATGCGCTGCCTCGCGATCACGACACAATCCTGAAAATCAATATCTCATGGCAGACGTGGTACCCCGCCTGCTCGACGACGCCCTGGCAGCTCGAGGGGATCATCCGCACCCTGCAAGCCGACGGCTACCGCAACCTGATCGGAGCGCACAACGGCACGGTTGTGGTCGATGCCCGGGTCGGCGAGCGCAACAACAAGCACAAATACGTCGTCGATCGCTACGGCGTCGCCAACGTCCATCTCTATGAACCGCACATCGAGTGGGTCACCTTCACACCGAGCAAGCCCTTCCTGGTGCTGGATCGCATCTTCCCCGAAGGGGTGAAGGTGCCCAAACTCTTTTACGACCGCAACATCATCCAGTTGCCAACGGTCAAGACCCACGTCTTCACCACGATCACCGGGGCGATGAAGAACGCCTTCGGCGGTCTGCTCAACAATCGCCGCCATCACACCCACGCCGTGATCGACGAGACGCTGGTTGATCTCTTGCAAATCCAGCAGGACATTCACTCCGGTCTCTTCGCGGTGATGGACGGCACCTTTGCCGGTGACGGCGCCGGGCCACGAGCGATGCGTCCGCACGAGAAAGACATCCTTCTCGCCAGCGCCGATCAGGTCGCGATTGACGCCATCTCGGCGAAGATGCAGGGCTTCAAGCCAATGGACCTGCCGTTCATCCGCATTGCGCACGAGAAGGGGCTGGGCGTCGGCGAACCGAAGGACATCGAGATCGTCGGCTACGACGTCTCGCTCGAGGACTGGAAGTTCGTCAAGGAAGACACCTTCGCCTCGAGAGGCCAGCACCTCATCTACCACGGACCGCTGAAACGATTCGAGAAGCAGTTGCTGCAATCGCCGCTGGCGGGCTGGAGCTATTTCGCCTCGAACCTGTATCACAATGTCTACTGGTACCCGGTCGTGGGACGGAAGCGGGTCAAGGACGCGCTCGAGACGAAGTGGGGACGCCTCTTCGAGAGCTACGGTGACGGGCGCGTGGTCCTGCCGGGACCGGAGCCGAAGCCGACCGCGATCGCCGCCGGCGGTGCGGCCGGGCTGCTGGCGGCGATGGTTCTGGCGGCGCGCCACGCGCGCCGCACGTAGACAAGTGAGCGGGACAGGGATTGGCTGGTATTCACGAAATCCTGGGTGGTCTGGTCGTCGGGGCGTTTATCGTGGTGGCGATCCTCGCTGCGGTCGCGGCGGCTGGACGCGATATTCCATGGATACGCACGGCCTCCTTCGTCGCCGCCGGACTCCTGGTGGTGCAGTACGTGGTCGGCGTGCTGCTCCTCGCTAACGGCCTTCGCAATTCAAATGCGCACTTTGCAATCGCCTTGCTGGTGCTGATTCCCGTAGCGTTGCAACATTCCTCGACGCGGCGACTCTCGCCACAGACACGAAACGTGGCGCTGTTGATCTGGGCGCTAGCAGCCGCGGTCCTCTCCCTGATCGCCTACATGACAGGAATGGCAGGAGCCGGCGTTCCGGCGTGAGCGAAGGATCGCAATCCAGGTTTTGCCAACGGTTGCGCTCCCGCCAACCGCTTCTCCTGGATGCGGCCATGGGCAGCGACCTCGACCGCCGCGGTCTGCCGACGACCCTCCCATTGTGGTCCGCGATCGGACTGCTGGAGCGACCCGATCTGGTGCGGCAGATCCACCTCGAGAATCTGCTCGCCGGCGCCGACATCATCACGACCGATACATTCCGTACCACCGCGCGCACGTTACGCAAGACCGGTCTCGATCCTGCGCGCGCTCCCGAGCTAGACGCACTAGCGGTGCGCTTGGCGGTCGAGGCGCGAGCGGAGGCTGGGCGTCCTGAGGCGCTGATCGCGGGGTCGATCGCGCCGCTGGAGGATTGCTACCTGCCCACCTTCGAGACACCACCGGAGTTCGCGCTCACCGAACACCGGGCGCAGGCGGGGAACCTCGCGGCGGCTGGGGTTGACCTGATCATGGTCGAGACGATGCCAACGGCGGCGGAGGCGGAGATCGCGCTGCGGGCGGCGGTCGAGACGGGCCGCCCGGCGACGGTGGGATTCGTCTGCGCCACGCCCGATCGCGGTGAGCCCGTGCGCCTGCTCAGCGGCGAAACGCTGCACGATGCGGTGGCACGGGTCAGTCCACTCGCTCCCGCCGCGATCTTCGTCAACTGCGCCGCCCCGCTGGTCATCACCGCGGCGCTGCGGGAGCTGCGGGAGCTGACCGCGTTTCCCATCGGCGCGTATGCCAATGTGGGTCATCTCGATGACGAACGCGGCTGGTCCCCTGATGGGCACATCACCGACGAGCGGTACGCGGAGCACGCGGCGGAGTGGATCGCCCTGGGTGCGCGGGTGGTCGGCGGCTGCTGTGGGACGCATCCGGAACACACCGCGGCGTTGCGGCGCTTGATCGATACGCTGCCCGCGGCCTGAACCGGTCAGCGTGCCGGCACCGTCTCGCGTCGCGGCACCGCGGGGGACCCATTGGGCGAGCTGTGGCGCGCCCTGGACTCAGCGACGCCAGTCGTTGTGACTGAGCGCCCGTGCCGGGTCGATGCCGTCGTGATCGCCGATCGGAAGAAGGCAATGAGCTCATCGGCGTGGGCGTCAAAGGTGAACTGGTCTCGCTGCCGCCAGACCGAGTCGCGGACGCGATCCATGCGATCTGTCTCACGGAGTTGACTGGCCAGATCGGGAATTGACGAGTAGAAGACGGAAAGGTCGCGCTCCCTGCCCAGCGCCTGGATTGCTACGCGCGCCCCGGCGTTGTTCTTCTGGATCATGGGCAAACCGGCCGCAGCGAGAGTCGCCATCCGCGCCGGGTAGTTGAGGTCGTCCCAGTCGGCTCGGCGGATATCGCCGCGGTTGTGGCTGGTGAAGCCGTGGAGCCAGCCGGCATCGTACTGGCTGAACTCGGCGACCCAGCGGCCCTGGTCGACGTTGGCGTGGAGGTGAAGGTGACGCGGCGCGAGACCACGAGTCCGCTCGATCCAGGCCTTCCACTGGCCGTGAGTGAAATCTCCGTAGAAGTGGAGATGGACGCCTTCCGCGCCGAGTTCGGCGACCGTCTCAGGGTGAAGGCCGATCGGTCTCCCGGGGACAACCGTGTGGATCTCGCCATCGCGCGACGAGATTCGCTGCGAGGGAGCCGCGGCGAACCACTCACGCTTGGGCAGGTCTCCATCCAAGGAAAGAGTTGGCATCGTGCCCGAGAGACCGGGCAGGCCCGTGTCGAACCACTCGAGCATCTCGGGAGATGAGGCGATGAAGCCGTCCGCGCCCGTGCAGAGGTCGATCAGCTCCTCCCAGCAGCCATGCTCCAGACAGATGAATGGTCCTTCCTTGAAGTGCCAGACGAAGGGAATCCCGGGATTCTGCTCGAGGACGGAGCGCGCGAAGGGAACAGCTTGCCAGTTGAGAAGGGCATAGATCACATCCGGCTGAATGCGGCGGACGTCGTCTTGCCATGTCGCAGGATCGAGGTCCTGCACGTGGCCGAAGGGGAGCGGGCCGACGTAGTTGTACCAGTAGGGGTTCGGCATCCAGAGACCAAAGAGCTGGTGCCCCCGCTCCTCGAGGGCCAGCACCCGCTCCGGATTGTAGGCCAGCTCCCCGACCAGGAGGATCTTCATCCCATCGGCCGCCATGGGGGTATCGCGGCGATCGCGGAACTGGGCAAAGCGCTCGACCTCGTCGATGAAATTGCCCTCGGTCGAGTGAAATCGCATCGGCTCCCGCACGTCGCAATAGAGGCGATACGGATTGATGCCGCCGATGGGCTCACGCAGGAGCTTGTGTCGCTGACCGGGATGATCGACCCACTCGCAGGAGGCGAGACCGGTCCCAGCGGCGGCACCCCTGGCGCGCAGCCGCGACCAGAGCATTCGCTCGAGGTCGTCGGTCGTCAGCTCTGATCGCTCCAGCCAACGGTCATCACTGCGACGGTGCATGGTCTGCACGAGCTGCAACGGCTCGCCCTCGATCTGTCCCGGTGTCGACCGGTTGTAATGATGGCGAACTCCAGAGTAGGCGAGCACCAGATCGGGCTGGCCGGTGAAGAGGTCGACCATGCTCGTGAGATGGTCTCGGTACCAGACGTCGTCCGATGGCAGATAGGTGATGAGGGGGCCGCTGCTGGCGTTCAGTCCAGCGTTCAGGGCGCGTCCTAAGCCCTGGTTGGCATCGAAGCGAAGGCAGCGCATGCGGGGATCGTCCAGGAACGGCGCCAGGATGGCTTGGGTGTCGTCGGGCGATCCATCGTCGACGACGATGAGCTCCCAGTCGGTCCACGATTGTGCCAGGAGGCTATCGATCGCGCGGCGCAGGAATCTCGCCTGCTTGAACGTCGGCATGATGATGCTGACACGGGGTGGAACGGACGCGATCTGATCAGGCATGGCAGACCTCGGAAGATGTGTGCTCCGCGCCGAGCGGTTCTGAAGCGGCCTCTCGCTCGTCAAGTCGTTCCAGCAGCGTGTCGAAGAGTTCTGTGGCGTTCCTCTTCCGATCCGGAACATTCGTCGGCAGGCCGAGATGATAGGTGCCGCTGGGGAGGATCCCGCAGCCGCCGTAGCGATTCAGTAAGAGGAACTGGACAACCACCTCCTCACCGGCATGCTCGGGAGGCAAGTGGTCCCACCAACTGAAGCCACCGACGGCGAGAAGCTTCTCCCGGTCAAAGAGGACGTTTGCCCCGCCGACCCAGGCAACCCTGTAGCGGACGGTCTGGCCATCGCGCACCAATTGCTGTTCGAGGTGGAGCGGGTTGGCCGCGTTGTTGACGTTCTGGCGGTGCCAGGGGATGGAGTCGCCGTCGAACGTTTCTGGAACTACAGGGCCCTCCCACAACTCAATATCCTGCTCGTGCGGCCTCACATCGTTGAGGTAATCCAAGCCTGTTGCCGCGCAACCAACGAACCCGCACTGCTCCTCCCGGATCACCGCGAGCATCCGCTCCAGCGTATCCGGCTCCAACAGCACGTCGTCGTCGACAAAGTGGACATAGTGGGCCCGGCTCCGGGAAAGGAGGAACGCACGCTGCTCCGCCATGCCGCGACGAGGCAAGTGGCGGTGCGTCTCGACTCGATGGCCACGCCAGCGCAGCGCCGCAATGAGCGTTCGAATCTCGATGCTCTCGAGATAGTCCTCGTCGTCAGGCGTCTGATCGGAGATCACGACGTCGAAGTCGACAAAGGTCTGTCCGAGAAGACTCGTCAGGACCACCGCCAGGCCGGTTTTCCGGCCACACGTGGGAATCAGCACGTCGATGAGGGCCAAAGTCGAATCCACCTTCAATAGAACCGCCATAGCCGCCGTCGCTGATGCCATGAATCGAAACCAAAAGCATGGCAATCTCCCTGGCGGACGAGAAGAAGTACCAGGCGAATGACGCCACAGGCAAGTTCGGGGCCAGGATGATCTGACTCGGTACCTGGGGTCCGAGTTACGCAATAAGCCTTTGTTATGATCCAGGTCGCCGCGGCAATCGGGATGACCAAGGCGAACTGTAGACGCTGCAAGAGGGGAGACTTGGGTGTCCGGCGAACTGCTACTCGGCGTCGATATCGGGACCTACAGCGCGAAGGGCGTGCTCTGCGCGCCCGACGGTGAGGTGCTGACCGAGGCAACGATCGAGCACGGACTCAGCCTGCCACGACCAGGGTGGGTGGAGCATGACGCCGATGCCATCTGGTGGGGCGAGCTCGTGCTCCTGACGCGACAGCTCCTGGGTGATCGGTTCAGCGGCGAGGACGTCGGCGGTGTGGCGGTGAGCGCCATCGGCGCCTGCGGGCTCCCGGTCGATGCCGAGGGGCGGCCGCTGCGGCAAGGGATCCTCTACGGCATTGACACGCGGGCCTCGGACGAGATCGTCTGGCTCAATGAGCGGTTCGGCGAGGAGCCGATGTTCGACCTGGGAGGCATGGCGCTCACCTCGCAGGCGATCGGACCGAAGATCCTCTGGATACAGCGCCATGAGCCCAGTGTCTACGCCGCCGCGCGCATGTTTCTCGGGTCGTCGTCCTACATGGTCTACCGCCTCACCGGCGAGTACGTCATGGACTATCACACGGCGTCCTACTACAACCCCCTGTTCGATCTGCGGAAACTGCGCTGGGATACGCGCTTCGCCGAGCCGATCGTCGAGCTTGATCGATTACCGAAATTGATGTGGTCCGATCAGATCGCCGGTGAAGTGACATTGGCCGCGGCCGCAGAGACAGGGCTGAAAGCCGGGACACCAGTGACGGCTGGGACGATCGACGCCGCCGCCGAGGCGGTCAGCGTCGGTGTGGTCGACCCCGGCGACATGATGGTCATGTACGGGACGACGATGTTCTTCATCCACGTCACCGGCGATCCCGTCCCCGATCCGAGGATGTGGGCGACAGCGTTTGCGCTCCCCGGCCGGTACAGCATCGATGGCGGCATGTCGACGACCGGCGCGTTGACACGCTGGTTCCGCGACAACCTAGGCGGTGAGGAGATGGCGGCCGAGGCGGCAGGTGGTCCGAACGCCTACGTCGCGCTAGCCGAAGCGGCGGGACAGATTCCACCCGGTGCCGCAGGGGTGATTTGTCTGCCCTATTTCGCGGGCGAGCGGACTCCTCTTAACGATCCCGACGCGCGCGGTGTTTACGCTGGGCTGACGCTCTCGCACACGAAGGCGCACCTCTACCGGGCAAGTCTGGAGGGCACGGCCTACGGCGTGCGGCACAACTTGGAGACGATGTCGGCCATGGGAGTGCCGCCGCGGCGGTTGGTAGCCGTGGGAGGCGGTGCGAAGAACCCGCTCTGGTTGCAGATCGTCTCGGATGTGAGCGGGCTACCGCAGGACGTGCCCGAGCGCACGATCGGCGCGTCCTACGGCGACGCGTTCATGGCTGGACTGGCGACAGGCATGGTCTCCGGGCCGGAGGCTTTGCAGCGGGATTGGGTCAGGCTGGCGATGCAGCTTCAGCCAAACGTCGATCTGCGGCCGGTCTACGACGCGTACTACCAAGTCTATCGGGGCCTCTACGAGTCGGCCAAAGGTGAGTTGCACGCGTTGGCCAAACTCGGAGCGGGCACCGCCGCCTGAAATGCGTCCGCATGACGTGTCATTCCGTGTGGCAGTGAGGTATGTCATCGTTGCCTCTATGTGCGCGAAGACACGACGAGATCCCTCGTTCCTCAGCATGACTCCATCTGCCTTCGCCCCTTTACGCGGTCAGAGTGCGACCTCGCCGAGCCCGCGAATGGCCTCATCCGAGTGGCCGGTCGACCGTAGCGGCTCGACGACGTCGCGCTCGAGGTCGGGAAGGTAGCAGGCGATCAGATCGGCTGCCGCCCCGGAAGGAGAAACCGTGACGTCGCCGATGGCGGCCGGCAGCAAAATCGATTCTGCTCGTCCCAAGGTTTGCTCGCCGCCGCTCCAGGCGATGGTCACCGGCTCACCGACGTTGGAGAGGATCAGGCCGCGCCCGGGGTGTGCGGGGTCCAGGTGTGGCACGTTGAGCCGCCAGCGCTCGAGTGCGAAGTAGGGACCGGCGCAGCCGACGGTGATACGGTTCCCCGGCTCGTCCGAGGGCTTGTCCAGACCCGGATGCGGTCTCGGCAGAAAGTCGGTCTTCAGCTCGGCCAACGTCGCGTCGATATTTGCTCGCCACTGCTCATCGCTGAGGCGATTGCCGTAGAGATCGGTCGGCATCACCGACTGCCCCAGGTCCGAGGTTTGCTGCACCTCGAAGATCAACGTGTCTGGCCCAAAGGCGTGCAGGATGCCGCCTGGCACGTAGACCGTGTCGCCGGCGGTGATGGGGTAGCGGAACATGACCCGGTCGTAATCCTGGTCGAGAAATGCCCGCCGCAGCTCGTCTGCAGAGAAACCGGGCTGGATGCCGGCCAGGATCGAGGCGTCCGGCGCGGCATAAAGGATGTGCCAGGCTTCGGTCTTCCCATTCGGCTCGCCGTGGACGCGGCGCGCCGTCTCGTCGTCGGCATGCAGGTGAACGGGGAGGAGATGCGAGGCATCGAGGAACTTGGCGAGGATCGGGAAGTGCGGACCACGCCAGCCGGCACCGACGACCTCATCGGGGTATTCGGCGACGGCGTCGTGCAGGAGCCTGCCGGCAAATGGCGCTGACGTGATCGTGGCCCGAGTGTCCTTCTGATCGCTGATCTCCCAGGTCTCGGCCACGACGCCGTCAGGCACGTCCTGCTTGCCGAGCATCTCCGGGATCAGGCGTTCGCCGAACTTGTAAGTGCGAACGTGATAGGTCATGCGGATCGGGGACCAATTCATCGCTGACTCCCTTGCGCCGCGGCGCGCTACATCGCTCATCGTTCCCTGGATATTGCCTGTTCGGATGTGACTTCTGCCCGCAGGGCGCGCATGGCTGCGGCGATGTCGACGTCCGGCGCGTAGATGGCGGACCCAGCGACGAGCGTATCGGCCCCGGCCGCGACCACCTTGCCGGCGTTGCCGACCTTGATACCGCCGTCCACCTCGAGTCGGCAGGTTGGGTTCGTCGCGTCGAGCAGCTCCCGTACGTGGCGGATGCGCCCCAGCGAGGCCGGGATGAACGTTTGACCGCCAAATCCCGGGTTGACCGACATGATCAGGACCTGGCGCACGATCGGCAGGACTGGCTCCAACATCACCACCGGTGTGCCTGGGTTGAGGGTAACGCTGGGCGTGGCGCCCGCCTCGTCAATCGACCGCAGGGTGCGGTAGAGATTCGGATGCGCCTCGACGTGGACGGTGATCGTGTCGGCGCCGGCGGCAGCGAACCGTTCGATCCAGCGGGCGGGCTCGACGATCATGAGGTGAATATCGATGGGAAGCTCGGTTGCCGCACGCACCGCCTCGACGATCGGGAACCCAACGCTGATGTTGGGCACGAAGACGCCGTCCATGACATCGACGTGGATGAAGTCCGCGCCGGCTGTTTCAACTGCGGCGACCTGCTCGCCCAGCCTGCAGAAATCAGCCGACAAGATCGACGGCCCGATCGCGATGTGATTTCGACTCAACCGAGGCACCCTTCACCCTGACGTGCACTGGCCGCCGTGCCGCCAGCCGGGCGATCATACCAGTGGCGCCACCGAGCTCCGGGGCGCCGGGGGTATCAATCGGTGGATTTGCTTCATCGTGTTCCCGCGAGTCGGCCTGTCGCGCCGATCGCGGGCGATCCGCCGCGACTCTGGGTCGGACTGGCACTCGTCATCGTTTCCTGGTGGGTTGCCTGGTTCGGTCCGGCGCCGTTCTCGGAGCACACGTTCTTCCCGCTTTGGCTGGGGTACATCCTCACCGTTGACGGTCTCACTATGCGTCGCGCCGGAACATCGCTCTTCGATCGCGATCGGCGCCGGTTCGCGTCACTGTTCCTTTTTTCGATCCCCCTCTGGTGGCTGTTCGAGTTTGCCAACCGCTACCTCGACAACTGGCGGTACCTGATGCCCCGGCCGTACCACCCGGTCGAGTATGCGCTGCTAGCCTCACTGGCGTTCTCGACCGTCATACCGGCCATCTTCGTGACCGCGGAGCTTCTGCGCACGTTTCCTCCATTTGCGCCAAATCGTCGCTGGCTCCGGATCGATCCGGGTCGGGTCGGGCTTGTCGTGCTCGCGGTGATTGGCCTCGCTGTGTTTCTCCTTTCGCTGACGTTCCCGCGATACCTGTTCCCCCTGGTCTGGATCGGACTCTTTCTCCTTTTTGATCCCATCAACGCGCTGTTGGGAAATCCCAGCATCACCGCCCAGGTGCGGGAGGGCCGCTGGGATACTGTCCTGATCCTCTTCGCTGCAGGGTTGATTTGCGGCTGGTTCTGGGAGATGTGGAACGTCCTTTCGATGCCGAAATGGGTCTATCACGTCCCGTTTGTCAGTTGGCTGAAGCTGTTCGAGATGCCCTTTCTGGGCTATGGGGGCTATCTGCCGTTCGCCCTAGAAGTGTTCGCCGCCTTGTCTCTGCTAACCGGGGCGACGCTCGGGCACGATCGTGACTGGGTCCGCTTTACGCGGCCGTATGAAGGAGCCGCGGCGTTGCGGCAGAGTCGCGACGCCTGATCATGCTGGCACGACTCGAGCGCGCGTTGGAACGCATCGTGGAGGGGAGCATCGCCGGGGTCTTCCGGTTGCGGGTGCAGCCGGCCGAGATTGGGCGCCGCCTGGAGCGCGCGATGCTCGATGGGCGTGTTACATCCGTCGGCACAAGTCTTGCCCCGAACCTGTACGAGGTGCGATTGCATCCCGAGGATGCGGAGGCATTTGCCGAGTGGGATGAGGCGCTGAGCCGTGAGATGGAGACCTGGCTGGCCGAGCTTGCCTTCACTCGCGGACTTTCGACCGTCGGCCCGATTCGCGTTCGTCTCGTGGAAGATGCGAGTGTCGGCCGCCGATCGGTGCGAGCGGAAGGGCGCTTTGCCGGCGTAGCCGCCCCAGTTGCTACACACCGCCGACCCGAGCGGGACCTGCCTCAACCGCTACGACTGCTCCCCATTGAACCTGGGGGCCCGCATCTGTCACTTCGGTCGAGCCCGGTGACTGTCGGCCGCGCCGACGACAATGATCTGGTGCTTGCCGATCCAGAGGTCTCGCGCCATCACACCCGGCTGGAACCGGATAGTCAAGGATGGCGCGCGATCGACCTGGGGAGCACCAACGGTACCTGGGTCAATGGCGTGCGTCTGAACGCGGCCATCATCGCCGTTGGCGACGACTTGGCATTCGGCGACGTGCGCTACACCGTCGCTCCCGGATGATCAAGACGACGATCGACCAGCTCATTGCCGACGGCTGGCTTTACGCGGCACTCCGGGTCACGTTCATCGCGTTGATCTATCTCTTCCTCTTCGTCGTGCTGCGCACCACTGTGCGCGAGCTCGCTGTAGCCGCGCAGGCGATGGGTGGGGAAGAGCTTCGCGCGGTGGGGACTGGTCTGGTCGTGCTTGATGCCGCGGATTCGTCGCTGGCGGCGGGAGCAGCCTTGGCACTGGAGCCGGCTTCGACTCTGGGTCGCGTCGCAGGAAACACGATCGTCATCGACGATCCGCACACTTCGGCTCGGCATGCCGAGCTACGGTTCGCGCGCGGCCAGTGGTGGTTGCGCGATCTGGGTAGCAGCAACGGCACGATGTTGAACGATGAACCGGTACGCGCGGTCGTGGGCGTTCGTCCCGGTGATGTCATACAATGCGGGCGGGTTCGGCTTCGTCTCGTCCCATCGTTCCCCGTGCCCGCCATGGATTCTTCTTCCTGAGCCGGAGGACGGCTGGTTTTGCGAAACGAGGCGCGCGTTTCGAGCATGTTCCGACCGGTGATTGCGGGACGTCCTGACGTGGACGGTTCAGCGCGATTGAGCGTGATGCGCCTCCCGGCGCTCTCGCCGGCTTCGCTGCGCTCTCTCGGGCTTGGCGTCGCCGGTGTGGCGGCGATCCTCGGGCTGGCGATCGCCATTGTGCTTTTGACCGTCCGCGCCACGCACGCCGAGCGCATCTTCCCGGCTGTCACGGTGGCCGATGTTTCCGTCGGTGGCTTGCCGATCCATTTGGCCGCAGCCGCCCTGGCCGAGCG
>Ga0126304_10000531_pt1 | contig 15850 bp, 14 predicted proteins | sample Plot25_FD_92538 | JGI IMG/M metagenome (GOLD analysis project Ga0126304, IMG submission 92538) | Serpentine soil microbial communities from UC McLaughlin Reserve, CA, USA - Plot25 | ecosystem: Environmental > Terrestrial > Soil > Grasslands | place: USA: UC McLaughlin Reserve, Lake County... | reverse complement strand
CGTCACGGTTCGAGGAACGTCGTCAGGGCGGAACGCTCCGCCTCGCTGAGCGGGCGGGGCGTCTGTGCCATGGCGTCGTACGCAACCAGGGCACCCGTGGCACGTGCGAACACGACGGTGCCGTCGCGCACGTCGTAGGCGACGTCATACGACGACGTGCCGATCCGGGTCACCCACACCTCGACGTGGATCGGTTCGGTCCTGAACGGCACAGGCAGGACGTAGTCGATGGACTGGTGAGCGACGACGGCGCCCTCGTGCGGCTCCAGCGCCCCGGCCAGATGCCGGTGCGCGAAGTCGATCCGAGCCTCCTGCAGGTACTCGGCGAAGGTCACGTTGTTGACATGGCCGTAGGAGTCGAGGTCGTCGAACCGCACGGCGCACTTGAAGACGTGGCGCATCAGGCAGCCCTTCGCGGCGCCGGGCCGTCCGGTTCGTAGAACGTCTCGAGCACTGCGCGCTCCTCCGCGGCGACCCGCCGCGGCTGTCCGTCGGCCAGGTTGTAGGGCACCAGGACTGACGAGGCCACCGCGTACACGGTGCGCTCCCCCGACGGCGACTCGTCCAGCACCTCGTACCCCAGCGTGAACGAGGCTGCTCGGACGTCGGCGACCCACGTCTCCACCCGCACCGGAGCCGGCCGGAAGTGCAGCGGGGCCCGGTACCCGATCTCGTGCCGGGAGACCACGACACCGCCGGCCAGCTTCTCGGCTCCGTTCCGGGCGGCGTGCACGAAGAGCATGTCCACGCGTGCCTCCTGCAGGTACCGCAGGTAGACGACATTGTTGACATGGCCGAGCGCATCGAGATCGGCCCAGCGGAGCGGGACATGTGTGACGTGGCGGGGCACCGGCCCATCCTGCCGCACACGCGGGCCGGAGTCGGCGCCGGTGACGGTTCGTGCCGTGGGCCCTAGTCGCGGGTGAGCTTGCGGTAGGTCACGCGGTGCGGGCGGGTGGCGTCGGCTCCGAGGCGCTCGACCTTGTTCTTCTCGTAGGAATCGAAGTTGCCCTCGTACCAGAACCACGTCGAGGGGTCTTCGTCGTCGCCCTCCCACGCCAGGATGTGCGTGGCGACGCGGTCGAGGAACCATCGGTCGTGGGAGGTGATGACGGCGCACCCGGGGAACTCCAGCAGGGCGTTCTCCAGCGATTGCAGTGTCTCGACGTCGAGGTCGTTGGTCGGCTCGTCGAGCAGGATCAGGTTGCCGCCCTGCTTGAGCGTCAGCGCAAGGTTGAGCCGGTTGCGTTCTCCGCCGGACAGGATGCCTGCGGGCTTCTGCTGATCGGGCCCCTTGAAGCCGAACGCCGCCACGTACGCGCGGCTCGGCATCTCCACCTGGCCGACCTTGATGTGGTCCAGGCCGTCGGAGACCACCTGCCACACGTTCTTCACCGGGTCGATGCCGGCCCTGCTCTGGTCGACGTAGGACAGCCGGACGGTCTCGCCGATCCGCAACGTGCCGGCATCGGGCTGTTCGTCACCGATGATCATCTTGAACAGCGTCGTCTTGCCGACGCCGTTCGGGCCGATGACGCCGACGATCCCGTTGCGTGGCAGGGAGAACGACATGTCGTGAATGAGGATCCGGTCGCCGAAGCCCTTGGCGAGGCCCACGGCCTCGACCACCACGTTGCCCAGCCGCGGGCCGGGCGGGATCTGGATCTCCTCGAAGTCGAGCTTGCGAGCCTTCTCCGCCTCGGTGGCCATCTCCTCGTAGCGCTCGAGGCGGGCGCGCTGCTTGGTCTGGCGGCCCTTGGCGTTCGAGCGGACCCATTCGAGCTCCTCGCGCAGCCGCCGCTGCCGCTTGGCGTCCTTGGCGCCCTCGACCTTGAGCCGGGCGGCCTTGGTCTCCAGGTAGATGGAGTAGTTGCCCTCATAGGGGTAGGCCCGGCCGCGGTCGAGCTCGAGGATCCACTCGGCGACGTTGTCGAGGAAGTACCGGTCGTGGGTGACGGCGACGACGCAGCCGGGGTACTTCTCGAGGTGCTGCTCGAGCCACTGGACGCTCTCGGCGTCGAGGTGATTGGTGGGCTCGTCGAGCAGGAGCAGGTCCGGCTGTTGGAGCAGCAGCTTGCACAGCGCGACGCGCCGCCGCTCGCCGCCGGAGAGTACGGAAACGTCGGCGTCGCCCGGGGGGCAGCGCAGCGCGTCCATGGCCTGCTCGAGCTGGGAGTCGAGATCCCACGCGCCCCGGTGGTCCAGCTGTTCCTGCAGCCTGCCCATCTCGTTCAGCAGCTCGTCGGAGTACTCGACCGCCATCTTCTCGGCGATCTCGTTGAAGCGTTCGAGCATCGCCTTGGTCTCGGCGACGCCTTCCTCGACGTTGCCGAGCACGGTCTTGTCCTCGTTCAGCGGCGGTTCCTGCTGGAGCATGCCGACGGTGTAGCCCGGGCTGAGCGTGGCGTCGCCGTTGGACGGCTGGTCGAGGCCGGCCATGATCCGGAGCACACTCGACTTACCGGCGCCGTTCGGCCCGACGACGCCGATCTTGGCTCCGGGCAGGAAGTGGAGGGTGACGTCGTCGAGGACGACCTTGTCGCCGTGCGCCTTGCGCGCCTTGCGCATCGAGTAGATGAACTCCGCCATAGCGCGGCCCAGCCTACGGCGTCGTCGACCCCGGCCCGAAATCCGGCGGTCCCTCGTCTGGCGCTCAGGCGGCTTGTTCGCGTGTCCCGCCTCCCGCACCCAACACGCTCGGCCGAGGGTCGTCGGGCTCGGCCCCGGGATGGTCGTCGGGCTCGGGCATCTCGCCGGCAGCTCGGGACTGCTCCTCGACGAGGAGCTCCATCCGCATCGCCGTCGCGAGCTGAGCCTCGTCGCCCTGCTCGACCCGCTCCCGCCTGACCCTGGTGAACTCGGTCGTGCCGCGGACAAGGTCGTGGCCGACGGTCATCGCGTCGACTTCGGCGTCACGGCCGACGCGGCCGTCGTCGTTCCTCCAGTCACGGATCCGCAACCGTCCGAAGACGACGACCGGATCGCCCTTGTGCAGCGACTTCTCGCAGTGCTCGGCCAGGGTGCGCCAGCACGTGACGCTGTAGAAAGACGTTGGCCCGTCGCCCCACCGGCCGGTGTTCCGGTCGATGCGGCGCGGTGTCTGGGCGAACCGGAAGGTGGTGATCGCCGTGCCGCGTTCGGACGTGATGGTTCGGACGTCGCTGGCGATGTTGCCGACCAGGGTGACGATTGCCTCGCTCATCGGGGCGCCTCCTGCGCTCTCAAGCTGGTGTGTGGACGGCGACGAGCGTGCTCAGGTCAGGTATGCCGAGGCGACGGGCGGACCAGCGCTTGTGGACGGCCGGGACGCACCGGGTCCAGCTGTGGAAGGCCGACCCGCGACTGCCGTCAGCCTTTGGCAACCCTGGCGGCCGCCACGAACGACCGGAGCCGGTCGAGCTCTGCGTTGACCGGTGCGATGACGATCTCGTCCGTGGCCGTTCCCACGGCGTCGCGAAGCCGGCGACGCACCGACTCAGCACGACGCCGGCCGCCGACGCCCGCCGCAAACCTGCTGATGACGGCGAGGACGACGCCCACGATCGCGCCGCCGAGGAGCAGCAGGGTCGGCAACGGCAGCGTGCCCCACTCGGGGGTGGGAATCTCGGGCAGCCGGAGCCAAGCCACGACGGCCAAAGCCAGCAGCCACAGCCCACCTACCAGTAGAGCCGCGAACGCCAGCCACTGCACGGCACCGACGGCGGACCACCAGCGCGGCCGCTTCTCGACCTGCAGGTCGGTTCCGGCAACGGCCTGGTCGAGTGCGTCGGGCAACCGCTCACCGGCGGCGTTTGCGACAGACCGGATCCTCGTCATCCACGGACCGGTGACGCCTCCGGCGGCGGCATCGCCCAGCCGCCTGACCGCGGAGTCGGACCGGGCGCGCTGGACCGGTGTCGAAGCGGGCAATGACGTCCGTGCGAGCTGCGCGTCGATGCCCTGCCGGTCGAGCCGCAGACGGCGCAACGGGTCGGGGCGTAGCTGGGCCAGCCAACGGGTCACCGGCCACCCGGTCGCTGCCCGAGCTCGCCGGGTAAAGGACCGACCCACCGCGTTGGCTACCACGTCGACACCGGCAGCCTCGGCGAGGGCATCGACGAGCTTGCGCCGTTCGGTGTCGTCGACGCCGGCGGGCTCGCCCCCTCCGGCGGCAGCGAGCAGGCGCGTGGCCGCTTCGCGGACGTCGGCGGCGACACGCTCGTCGGCGGCGCGGCGACGAGCCACCGCCTCTTGCAATACGGAGACGAACCTGTCTATGCCTACACCGGTCTTCGCCGAGAGCGGGATGACCGGCACCTTCGACAGGCCGTCTTCGGTCAGCAGGCGCTGAAGGTCCTGCACGCACCGCTCGACATCGGCCGGTGACAACAGGTCGATCTGGTTCAGCAGGACGACCGTCACGGCCGCATGGCCGGCCAGCGGCCGCAGGTAGCGTTCGTGCACGACCGCATCGGCATACTTCTGCGGGTCCATCACCCATACGAACAGGTCCACCATCTCGACCAGCCGGTCGACCTGCGCCTGGTGTGAATGGTCGGTGGAGTCGTGGTCGGGCATGTCCAGCATCACGAGACCGTCGAGGGCGTCTTCGGCACCGGAGTCGAGCACACTCTCCTTCGGCACCCGGTGGCGCAGCGGAATGCCCAGCCACTCGAGCAACGGCGTGACACCCTGAGTGCCCCACACGCACGCCAGCGGTTCGGCCGTCGTCGGGCGCCGCAGGCCCACCCTGGCCAGCTCGATCCCGGCCACCGCGTTGAACAGAGAGGACTTTCCGCTGCCGGTGGCTCCGGCGAGCGCGACGACGGTGTGGTCGGTGGAGAGTCGCCGGCGCTGGCCGGCCCGGTTGACGAGCTCGCGGGCGCCGTCGACCAACTCGTCGGGAAGCCGGCCGTTGGCGTCCTCGACCGCGACGGCGAGCGCGTCGAGCCGCTCGGGCAGGCCTACCCGCGCAGGGCGGCGCACGAGCTTCATTTGCCGGCCTCACGCTCGCGGGCGCGACCCACCAGGACAAGTGCTTCGCGAAGCGCCTGCCCGGCCGCCACCTCGAGTCCAAGGCCGTCGAGCCGGCCGGTGAAACGCGCCTTCTCGTCGGCCAGCAATGCATCGGCGCGCCGGCGAAGGTCGGACTGCGCTGCCTCGGCCAGGCGGCGCATGGCCTGGTCGCCGAAGATCGCCTCGAGCAGTTTCTGGCCGATGATCGCGGTGCCTCCGGCGATGCCGATCTCGGCACCGGTCAGTCCCGCCGTTGACGAGAACACGACGATCATGAGGGCGATGCCGAGACCGTTGACGCCGAACGACAGTGCCCTCGCGGTGAACCGCTTGTCCTGCCCTTCGGTGCGGACCAGGTCGAGGACGGCGCCCTGCCAGGCCCGCACCTGCTCGGCCGCCGCGTTCACGAAGTCCTCGCCGCTACGGGACAGGTCGTCGTCGCCGAGCAGCCCGCGTCCGGCCGGGTCGGCCCGCCAGATGGCGTCGACCCGCTCCGCCCTGCGGTCGGCCTCGTCCACGAGCAGAGCCTGCAGGCCGTGCTCGATGGCGTCCTCGACCTCAGCCGCCGGCTGTGGCTTCCCACGCAGGTACGCCGTGATGCGGTCCCGTAGCCGACCCACGGTGTCCTCCAGCGAGCGGAAGAACTCGCCGGTCCCCACGAAGTCCTGCCAGCGGGCCAGGACCTCGCCGCGCAGCAGGCTCCCGTCCCGGGTCGCCGTCGTGACCGCATCGACCGCCTCGGCGTACTCGTGCTCTGCCGCGGTGCGCAGCCGTCCGGCGGCGGCGTGCTGCTCGTCGGCCGCCTCGGCCAACGGCGGCGACCGGCGGATGATCCCGCCGACCGCACCGCCGACCGTGCTTCGCACGACCCCGGCTCGCGCGGCCGTGTCGGAGGCGAGGTCGCGCAGCCAGGACACCACCTGCTCGGCGTGTCCGTCCGGCAGCATGCCGTCGTCACCCACCGTGGTCTCACCGACCACGAACAGCGGGGCGCTTCCCAGGCCGCGCTCGGACAGCATCGCCGCAAAATGGCGGCGCACCTCGTCCTCGGCCCCCGGCGGCACCCGATCGAGCACGACGGCCACCGCAGCGCTGCGCTCGACGGCGGCGCGCAGAAGGTCCCAGGGCACGGCGTCGGCGTAGCGTGCGGCCGTCGTGACGAACAACCAGAGGTCGGCCGCGGCCAGCAGCTGACCGGCCAGCCGCCGGTTCTCGGTGACCACCGAGTCGATGTCCGGGGCGTCGAGGAGGGCCAGGCCGTGCGGTACGGCGTCGTCGGGCACGAGGCTCAGGGCGCCTGGCTTCGCGAGATCACTCGCGGTCACGCGGGCCAGCTCCGGGAGGATGCGGTCGCCGGTAAACCACTCGGCCTCATCGGGGTGATAGACGAGCACGGGTGCTCTCGTGGTCGGTCGCAGCACTCCGGTCTCGGACACCGGCCGGCCGACCACGGCGTTGACCAGCGTGGACTTTCCGGCGCCCGTCGATCCGCCCACGACCGCCAACAGCGGTGCGTCGATCTCGCGCAGTCGTGGCAGGACGTAGTCGTCGAGTTGAGCGACGATTTCGCGCCGGCTTCGGCGTGCCTCGAGCGCACTCGGCAACGCCAGTGGAAGCTGGAGTGCAACGACCCGCTCGCGCAGCACACCGAGAGCGTCGAGGACGCTCTCGGGTGCTTCGGTGATCGTCACGGCCATGATCCTGCCTGTAGGGCACACTCCGGGCCAAGCGACACGTCGGATCTGGGGTATGTGCGTCATGACTGAAGACGCACTAGCGTCGGCGCGATCGCGCCTGAAGAGGAGGACGAATGTCGCTGGATCGGCCGGTTGCCCCGGATCCGTACGAGCTGCTTCCCCGCGCCGGCACGTTCACTGTCGAGAGCGACGACCTCGTGGACGGCGAGCCGATGAGCACGGCTCACGTCTTCGACGACTGGGGAATGCCGGGCGAGAATATTTCGCCGCACCTGCGCTGGTCCGGTGCCCCGGACGGAACCCTCAGTTACGTCGTGACGTGCTTCGACCCGGACGCCCCGACGCCGAGCGGCTTCTGGCACTGGGTGGTGGTCGACGTGCCCACCACCACGACCGTGCTGCCCCGGGGAGCCGGCGCAGCCGACGGCTCAGGGCTGCCTGCCGGCGCATTCTCGGTGCGCAACGACACCGGATCGGTCGGCTATTCAGGCGCGGCACCCCCGCAGGGCGACCGCCCGCACCGCTACTACTTCGTAGTGCACGCGGTCGACGCCGACTCGCTCGGCGTGTCCGCCGATGCGAGCCCGGCCGTGGTCGCGTTCAACCTCGCGTTCCACACCCTCGCCCGCGGCATGGTGGTCTCGACGTTCGCCCACTAGGGTCCGATTGATCACGTCACGTGGACCTCTGGGTCGGGCAGCCTTCACGGTGCTCCGGGAGCGACGAAGGGCAGCCCGGCCGGCGCACCCGCGTTGATCAGGCGCCGGAGGGCGGCGGTGTCGAGGTGCTCGGCGACGGCGTCGGCCAGCCGGTCGATGCGCTGCTCGCGCAGGGCCGCGAACTCCGTATCGGGCGCGACCATGAAGCCGTGGCACGCTGCCGTCGCCGCGACGTCCCGCAGGAACGCTCGGCGGAAGGCATCCTCCTCGAGCACGCCGTGCCAGGACGTGCCCCAGACCGCCCCGGACCGGCACCCGTCGAGAAACGGCTCGGCGTCGCCATCGACCGTCACGCGCCCGTGGTGGATCGCGTAGGCCGTGCCGACACGGACGCCGTACGCCTCGCCGGCCGGCCGTTCCACCACCTTGGCCACGGCGAACCGCGCGCTCGCCGGGAGCAGCCCCAGACCTGGCACGGTGCCGGCTCCGGACTCGACGTCGTCGACGATCTCGCGAGCCAGCATCTGGTAGCCGCCGCAGATGCCCAGGATAGGAAGCCCGTCGCGGGCCCGCGCGCGTAGTGCGTGGTCCAGGCCTCGCGACCGCAGCCACCCGAGGTCGGCGACCGTCGCGCGACTTCCCGGCAGGATCGCCAGGTCGGCGTCGGCCAGCTCCGACGGCGACGCCGTGAACGTAACGACCACGCCGGGCTCCGCGGCGAGCGGGTCGACGTCGGTGAAGTTCGAGATCCGGGGGAAGCGGACGACGGCGGCACGCAGTGTCCGCGACCCTGCCGCCGGCCGGACGGCCTCGCCACGGGCGGCGACATCCAGTGCGTCCTCGGCATCGAGCCAGACATCGGGAAGCCACGGCAGCACACCCACCACCGGTCGGCCGGTCGCCTTCTCGATCATCGCGAGACCGGGTCCGAGCAGTCCCGCGTCGCCGCGGAACTTGTTGACGACGAAGCCGGAGACGAGCGCCTGGTCCTCGCGGCCGAGCAACGCGACCGTGCCGTGGAACGCCGCGAAGACCCCGCCACGGTCGATGTCTCCGACTACGACCACCGGCAGGCCGCCGCGCCGAGCCAGGCCCATGTTGACGAAGTCGTGCGGGCGCAGATTGATCTCGGTCGGGCTTCCTGCACCCTCGGCGACCACGACGTCGTAGCGCGCCGCCAGCTCTTCGAGTGCGCTGTACGCGGCCTCCGCGAGAGCCGGCCGCGCGGATCCGAACGACGTCGCGTCCAACACGCCGTACGGCTTTCCCATCACGACCACATGGCTTCGGAGATCGCTGCCGGGCTTGAGCAGCACCGGGTTCATGGCGGCCTCGGGCTCGGCTCGGGCGGCAATCGCCTGCACCCACTGCGCCCGGCCGATCTCCGCGCCGTCGGCCGTGACCATCGAGTTGTTCGACATGTTCTGAGCCTTGAACGGCGCGACCCGGACACCTCCACGGGCCAACCACCGGCACAGCCCGGTCGTCAGGACGGACTTGCCCGCGTCGGAGGTCGTCCCTGCCACCAGCAACCCCCGCACACCCACAATCGTCTCGCACCGCGACCCGCCCCGCGTCGGGGCGGTCGGCGTTAGAGTCGGGCGCCGTGGAGGAACCGCAGATCGGCACGCTCGATACCGTGCCCGCCGCGGACCGGCCCGACCTACTGGCCGAGCCGGTGCGGCTCGCGCTGACGGCACGGCCGGACGCGCCCGTGTACGTCGCCGAGATCGACCCGGACCTCGCCGACACGGCCCAGTTCTGCGCCGCGTACCAGGTTCCGTTGGAGGTCTCGGCGAACTGTGTCGTGGTGGCCGGCCGGCGCGGCGGCGAGGAACGGATCGCGGCCTGCATGATCCTCGCCACCACCAGGGCCGACGTCAACGGCGTGGTCCGGCGCCGGATCGACGCCCGCAAGGCGTCATTCATGCCGATGGACGACGCAGTGGAAGCCACTGGCATGGAGTACGGCGGCATCACCCCGATCGGGCTGCCGGCGGACTGGCCGATCCTGATCGACGCGGCCGTCGCGGATCTGCCTTTTGTGATAGTCGGCAGCGGCGTGCGCCGGTCCAAGCTGGCCCTGCCGGGCCGGACACTGGCCGGCTGGCCTGGTGCCGAGCTCGTCGAGGGCCTAGGACAAGGCGTTTGACGCACAATTGGATCGAGGTCCAGCGCCCGTAGCTCAGTGGATAGAGCAGGTGCCTTCTAAGCACTTGGCCGCAGGTTCGAATCCTGCCGGGCGCGCACCGCCACCCCGACTCTGTGATGTCGGCGACAGCCGGACCCACGGAACGTGGGTTCGGTTGTTGTCATTTCTGGGCTCGGCGGGGTGGTCGTGGGGTGCCGGGCGCGGGCCCTGGGGGCGTGCCGGTGGGCTGGTAGTCCTGGGTCAGGTCGATGACCAGTTCGCGGAGGAGTTCGCCGGTGGCGGCGTTGATGATCCGGACGTGGAGGTCGTGGACGAGCATGATGATGTGGGTTCGGGCGTGGGTTCGTCCGACGCCGATGTGGCGTAGCTTGCCTCGGGCGTCATCGTGGCCGTGTTGTCGGTGCGGGCGTTCAAGCGCCGGGTGTGACCGGAAAAAGGCGAGGCCGAGGCTCCGCGATCCAGCCGGCATCCAAGCTGGTCAACGGTGCATCGTCACGGTCGCCGGCGTAGCCGCAGCCATCGATAGCCGTAGCCCCGCAGATCGATGCCATCGAGGTCGATGTCGTCGCCATAGTCGGCGTCGGCGGCCACATTGAGCGGGCGCTCGTCTTGGTCTGGCTGATCGCCGACGGAGATCCGGCAGGGCGTGTCAGCCAGATTGTGCAGGAACAGCATCGTGCCTCGTGGCGATGTGGCACGGTGCACGAGGACGTGCGGCGGGCCGACGTCGACGACCTCGTGCTCGCCAGAGCCGACCTCCTCGCACTCGCGAACGGTGTGCAGCAGCCGTTCGAACCAGACCAGCAGACTGTTCGGATCGCGTCGCTGCTCGGTGACGTTGACTCGTTCGTGCCCGTAGGGGCCTTTGGTGATCACCGGAGCGAGGAGCTGGTCCGGCGGTGCGTCGGAGAATCCGGCGTTGGGCGTCTCGTCCCACTGCATGGGTGTGCGGATGGCCTCTCGCTCGGTCAGCGTGAGGTCCTCGCCCATGCCGATCTCGTCGCCGTACCGGATCACCGGCGTGCCGGGCATCGTGAACAGCAGGCTGTAGGCCAGCTCCATCCGCCGCCGGTCGCCGTCGAGCATCGGCGCGAGCCGACGTCGGATCCCGCGGTCGTAGATCTGCATGTCGCCGTCGGGGCCGAACGCTCTGAACACGTCCCGCTGTTCCTCCGGCGACAGGCGGCCGAGGTCGACCTCGTCATGGTTACGCAAGAACGTCGCCCACTGTGCGTGCTTCGGCAGGTCGGGCAGCTCGTGGAGAACGGCCTTGATCGGTGAGGCGTCCTGCCGGGCGAGGGCGAGGATCATCGCCTGATTGAGCCGGAACGCGAACACCATCATGACCCGGCTGGCGGACCCGTCGTTATGCCCGAAGTACTCCAGCAGCTCGTAGTCGGCCACGTTGGCCTCGGCCAGCAATATCGCGTCGCCGCGGTTCCAGCTCGTGGTCTCCCAGAGGTCGTGGAGGAAGGCATAGTCCTTGCCAGGCGCCTTCGGATCTCCGTTCCGGTTTTCGATGAGGAACGGCGCGGCGTCGATGCGGAACCCGTAGACGCCGAGCCGCAACCAGAACTCGACGATCTTGTGGATCTCGGATCGGACCGCTGGGTTGTCGGTGTTGAGGTCCGGCTCGAATGTGTAGAACCGGTGCCGGAACCAAGCTCCGGCAGGCTCGTCCCAGGTCCAGGTCTCCTTCTCCACGCCCGGGAAGACCTGCCCGTCCCACCGGTCCGGCGGCTCCTCGTCGGACCAGACGTACCAGTCGCGGTACGGAGAGTCCCGACCTGCGCGGGCGGCTTGGAACCACGGGTGCTCGTCGCTGGTGTGATTGAGCACGAGGTCGAGCACGACCCGGATACCGCGCTCGTCGGCCTCGTTGAGCAGTTGCGCGAGGTCGCCCAGCGTGCCGAAACGCGGGTCGACGCCGTAGTAGTCGACGACGTCGTAGCCGCCATCACGACGTGGCGACGGGTGAAGCGGGCCCAGCCAGAGTGTCGTCACCCCCAGCCGCGACAAGTAGTCCAACCGGCTGACGAGCCCGGGGAGGTCACCGACGCCGTCGAGATTCGAGTCCTGGAACAGCCCGACATCGAGCGAGTACATGACGGCATTGCGGTACCACCGGTTTACCACGCCACGTCTTACCCCTCTTCAGACGCGGTGAACCCAGGTCAACCGAACTGGGACCGCGACCCGGGTGGGGGACCGGGGTCGCGGGCCGCTGCCACCCCCAGGGGCGCCGGCCCAGGTCGTTGTCACTGGCCGGTACTCCGGGCGTGCCTGAACCGGTTCCGGCGGCTGCGACGTCGAGCGAAGCGGCCACCCCGGGTACGCGGCCATGCACGCCCGGGTGACGAAGCACCGGGGTACTGTGCCGGTTCAACTTCCTGCCCGGCCGGAGCCGAGTGTTAGGCGGGGGCTGGGTCTGGCTCGGGATCAGTCGGCTCGGGGTAGGTCGGTGCGCTGAGGTCGAGCGCGGCGCAGCGTGGGCCGCATCACCATCCGACGAAGCCCTTGGCGATCAGTTGGGATTGATATACCCCAGCATGATCCCCATCACGTCGTCGGCAGGATGACTGCTTTGGTACTCGCTGTGCAGGCGGACGATCTGCCCGGTGTTGACCGTGGCGAGCGGGTCACCGGCGCAGGTCGACATGGCCGACACGCTGTGGACGTCATTGGGATCTAGCGTTGCGACCGACCTGCAGATCGACGCTCCGCCTTTGCTCTCGTTGGTCGCCTCGACGGCGATGCCGTGTCCATGCACGTGGCCGAGCATTGCCACGAGCTTGCCGGGCACATTGACCCGCCAGTCCCAGTGGGTGTCCGAGTAGCCGGCCGGAATCGAGTATTCCGAGTCACCGCACTGGTCGATGTCCAGCCACACCGGCTTGAGCGGCTCGACCGACTCCGAGGCAGGTCGATAGGTCACGGTGAGCTGCACATAGACGGTCTTCGATGTCGTGGCGTGGTTCATCAGGTCGACGAGCAGGTTCCACGAGTCGTACCAACGGACCCGGTAACCGTAGCCGGCAGGGAAGGCGATCTTGGTGCGCTCGTTGCCGGAGGCGAAGAACCGCTCGCCAGCAAGGCCAAGCCACCTGTTGCTACACGTCGCATCCGGGCGCCACTGGCTGGTCAACACGAAGTGATGCAGCATCGGACCGGTGTCCATGTTCGCCCGGGTCCCGTCGCTGTACACCAGATCGGGCGTGAACGACGTGATGTAACAGTCCAGGCAAGGCCGCGCCACACCGAGTTTGAGCTGGTTGTGGATCATTCCCGGCTCCGTCATGCTGGTGGCGGCCGGAATCGTGTACGGCCCGTACCTGATCACCCTGGTGTACGTCGCCGCTTGTGTCGGCGCGGCGTCCACCTGTGCCGGCGCGGCGACCACCTGTGCCGGCACAGCGACCACCTGTGCCGGCGCGGCGACCACCAGACCGAGCATCAGCAGGGTGACAGTCAGGGCACCCCCGACGAGTCGCTTCATCGCGTCTCCTTGTGGCAACAACCACCGCTTTCGACTCGACTACGTACCCCGCCGAACGCGAAATAATCGTGGGTTCTCGTCCCGGCCGGTCGGCCGAGCGCAGCCGTATCGAACGGCGTTCCGGGGAGTTCGTGCCGGCCGCCCCGCGACAGACGACGACGCGGCGTTCGGGGTCCATTGAGCCCGTGTCACCAATCGAGCTCACCCTCACCGCCGTCCACTCATTCGACGTGCACCGTCGGGATGCCGATTGGTCTAGAGGTTCTCCCGCAGCACATGGGCGATCAGGGGGATCGGCCCGGCGAGGTTCCGATCAGGCTGGCTTCCGCGATTGGTGGGTACTGAACCACCGGGAGTGATGTTGATGACTCAGGCGATTCTGTTTGAGCGGCAGCAGGTGGCCGAGCTGGAGGATCTGTCCGACCGCCCTCGGCGGCTGTCGGGGTCGACGTTGCTGTGGGTCGACCTCGACGGTGGATCCGAGGCCGGTGCCGACGAGGTGGCCGAGGCGTTCGGCCTGGACAACCAGACCCGGGACGGCCTCGCGAAGCGGTCCGATCGGCCGGTCTTTAAGGACCACGGCCGTTACCTTCACCTCACCACCTACGCACCGCGCGAAGACGACGGGGGCAAGCTGCACGCGCTTGAATGCGTGGTTGGCGAGAACTGGGTGGTCACGGCCCACGATCGCCCGATCGCTGTCCTGGAGGATTTCGCCGCCCGCGTCTCGGGCTCGGGCGACACGGGATCGCTCGACGGCCCGGGCTTCCTGGCGGCGTTGCTGGAATGGGTGCTCGGCTCCTACACCGCCGCGTTCGAACGGATTGAGCAGCGCCTCGAGGACTTCGACGTGCACGCGATGCGCGACCGCGGCGCCGACGGGGACATCGAGAAGCTGGTCGAGATGCGGCGTGAGGTGGGAACGCTGCGCCGCGCGCTCGCCGCTCACCGCTTCGCGCTTGTCGCTCTCACCCACCCGGAACTCGAGGCGCTTGGCGACAACGCGTCCGGCGAACGATTCGTGTCGCTGTACACCCGCTACGAATCGACCATGCAGGAGGCGCGGGACGCGCGGGAGGCGATCGTCGGCGCCTTCGACGTCCTGATCGCACGCAGCGGTCATCACACCAACCAGATCATGAAGGTGCTCACGATCGTGTCTGTGATCCTGCTGCCGGGCGCACTCGTCGCAGGTGTGATGGGTATGAACTTCCAGGTTGGTCTCTTTGACAACGCCTGGCTGTTCTGGGTCATCGTGGCGGCCATCATCGCCGTGGCGCCGCTCACCTTGGGCATCGCAAAGGCCAAGCAATGGATCTGACCATCGGACCTGCGCCGGGGCCGTTCCAGCCTGGGGCCGCTGGTGCTGCGCGTCGACAATCCACACCGTGGCCACTATGCCCCGTCGATTCCGCACCGGCCACATGCCCGAACGGTCACCTGCTAGGTCTGAGAACCGTCGTCGTCGGTGGCTGCCCTGCCAATGCGTCGAGGGCCACACCGATCACCGCACGCACTACTGCCGCACCTGCGGAGTGAGCATGTACGCGCCGCCGCACACGCCTGAGCGGCCTGTGGAGCGACCACGGCCGCCCCGGCATGGCATGAGTAGCCGAATGCGTCTGTGAACGCCCAGCGGTGCCCACAGTGCCGCCGGTATCTCGACTCCGGCGAGTACTCACCCCTCGCCGCGCGGGGCCGTACCGAGCCATGCTTGAACCGGTACCGCCGGCTACCGCACGGTCGCCCGTGGGGGCGGGACTTCGATCGCGATCTTAAAGCAGGACGCCTCGGGATGATGTCAATTGACCTTGTGCAGCGTGAACACCACGAAGGTGTACCGGAGGCCGAAACGCTGCCAAGTCACCACCCGGTCCCGGCATGTCAGGTCGAGAGGGCCCGTGGGTTCCAGGCCGTAGCTCTTGGCGATCTCCAGTCCGGCGATGATGTCCGCGGGCGTGAACACCCGTATCTGGGTGCCGTAGGCAACCAGACCGGTGGTGTCGATCGGCTCCGACCAGTAGTCGGTGGACGTGACCAGGATTCCGCCCGGTCGCAGCAGCCGCGCCATCTCCTTGAAGTACGCAGTCAGGTCGACGCCGTGCTCGATCACCGACAGGCATGTGATCGCGCCGAATGCGCCGCTCGGGTAATCGGTGGCGGTCAAGTCGCCATACCGGAGCTCCACCGGTCCGCGCCGCACCGACTCGTGGAACTCGAGGTTGCACCCGTCAAGGTGCTTGTACCGGTACCTGGCCAAGATCGGTAGCAGGGTGGAGTACTTGGCCGCACCGGCGTCGAGGATGCGGTCGGAGGGTCGCGTATTACCAAGCACCGCGCTCAGCGCGGCGAGGGTGTCCCAGTTCTTCACCTGGTCGGGGTGGCTGGGCAGACCGAGCCGCGCGATTTCAGCGGTTGCGGCTTTGGTCTCGGCCTCAGTGCGCAGGACGGCGTTTGGTGGCGGGACGACCTGCGGGTCGGGCCGCTGCGGCCGAGGCTGCCGGGGTTCGGGTCTTGTCGTTGCTTGCCTGGCCCGGATGTAGAAGCGCTTGACGATCCTCTTACTCCGACGTACAGCCCGCACGATTGCTCCCTGTCTTGCGGAGTATTCCGCAGGACCTTAACGGTCTGCGCGACTTCATCCCACGGGCGCGGTCAAATGGCTGGCCTGGAAGTCGGTCGACCGCGCTCTGTACGGCCGGAACGCCGAGTTGACAGCACAGACAGGGATGGTCGCCGACGGGCGGCTCGATTGGTGAGGTGTCATACAGGCTGCCCGTCCTACGGACGGCTATGCAGGTCAGCACAGCGTTTGCCTCTCCTCGCTTCTAAGCACTTGGCCGCAGATTCG